>OGIE01002275.1_pt1 | contig 24237 bp, 18 predicted proteins | sample 1571581 | NCBI WGS metagenome assembly OGIE01 (sample SAMEA2582021, study PRJEB24529) | metagenome | biome: Human gut stool | place: China | collected 2011
TTCATCCTGGAAGACGGTAAATATATCTGCGGATGGGCTGTTGAAAAGATGTCAAAATCCATGTTCAACGTAGTAAACCCGGATATGATCGTTGAAAAGTATGGTGCCGACACATTACGTCTGTATGAAATGTTCTTAGGACCGCTGGAACAATCCAAACCCTGGGATACAAACGGTATCGACGGTGTTCACCGTTTCCTGAAAAAGCTTTGGGCTTTGTTCTACGGAAATACCGACAGCCTGCAGATAACAGATGCAGAACCGACAGCCGAAGAATTAAAATCATTACACAAACTGATCAAGAAAGTTACATTCGATATCGAGCATTTCTCTTATAATACTTCTATCAGTGCTTTCATGATCTGTATTAATGAATTAAGCAGTCTGAAATGCAATAAACGTGCCATCCTGGAACAATTGATCATTCTGTTGGCTCCGTTTGCACCTCATACTGCAGAAGAGTTATGGCATGAATGTGGTCATACGACTACAGTTTGCGATGCTCAATGGCCTCAGCACAACGAAGAGTATCTGAAAGAAAACTCAGTTACTTACGCTATCTCATTCAACGGAAAAGCCCGTTTCAGTATGGAACTTCCGGCTGACATGCCCCGTGAAGAGGTTGAAAAGGCAGCTCTCAACCACGAAAGTTCCGCTAAGTGGACGGAAGGCAAGACTCCTAAAAAGATCATTGTCGTTCCGGGTAAGATCGTTAATATCGTTATTTGATGAGAACGGCTCAGTTTTATAAAGTTTATTATTCAATACAGGATTATCTGATGATCTTGTTCGGAACCTTATTATATGGTTTCGGATTCAATGCATTCATCCTGTCTAATGAAATTGTCACCGGTGGTGTAAGCGGTATCTGTGCACTGATATTCTTTGCCACCGGCGGTGCAATACCGGTATCGGTTTCATACTTTGTTATCAATGTAGTCTTACTATTAGCTGCTCTGAAGATCCTGGGATTCAAATTCCTTATCAAAACAATCTTCGGAGTATTCTCGCTTTCCGCTTCGCTGTCATTCTTTGAATGGTTATTGAAAGGCAATCCTATATTGCACGATCAACCATTTATGGCAATCATGATCGGGGCACTCCTCTGCGGAGCCGGGTTAGGATTGGTATTTTCAGCAAACGGAAGTACCGGAGGAACGGATATTATCGGAGCGATTGTCAATAAATATAAGAACATATCTATTGGACGTGCACTGCTATTCTGCGACTTTTTCATTATCAGCTCTTCCTTTTTCCTCTTCCACAATGTGGATAAGATCGTTTTCGGTTTTGTTGAAATGATAATCAGCAACTATGTTCTTGACATGGTTTTGAATGGAAACCGTCAATCGGTACAGTTCCTCATATTCTCCCAAAAGTATGATGAAATAGCCGAGAGGATCATCCACGATCTGGACAGAGGATGTACCATATTGGACGGTGTAGGAGGTTATTCCAGAAAACCGGTTAAAGTAGTCGTACTACTGGCAAAAAAGTCAGAATCGGTATCTATCTTCCGTCTGGTAAAACAGATTGACCACCAGGCTTTCATTTCCCAAAGCATTGTCCGGGGAGTTTACGGAGAAGGTTTCGATCAGATAAAAACTTAAAATATTATTCAAACAATTAAAAGCACTTCCATACGTTATATATATCGTACAGAAGTGCTTTTTTATTTAGATATTCACACATATGAAACTCGTATTCGCAACAAATAACCAACATAAGTTGGATGAAGTACAAAAAATAACAGCCGGTCATACAGAAATAGTAAGCTTGGCCGCCATCGATTGCCATGATGATATACCGGAAACAGCTGCTACCCTGGAAGGTAATGCTCTTCAGAAAGCTCGCTATATCAAAGAAAAATTCGGTTATGACTGTTTTGCTGACGATACCGGCCTTGAAGTGGAAGCTTTAAACAATGCTCCCGGCGTATATTCTGCACGATATGCCGGTCCGGGACATGATTCAGAAGCTAACATGAAAAAGCTCCTTCAGGAAATGAACGGTAAAGAAAACCGGAAAGCCCGTTTCCGTACTGTTATAGCACTTATCCTGAATAATAAGGAATATCTGTTTGAAGGGGTCGTTAATGGCCAGATAACGAAAGAAAAGCGCGGAACAAGCGGATTCGGATATGATCCTGTTTTTATGCCGGATAATTATACGGAAACATTTGCCGAAATGGGTAATGATATAAAGAATACAATCAGCCACCGGGCGGAAGCTGTAAAAAAATTGAATGCTTTCTTATCCACATTATCAGAATAAATTATGAAAAGAATAATATATACTCTTCTATTATTATACATAGTATTATTTAATACTTCAGCTCAAAAAAGTGTAGGAGAATGGAGTACTTATCTGGCATATTATACGACAACTAAAATTGCCGAAGCAAATAATCATGTGTATGCAGTAGCAGATGGATCTCTTTACAGTTATAACAAAGAAGATAATAGTATAACTCATTATTCAAAACAAACAGGATTAAGTGATAGCGATATAAACTTTATCATTTTCAATCCTGAAGTAAATACACTATTAATTACATATAGTAATGGAAATATCGATCTGTTAAGTGATTCCGGTATTTACAATTTATCCTATTTACTCGATAATTCAAATATAACAGATAAAACTATAAATAACATCTATCTTAATAAAGAACTAGCTTATTTATCTACCAATTTCGGAATCATAGTCTTAAATATGGCCAAAAAAGAAATCAAAGATACATATAAGCTAAATAAAAAAGTATATTCTGTCGTTATCGATACCGATCATATTTATGCTGCCACTGCTGCCGGATTAATTTTTGCTTCTTTGGATAGTAATTTACTGGATTATAATGAATGGAAAAACTATACATTATCTTCTTCTGAATTTGGTACAGAAAGTATTCGTCAAATAGGTTTATTTAAGAATAATCTCTGTTTCCTTGCCGATCCCAGTGATAAAAGTAAGACAGGAATTTATTATCAGGAATCAAACGGAACTGTAAAAAACCTATTAAAAAATAGGGATTTAAAACAGATGGTTATTCAGAATAACAAACTGATAACTTACACCTATTCCGAATTATATATTTATTCATCCTTTACCGATAGAGATGTCGTGAATGCAGTAGTTATTAACGATATTGCATCTCTTAAAGATCCCAACACTTTCTGGATCGCTTCGGGTACCAACGGGATAAAAGGAATAAGAAAAAATAATAATCAATACGAAATTATACTGGAAAATACCAACGATAACACCAAATATCCTAAAAGAAACTATAATTATTTCATGACAATGCACGAAAATAAATTATTAGTAGCCGGAGGAGGACGTGGAACTGATCGTTGGGGAAGAGCCGGTACTTTAATGGAATATGAGGATGGGAAATGGTATAATTTTAATGAAAACGAGGTAAACAATAAATTCAGAAGAGTAAGAGATTATACGGGAATAGCTGTCGATCCGAAAGATCCTGAACACTATTTTATTTCTTCTTATGGAGAAGGTATAGTCGAAATTAAAAAGAATGAAGTCGTACAATTATATGACCATACGAACAGTACATTAACTCCGATTACTGATCCACCAGGACTCAACCCTTTGGATTATGTCCGTATAGGAGGTGTTACTTTCGATAAAGAAGGTAATTTATGGGCCACTAACTGTGAAGTAAAGGATGCACTTAAGGTACTGAAAACCGACGGAACCTGGGCCAGCTTCGGATTTAATAAATTCAACAATGCCCATAAAGCAGATAAAATAACTATCACTTCCAACAACCGTAAATGGATCAACGCCGACGAAGGTATTCTCATCTTTGATGATAAAGGGACCATAGATGATACAAGTGATGATGAATCCTGTTTATATGAAACATTTAGCGATACGAACGGAACCATCGATGCCAGCGGATATTATTGTGTAACGGAAGATAAAAACGGTCATGTTTGGATTGGGACCTCCAGAGGTCCGATCGTTTGTACCAATCCGGGAAACAATATAAACAATATATCCGCATCCCGTATTGTTAGAACAAACGATAACGGAGAGCCTTATTATCTATTGGATGGTGAAAAGATCAATGCCATCGCTGTCGACGGAGGCAACCGGAAATGGATTGCAACAAACAGTTCCGGGGTTTTCCTGGTCAGTGAAGACGGTATGGAAACAATATCCAACTTTACTACTGCCAATTCCCCTCTTCCGTCCAACCAGATAAATTCATTAACTATTAACCAGTTTACCGGAGAAGTCTTTATCGGTACTGAAAAAGGACTGGTATCCTATATAACCGATGCGACAGAAGGCAATGAAGATTATTCGGATATATATGCTTATCCCAATCCTGTCCGCCCCGAACATAACGACCGTGTAACCATCGTCGGGCTTATGAACGATTCAAACGTAAAAATAACAGATATAAGGGGTAATATCATTTACCAGGGCAAATCTGCCGGTGGAACATTCACCTGGGATTGCCGTAAAAGAGGCGGAAGCCGTGTTGCTACCGGAATCTACCTGGTGTTAGCAGCTACACCGGAAGCCAAAGAAAGCGTAGTTACCAAAATAATGGTCGTAAAATAAACCGACCTGTCAAATAATCAACAAAATAAAAGCCGGAGATATTTTAAGTATTCTCCGGCTTCTTTATATCATAAACCTAACTTTTCTGATATTTCCAACATTTTCCGAATCGGTTTGATAGCCTTCTTTTGTACTTCTTCATCTACAAATATCTCCGGCATTTCATATTTCAGGCAGTTATAAAGCTTCTCCATTGTATTCAACCGCATGAAATTACATTCGTTACATGCACAGGTACTGTCATTAGGAGGAGCCGGTATAAACTCTTTATCCGGACTCTTTTTCCTCATTTCATGAATAACGCCACTTTCCGTCGCTACAATGAACTGTTTCTTATCCGACCTGATAGTGTGCTTCAAAAGTGCAGCAGTCGATCCTACGAAGTCTGAAACCTGTATTACGGGTTGTTTACATTCCGGGTGCGTAATCACTTCCGCATCCGGATACTGTTTCTTCAATTCCAGTATCTTTTCCAGTGAAAACTGTTCATGTACGTGACAAGCTCCGTTCCAAAGCAGCATATTACGTCCGGTGATGCTATTGATATAATTTCCGAGGTTACGGTCCGGGCCAAAGATCATCTTTGTCCCTTCCGGGAAACTTTCAACGATCTGGCGGGCATTCGTAGAAGTTACCACCACATCTGTAACCGCTTTCACTGCAGCTGTCGTATTCACATAAGAAATGACTACATGGCCGGGATGCTGTTTTACAAATTCGGCAAATTCGGGAGCGGGACAGCTGTCTGCCAGCGAACAACCGGCATTCAGATCAGGAACCAACACTTTTTTGTCCGGACAAAGTATCTTTGCCGTTTCACCCATGAAATGAACACCACACAACACAATGATATCCGCTGTCGTTTTAGCCGCCCACTGGGCCAATGCCAGGCTATCGCCTACATAATCAGCTATATCCTGTATATCACCCGTCTGATAATAATGGGCAAGAATAACCGCATTCTTTTCTTTACGCAACTTATCGATAGCTTCCTTCAGATCAATATCTTTCGGAACCGGTGCGTCCATATACCCAATCGATTGATTTGTCAACATAGTATATCTATTATATTATTCCTGGTTTCAATAGTCTATCAACAAGGTTATCATCAATCTTTATTATTGATATTCTTACTATTAGTATATTTATTAACATCTTGTTGATAATTTGCAAAGGTAAAAACTTTATTCGTTCCCGCCAGAAAACAAAAGCAAAACTTAGTCGTCCGGCAACAAAAGGTATAAATTATTTACCTTATTCTATAGGGGCGAGCAGAGAGTTTGTCATACCTAATTATCAAATAGTTATCCTTAAAAACGGTTACAACCGGGGGTAAAAACATACTACTTTAGCCTTTGTGTTTGTCACCATTAACATTTGTATACATCCAGCAGGTAGAAGAGTAAGTTATCATCGGGATGATATTGAAACGTCATCCCGGTGTTGATGGCGCGTCACCGGGATAACAATATTCAAAAGCAATAGCTTTTATCATTAAAACCTATTGCTTTTATGTTTAAAGTCTATTATCTTTGACCTTAGCCATAGGTATCTTCGGACAACCTCACGGAAGTTTAGACTATCGCTATTTACTATCGACGTAAGTCGGTCGAAACATATCCGCCGTATCCGGCCATTCCTTTTTAGTTATCCACAATTATATATTATATTCTTATTAATCTTTAATTTAAAAATAAAATATGATGAATATAATATCCTGTTGAAACAGTTAATACATTTCTGTTACAATATTTGCTCGGAGAGTTATTAAAGTATATGAACTGCTTATTAAAAGGATACCAACAGATGAAATGATATATTAATAACTGGATATCTTTATGTTACAGACTTTATCAGTTTTATGTTGATAACTGTAGTTGTGTAAAAGTTTATATCTGTGGATGGTTGTTGAAACGTGTATAACCCTTGTTAATAGCTCGTAATAAATAATAGGTTATTATTGTTGCATAATTGAAACAAGGGGGAGTATAACGAAGAATCTGAATAATGCAAGAACTTTTTTTCATTTTATGTTCACGACTTATCAATACCTTTTCAACGGCATATCCACATTAATTAGCTACTTTTGCAGGCAAAGAAAAGTAGTTATGCGTAAACTGAAAATAACAGAAATGAACCGCCTCACTCCCGAGGCTTTCAAGGAAAGTAAAAAGATACCCTTAATTGTTGTGCTTGACCATGTTAGAAGCCTGAACAATGTCGGTTCAGTTTTTCGTACTTCCGATGCATTCCGGGTGGAAGCTATTTATTTATGCGGTATTACGGCTTGTCCTCCTCATGCAGAGATACACAAGACTGCTTTAGGGGCTGAAGATACTGTCGACTGGAGATATTTTAAAGATACACAGGAGGCTGTTGATAACCTGAAGCAACAAGGGTATATCGTATGTGCGGTCGAACAGGCTGTGGGTAGTACTATGTTGGATAAATTGCTGTTAGACAAGGATAAAAAATATGCAGTTATTATGGGAAACGAAGTCAAAGGTGTTCAACAATCTGTTGTTGATAACTGTGATATGTGTATTGAAATACCCCAATACGGAACAAAACATTCGTTGAATGTGTCGGTAACGACCGGTATTATTATCTGGGATTTTTTTAAACAGTTGTCAGATTAATCCTCTTTCAACCAGGATAACGACCCGTTCCGTCATGGCATCTTTTCCTTTCGGGTCATATTCCGATTTCAGGCTGGCTCCGAACATACCGGCAAACAGGTTCCAGAAGCCTGCCCTGAAACTACCCAGATAAGCTTTCAACAGGTTATAACTGGACTGGTTACATTCCCTGTCAATCAGTTTAATAAGTAGTTTACCCTGCGAGAAGGTCAGCTTTTTCAACTCTGGTTTATACTCTTTGAACAAATCTTTTTCCATTCGTTTCAGATGGGCTTGCCGGGCTTTTTCATCCGGAAGTGTTTCCATATATTCATATGTTTCGATTAACGTCTCATACACCATTTTGGCATATGGTAATGTACGTTTAACGTCCCGGACCAGCTTATTATATTTTTCCTGTTCACGTTTATTTTTGAAGCGTACCTGCGGAAATATGAAGACTTCCTGTAGATTAACGACAGGAACGGTATCTTTCCCATCGATGTACGCTCTTTGTACACCTTCGGGAAGTGTATTTATTTTCAGCTTCTGTGCCTGGCTCCCAACTGCACAGAATAGAAATAAAATAAGGATTTTATACCATCTCTTCTTTGTCATAGTCTACAAAAGTAGGTGATTTACCAATAGCCTGTGCTGCTTTTACAGAATTTGACTTATTATACGGAAATGATAATTTAGTTGTTAATAAGTTGTCAACTCGATAAGAATCATTATATTTGCTTCGATTCTGATAATAACAAAACCGGTAACTATGAATATTGAATAGCCTTTTTGTATTGGAAGAATATTTTAATTAACAACCAAACATATCTTATCTATGAAACGATTAGTTTTATTATGCTTCCTGTTGGAGATCTCTTCCTGTTTGTATGCTGTTGATAACCTCCGTATACCCGATATCCGCTGTATGGGAATGGGTACTTGCGGTGTAACTAACTCTTTGTTATTCAATCCTGCTGTGGTCGGTCTGGAGAGTTCCGGGTCTGTTGATATCAATTACTTTAATTATTATGGATTGAAAGAATTGGGAATGGTGAATATGGCATTCAGCTATCCGAACAACTTACTTTCTGCAGGTGTTAATATCTCTTCTTTCGGTTACGATCAATATAGAGAAAGTATGTTCCGGATATTCCTGGGGAAATTGCTTACTGAGAAGTGGATTGTAGGTATCAGTATCCAGTACACATTTCTGCAGGCCAAATTATTGAAAGAAAATCCACAATACTTGTCTGCAGATGTTGGTATCCTGTTTATTCCGGTTGAAAAGCTGTTGATTGGTATGTTAATACAGAATTTTCCTTCTGTTGAGATTCGAAAAAAGGATATTGATATAGAATCTATTATCTCTTATTCGTTACAAATAGGTTTTCAATGGGAGATTATTAACAACCTGTTGATAGTTGGAAATGCGGAGACGGATAAACAAACTACTTTATCGGGTCGTATCGGCATAGAATATCAATTGATCGATCATTTTTATATACGTACCGGAATAAAAGTGACTCCACTCCTACCCACTTTGGGAATCGGATATCGGTTATCCGACTTTGTGGTCGATGTGGCCGCTCATTATCATCCGGTGTTAGGAGTAAGTACCGGCATTGGATTAAAGTATTGTTTCTAACCTGATAATAACTATGAAAAGATTGTGGATAACCCTGTTGGTATATCTGTTGATAAACAGTTATAACCTTAATAGTCAGAATATATATTCTGTTGATAAGTGGATGGAATATATGCAAGAACTGGCTTCTGAAACGGAGGATGAGGCCCGGATTGAAAACCTGTATACAGATCTCTCCTACTTGGTGGAACATCCTTTTGAACTGAATAGTGTCACTGAAAATGAACTGAAACGTTTGCCTTTTCTGTCCGACCAACAAATAACCAGCCTGTTGACATATCGTACAAAATATGGAAAACTGGTCACTCTTTATGAATTAAAGAATATGGAAGGAATGGATTTCGATACTATTTCCCTGTTGCTTCCATTTGTTTATATTGGAGATATATCGGTTAATAAACGTCCTTTTTCTGTTAAGAACTTGTTGAAGTATGGTTCTAATGAATTGCAAATCAGATATGATAAATGTTTTCAACAGAAAAAAGGATATTGTTCATATCCGGATAGTATTTTGCAGCAATATCCCAACCGGAAATATCTGGGTGAACCATTTTATCATCATCTACGCTATTCGTATGCGTTTGATGACAGGCTGCAACTGGGAGTAGTAGCAGAAAAAGACGCCGGTGAACCGTTTTGGAACTCTTATCACAAAGGGTATGATTTCTATTCGGTACATCTTTTTTTCAAGGATATAAATAAGTGGTTGAAAAGTCTGGCTATAGGTGACTATAAGATATCTTTCGGACAAGGTCTGGTTATCAGTAATGATTTTACACCCGGGCGTAGTTCGATAGTAGCACAAGCTGAAAGACGAACGAATGGTTTTCGTCGTCACTTTTCAACAAACGAGAATGATTACTTTCGCGGAATGGCGTCGACCGTAGCCTTGAAACAGTTCTATATAAGTCTGTTCTATTCTTACCGGAAATTAGATGCCGGTGTTGATAACAATGAAGTAAGTTCATTTAAAACAGACGGTTTACACCGTTTGGAACGTGATTGGGAAAAGAAACATACTGTTCCTATGCAGACATATGGTGGAAACGTGCGTTATGAAAATTCTAATTTTTCGGTTGGGATAACAGCCCTGTCCTACTCTTTCGGAAAATATCGGATACAACCTGATCCGAAGCCTTATAACTTGTTTTATTTTCGGGGGAACGATAATATCAACATGAGCGTTAACTATATGTTGAAAACTAAAAAAGTAAAGTTTTACGGCGAGACGGCCATATCTTCCAACAAGGCAGTCGCCACACTGAATGCCTTTCAGTTAACGCCTGTTTCTTATTTGTCATTACTGGTATTGCACCGTTATTATGACAGGAAATACCAGGCCTTTTTCGGGAATGCGTTCGGTCAGAACTCTTCCGTACAGAATGAACAAGGAGTTTATGCAGGTATGCAATGGACGCCATTTGCTCATTTCAAGTTATCCATGTATGCTGACGTGTTCCGTTTTCCCTGGTTAAAATATGGTGTGGATGCTCCTTCTTCGGGGCAGGAATATATGGTTCAACTGGATGCTGATCCGGGTAAAAATTTTGCATGGTATTTACGTTATAAGTACAGGAAAAAAGAAAAGAACCGAACTTTGGAAAATGAATCAACATTAAATATCCTGCCCTATTCACAACAACGTTTCAGATTACAGTTTTTATATGGTATACGATCGGTATGGATATTGAAAACATCTGCCGACTGTGTTTATTATGGTGAATGGAAAGGGAAACGCAGTCTTGGATGGATGATCTCACAAGGGGCAGGCTGGAAACCGTCTAACTTTCCGTTTCAGTCGGATATTTATATGGCATATTTTCATACGGACGATTATTACAGTCGTATTAATTCGTATGAGAAGAATATTCTGTATGCTTTCAATATGCCTTCTTTTTATGGAAGAGGGATCAGGCTATCTTTATCTTTTCGATGGAACATACTGGATAAATTATCCCTTTCTGCAAAGCTGGGACATACTTATTATGCTGATCGTAATGTGATCGGTACAGATCAGGAGGAGATAGAAGGACATAACAAAACAGATTTATATGCATTGATTCGCTACAAATTTTAAAATCTTGAGGTCGCAATTTGCGACCTCAAGATGGGGTGGTTCCCGTTATACTCCTTTTGCTTTTACAGAGCAGGGAGTCGCTATGCTTTCAAGTGTGCTAAATAGTCCTAAAGCTATTGAAATAAATATTGCTATTATAAGAGCTTTTGTAGCTTTGTGACAGTATTCTTTAGGATATGCGGAATTGAATCGGAAATTAGATCAATATATTATTGATAATAACTTGCGTATAGCTGAATATTCTTTATATTTTGAATGAAATTAATATTGAAAAAAGAAAAGAGGTAATACCGCGTAATCCAATAGGATATGTTAAACCTGATAGATAAAAACATATATAGTTATGTCAACAATTCTTTTTGATAAAATAGTATTCGGTCCGATACATAGTCGGCGTCTGGGTGTTTCTTTGGGTATGAACCTGCTTCCTGTGGACGGCAAGCTTTGTTCTTTCGACTGTATTTACTGTGAATGCGGTTTGAATGGGGAACGTCGTACGCATACTAAATTACCGGTTCGTGAAGAGGTAAAAGCTGCTTTGGAAGAAAAGTTATCGGTGATGCAGACGGAAGGTATTGCTCCTGATGTGATTACTTTTGCCGGTAACGGTGAACCGACCATGCATCCGGAATTCGAAGGTATCATTGAAGATACGATCGCCATCCGTGACCATTTCTTTCCGAATGCCAAGATCGCCGTTTTATCTAATTCGACGATGCTTCATAAAGAAGGTGTGTTCCGGGCATTGAATAAGATCGAAGATAATATACTTAAACTCGATTCTGTACTCGATAGCCGGATACGGCAATTGAATGTTCCGAATTCTCCCTCCTTTACATTCGATCGATTGCTGGAACAATTATGCCGTTTCAAAGGGAATTTAATTATCCAGACCATGTTCCTCCGGGGCGAACTGAACGGTGAATCGGTCGATAACACGACTGAAGTAGAAATAAACGGCTGGCTTGAAGCATTGAAGAAAATAAAACCGAAACAGGTTATGATCTATACCATCGACCGTGAAACTCCTTTGAAAGGTCTCAAAAAAGTTTCCGGAGAAGCATTGGATGCAATAGCAGACCAGGCGCGGAAAGCAGGTTTTGATGTGACGGTTTCATATTGATTCTATTGTTTAATACCCCGGATTGTTCGGACAGCTTTATCCGTGATCAGTTTAAAGAAATAAACTCCCTGCGGCATGATTTGGACATCTATCCATTCTGCCGGGTCGTTTACTTTCCGGATCATTTTTCCGTCAGCAGAATAAATCTCTATGCTTTTGATTTGCCTGTAATTCTTTACCTGGATCCGGTCTTTGAATACAGTTGGATAAATGTTGATATCATCCGCTGTCGATATGTTTTCAGAACTTACTGTTACTTCTGATGCCGCTTTAGTAGCTTTACTTTCTTTTAAGTCATAAAGAGCTGAAACACTGTAGGTATGTATACCTGCAGTGACATTCTTGTCTGTAAATCGGAATGTAGAAGCCGGAACAGTTACGAGTTTTTCCTGGTTTTTATAGATAGTATATCCTGTGATAACAGGGAAAGCTGTGATAGATCCTGTTGAGGCAGACCGGAGATCCGCTAATTCGCCATCTTCCGAAGTGACGGTGGCGGATATGATAAAATTATTATCATTTTCTTCATCTTTCAAATATTCCCACTGGTTTCCGTCGAACGATAATAGGTTTCCTTTTCCATGAATAGCCGGTCCTTTGTCTATATAGGCTGGTCCGTTACTTCTGCTGTATTTTCTCGCATATATGGAGATGATCAGTTCCTGACTGGCATCGATCACATATGGAGTTTTTAATTGTATCGTATTCGACCTGTTAGCTGTCGTAGAGCCGACTTCCTGCTGATAGATCCGCTCTCCCTGTTTGATATATATGGCATAGTAAACATTAACAGCAGGAATGAATTTTACATTCGTCAGTTTCTTGTTGTGGATATTTATCAGGTCTTTCGGTTCCCAACGCTGCCCGAAATAGAAAGGGGTCCCTTGATATCCCTGGTGTGTGTATGCATTTTGTGTTCCCCACCCTATTGTTTTCGTATATAGAGGGGCGTTCCATTGTACAAGAACATGGTTGGAAGGTGAAACTTCAGCAGTAACATCTATTGGTGATTTGTAATTGATCAAATTTCCTTCTTCTCCGGTCTGCGCCAGACCTGGAAGTTCAGTAATACCGGTATTCAACGGATCCAGCCAGATGTCCATACGACCGGTATTCGCCTTGCTGTATTGATCCCAATGGTAAGAAAATTTACCGTATAGATTATTGCCGTTTGTCAGGCGGCAGTTTGAATTACCTCCGCTTAATGTTCCGACAATTTGTTTATTCTCGTTGAAAAGAGGTGAACCGGAAGAACCGCCTTCCGTGACGCTATGGCCATTGAGGGTTTTATCGAAAATTACGTTCCAATGTCCGTCGGGGATTCCGGTTGTAAATGTATTATCTATCCAGGTCGTTGTCCTTACCGGGCGATCGCCGAAAGTGGATATTTTCATATAATCGCCTGAAGGATGATGGATATTCACTCCTGATGAGGGAGCAACATCACTCCTGTTCCACCCGTTGAAATAAACATTATAACTTTCAGGTATCTTGTTATTCAGCAATAATAATAACCCGTCGGAACCATCCTCTATCGGGATACTTGCGATGTGGCTACAGCCTACCATTGTTTTGTGATCGGTAGCGGGAGAAGAAGTCTCACATCCGGTCTGTTCAAAATGAAAATAAAACATCCATTGGTTGAAATCTTCTTCCGAAGCTATTTTATCGTTATCATAATCTTTCATGCAGTGATAAGCGGACAAGATATAAGGTTTCATATCTTTGGCTGTATTATTTATCAGAGAACCGGAACAAAGGAGCCCGGCGCCACCTACCTTTTCAACCATTTGACAAACTCCGTTCTTTTCATTCTGCCATTCCTCCCCTTCCTCACAGTTGATATTTACCATACAGGAACTGGAAGTTCCCGGACCTGTGCTTCGTAAATTCCCGGATACAGTCAGATGATTGTATCCATATCCTACCTGGTTGATAATTATTCCGGCTTTTTCACCGGAAACAGGCGGTTCATATTCGATCGTAAGATCATCCCCTGCCACAAATTCCGTTGCAAAAGCTTTTCCTCCCGGATTGGTTTGTGAAGTATAAGCTCCCAGCAATTGAGTTTTGTCGGCATTATAAATAAATAATTTTCCTCCTTCAGGGATATAAAATGCATTGTAATAGAGCATTAATGCAATTGCTCCTTTTGCCTGCAGACGTAATTGCCATATTTCTTTCCCGTTGGGTAAGGTAAGCCATTGTCCGTCAGTATCCATATTCAAATCCGTATCTATTAAAGTGGAAACAGTCAGAGGAGCACCCTGGCTTACCCGCCATTCATCGACAGCGATCAAATCTTCCACACTGAAGTTGACAGGTATCCGAACAACCGGCTGTTCACTTTTCAACATGTTTTGATAGTTGAAACTAAGCGGTTTTCCTCCTTCGCTTATCTGTGATTTTCCTTCACCTGCATACAACAGGAAGAACGAAATGATACTTATACAGAAACAATGCCGGAATAGATTGATACGATTCATTATAGTTTTATATAGATATGTTTCTTATATAACCAATATCCCGGTATCCAGTTCAGTATGACAAAGAGAATTGCCCATACCAGTGAACCTCCGAAATTACCGAATAAGGGTGCTAGTATATCTGAATAAACATAAGATGTTATTCCGCATTTATCGAGTATGACAGCGAAAATAGCTCCCTGCACGTAAAGATATAACGGGTTGATACCGAAAGACTCGAAAAATAACGACCATTTCTTTTTACCATTGATATCGATGATCCAGATAAGAAGAGCAAGGAATAATGAACCGAATCCGCAGGTCGTTAAAACGAATGTGCTGCTCCATAATTTTTTATTGATCGGACAACCGTAACTGAACAGGAATCCCAGGAAAAGAATGATTGTTCCGAATATAAACAGATTGCGGATGACCAGTTCGTTATTTTTTTTACTGTCCAGAATAATCTTGCCGGCATAAAAGCCCAGCAGAACATGTCCGATACTTCCCAGACAACTTAACAATCCTTCGGGATCGAAAGCGATACGTGTCCCGTCTGCCAGATAATCATGGTACATATGTGTGTTACCGAACAGGAAACGGTCTACTATGGCTATAATATTATCTTCCGATAATGTCGTGCTCCCTGTAAAAGCAAGAAGCATCCAGTAGACGATCAGAATACAGGCGGCTGTTTGTAAAATGTATTTGTGGTTGATGGCAAGTCCGATCAGCGAACCGGCACCATAAGCCAGTGCGAGGCGTTGCATTACTCCCAGGATACGAAGGTTTTCAAAATGAGAAAATCCGTTATAACAGATATGTGAGAATATATTCAATCCGAGTCCGACCAGAAAGATAAGCACGGTACGTTTCAGTACTTTTGTAACGCTTTCTTTGGATAATTTGAAGTTATATTTTCGTAAGGAAAAGAACATGGATACTCCCATAATGAACATAAAGAACGGAAATACCAGATCGGTTGGTGTTAAACCGTTCCATGATGCGTGGCGGAGTGGTGCATACACATAATCCCAGGTTCCCGGATTGTTCACCATGATCATTCCTGCGATAGTAATGCCTCTCATTACATCCAGTGAGAGTAACCTTCCTGATTGTGCCATAACTTAGATTTTTAGGTTGTGAGATACAAATGTAAGTAAAAATCAACAGGGTTATATAATTTGTAAAATAAAACATGAACATCTGGTAGAATGTACCTGGATTTAGTATGTGAAGTAATTCATGGAATCATTCTGAGCTGTTTTAAGTTTGGACACTTTATCATTCGTCTGTATTCCGACATATTTGGTAACTTTTAAAAATAAGAAAATCAGAACTGTTTATTCCATTATCTTTGGAACATGAAAAAGTTCGTGATAGGATTGTTTACATGTTTATTATCAGTTAGTTCTGTATATCCCCAACTTGCAATAAGGCGTCAGCTGGCAATACCTAAAGCTCCTGATTCGCTTGATCTTTCTTATTATTCTCCAAAGAAAGGATTTCAAACTGGAGCGACTGTTTTCGGCATTAATATGGGAGTCTGGATCTTTGACAGGTATATCCAGAAAGGAGATTTTGCTTATATTAACGGACAGACGATTAAAGAGAATTTTAAACACGGTTTTATCTGGGATAATGACCGGATGGGAACGAATATGTTCTTGCATCCTTATCACGGCAGTTTGTATTATAACGCAGGACGTTCGAACGGATATAATTACTGGCAATCGGGGTTGTATGCGTTTGCCGGGAGCTTTATGTGGGAGATGTTTATGGAATGTGAATATCCTTCTACCAATGATATAATAGCGACACCGATCGGAGGAATGGCGTTGGGAGAAGTGTTTTACAGGGCATCGGACCTGATCCTGAATGATAGGAGAACGGGAGCAGCCCGCTTGGGACTGGAATTCGCTTCGTTCATAGTTTCCCCTATGCGTGGTCTTACTCGTATTATTAACGGAGATGCCTGGAAACGGAGACCTACGTCGGGTAAACAGTTCGGAGTGCCGGACGTGAGCGTCGATATCTCGATGGGGATACGGGCTCTGGAACTGAAGGACGATATTTTCGATAAAGGGGTCGGATTCGCTTCTGAGATCAATATCGAGTACGGCGACCGTTTCGATGCAGAAAACAGAAAACCTTACGATTACTTCTCTGTAAAAGCAAACCTGAATGTGCAAGCTTCACAACCGGTATTGGGGCAATTGAATATTATCGGCCGTCTGATGGGAAAAGAATTGATAGATAATAAAAAACATTATCTGAGCCTGGGACTTTACCAGCATTTCGATTATTATGATTCGGATACTATTTCCGATATATCTTCTAAAACTCCTTATAAGTTCTGTACACCGGCATCGTTCGGAGGTGGTTTGGTATATAAGAATAAACGGTTCAAACGCTGGGATATAGATGCGTATGGTCATTTGAACGGAATACTTTTAGGCGGGGCATTAAGTGATTATTATCGGGTAGACGAACGGAATTATAATCTGGCAAGCGGATACAGTACGAAAGTCGGTTTCAATTTTATATATAAGAAGGATAAATTCTCAGCATCTACCACGTATGAGGTTTACCATATGTTTACCTGGAAGGGGTATCCGAAAGATATTGATTGGGATAATTTTAATCCGAAAACCCTGGATGCACAGGGAGACCGTTCGAAAGCGATCCTGCATGCAGTCGGTTTGCGGTTGGATGTTAAGTTGTGGAAAGGTTTGTATCTGACCGGATCGTTTATGAATTATTCCCGCCATACGGATTACAAATATTTTGAAGAAGTTTTTTCTCATACTTCGGAAGGACGTCTGATGTTGACTTATAAATTATAACGATTTGCACTTAACAGAGTAGGGGGATTTTTCGTTTTTTCTGTCTAATCAGTAGTAAAGCGAAAAGAACATGAAACGATTGCTGTTGTGGATAATGATGCTATTTCCGGTTTTGGCTGATGCAAGTGAGGATGGATTCAAATTCAAAAGATGGGAGTTTGCCCTCTCCGGAGGATTAAATAATAATTATGCCTGGGAGGTGGAGCCGTCTTTTACCTATTTTATTTGTAAATATGTAGGTGTAACGGGAGGAGTTAATTTTACAGGTCAGTTCTATGATGAATATTATTCCGGACCAGCTCCCGGCGGCCCGGATTTGAAATGGTTTATCAGTTCGGATGATTCGAATGCGAAACGGATACTTTTCCGTCCGGCTATCCGGTTACGTACTCCTAATATAAATAAGTGGGGAGACCGTGATTTGCGTGTGACATTTAATGTGGAGCCGGGTATGTATATGGCGGTTCCTGTCAATGAGCACCTTCAGATCGGCTATAGGGAAGAAGACTATCTCGTTACGGGAATATTTAAGGAGAATGTTACGAATACAAATGGAGAATGGTTATACTGGAATGTAAAGAGCTTTATGCAGATAGAAGTTGAAAGCTGGGTATTTTCAGCCGGATATACCATCTCCAATTATGATGTATACGGTGGCAGACGAAATATGGTTATCGAACGGAAGCCGTTGAACGATATGCTCTGGAAGAAGAAAATGACACATGCCTTCTTTCTTTCTGTCGGTATTCAGTTTTAAAAGAAGCGGTTATCTGACCGCTTCTTTTGCTTTCTTTACTGCTTCATTGATATTCGAGCAAATATTTTCGGCACCTATTTTTTGTTCGAACCCTGATTTTTTCAACACCTTCCGCACGTGTTCATTTACACCGGATAAGATCATATGAATATGTTCTGCCTGGGATAACCGGAACAGGCTTTCCAGGTTATGAAGTCCTGTGGAATCCATGAACGGGACTTTACGCATGCGGATGATACGCACCTTCGGTTTGTCGCCAACAGTTTTCATTACACCATCGAATTTATTGGCTATACCGAAGAAGAACGGTCCGTCTATTTCATACACTTCCACTCCTTTCGGCAATGTCAATACTTCTTCATTATGGCGGATTTCGCCTTCACTGGAGAGATCTATTTCATCTCTGGTGACTGAGACATGCGTTGTTTCTGCCACACGGCGCATAAACAGGAACATCGCTATCAGCAAACCGATCTCGATAGCGATTGTCAGGTCGAAGATAACGGTCAGCAGGAAGGTTACCAACAGGACGGAAACATCGCTTTTCGGATTCTTCATCAGCGAACGGAATGTACGCCATTCACTCATATTATAGGATACGATGATCAACACACCTGCCAGGCAAGCCATTGGGATATGCTTGGTAAGCGGTCCGAGGAATAACAGGATCAATAACAATACTATTGCATGGATGATACCGGCAACAGGAGTACGGCCACCGTTATTTATATTCGTCATGGTACGCGCAATAGCTCCTGTTACGGGAATACCGCCGAAGATAGGAACAACAATATTGGCTGCTCCCTGTGCGATCAGTTCTGTGTTTGAATTATGTTTATCGCCTGTAACACCATCGGCAACGGTCGCTGAAAGAAGTGATTCTATAGCTCCCAGCATGGCGATCGTGAAAGCCGAAGGAAGCAACAGATTGATTGTTTCCATATTGAAAGAAATAGCTTCCGGCTGTGGGAGGGAAGCGTTGATGGTAAAATGATCGCCAATTGTTTCTATACCGATAATACCTAAATGGTTACGCATGATATAAACAACTGCAGTCATTACGATGATAGCGATCAGTGAACCCGGAATCTTTTTGGAGAACCGGGGGGAGATGACGATAATGAATATACTGACGATCCCGATAACGAACGACCAGATGTTGATCGTATGGATATGTTCGAAATAAGCGATCCATTTGGAGATGAAATCGGCAGGTACTTTTTCCATTGTCAGTCCGAACAAGTCTTTCATCTGTGTGGTAAAGATTGTCAGTGCAATACCGCTGGTAAACCCTACAACGATCGGATAAGGGATGAATTTTATGACTGTCCCGAGCTTCAATACTCCCATGATCACCAGTATGATACCTGCAATGACGGTCGCAATGGCAAGTCCTTCGATACCGAAATTCTGTATGATACCATATACGATTACAATGAACGCTCCGGTCGGACCGCCGATCTGGACATTGCTGCCTCCCAGGAAAGAAACAATAAAACCGCCTATGATGGCAGTGATCAGTCCTTTCTCCGGACTCACTCCTGAGGCGATACCGAATGCAATGGCTAGCGGAAGGGCTACAATACCCACAATGATCCCTGCCATCAGGTCTGCCATGAATTTTTCTTTGGAATAGTTCTTCAGCGCCGAAAATAGTTTGGGCTGAAAATCAAATTTGCTCTCCATTTCTCTGCCTAATATGTTAAATTTTGATGCAAAGATACAACAATATTTATCGTAAAGCATAAAAGGTAGGATAATTTGCAATGTCGACATTACAAAATGGAAAATATTAAAAATAAGTATGTGGCATTAGATTGGCATTATATACTATTTAGAATCGATTGAATTATTTATTAATTATATTTGCAAAAATTATAATTGAAAGTATCTTATGAAATTAACGCCGTTACTAATACTTTTTTTTATTGTAGGATGCTTATCATGTAAAAGGGAAAATCACATAGAAAAGTTACTGAATGAGGCAGAAGCTTTATTAGTGACAAATCCGGATACAGCTTATATCATATTAAATACAATTGATATACCCCATGAAATGAGTGATCGGTTATTGGCCGAATGGTGTATGTTGAGTGGAGAAAGTGCAGATAAAATACAGGAAGACATGCCTTCTGTCAGCTATCTCCTGCAAGCACAGAAATGGTATGCTAAAAATGGTTCGCCGGAAGAACAGGCACGTATCGGATTATTTTTAGGACGTTCATTTCTTCAGGACAAAGAGTTTGAAAAAGCAATGGACACCTATATGAAAGCATTGGATATAGCTACAGACCATGAAAGATATAACCAAGCCGGATATATTTCTTCTTATATGGCAGATTTGTATCTGTTTGAGAATATGGCTGATGCAGCCAGGCAAAAATATGAAGATGGGGCAAACTTCTTTTTAAAAGCAAATAATAAACGAAGTTATGCATTGGCACTCAGAGATATCGGACGTATGTGGGCTTATTCCGACTCTGTTACTAAGGCTCTGCCACTTCTACAAAAAGCCGATTCCATCGTTTCTGTTCTGAATGACAAAAGGGCAATGGCATCTATAACAAATGGATTAGGTAATTTGTATGAAATGCTTGGAGATTATCAAAATGCAGAAAAATATTTGTTGAAGTCATTAGAGCTGGACAAGAAAGAAGTGATTTCCAGTAATCTTGCATTGAGTAGTATGTACACGGAAATCAATAAATTAGAAAAAGCACGGTTCTATTTGGAAAAAGCTAAAACGACAACTGATAATTCTGCTTTACCCGATATTCTTTATATACAATATATGATAGAAAAAGCAGATAAAAATACAGAGGCGGCTTTAGAATGTCTTGAACAATATGATATAGCATCAGACTCGATTACATTCTTACAAAATGAGTCGAATATAATGAAAATAGAAAAGAAATATCGGCAGGAGAAAATATTGCAAGAGAACAGTCTGTTGCGTATCAGCAAACAAATCTATTTAATACTGATTATTTTTTCTATTGTTGTTTGCTTAGTTATCTTTTCTTTTTATCAATTTGAACTGAATAAACAACAAAAGAAAATATATCAACAACAAATTACATTAGATCAAAATAAGTGTAGCTTGTCAGTTTTGAATGAAAAGCTGCAAAAAGGAGAACAGCTTATATTGAAAATGGAGAGTGATTTGAATAAAACAGAAGAACAGGTCAATTTTCAAAATACGCTGGAAGAGCAGCAAGCTATTTATCTGAAACAAAAAGAAGAATTGGAGCAAATAAATACAGAAATAAATCAATTACGAAATAATAAACTTTTGGTATCAAGTATAGGCAAAAAAATAATAAACTTATCCAAAACTGTCAAAGCAGGATCTTTTCAATCGTTACTTACACCAAAAGATTGGATTGCATTACAAAAGCAGGTAAATGAAATATACGTTTCCTTACCTCTATTTTTGCGTAAAGAATCTTTATCCCTTACTTCCTCGGATATAGAATGTTGTTATCTTAGCTTTTTTCAGTTGGATCCGAATGCTGAAGCGATTCTATTGAATATAAATCCACATTCGGCAAGTCGACGCCGTTCTCGTTTACGTGAAAAATTTGGAATCGTTGGTAAAAATTCTTCACTTTATGAGTACTTGAGTAAGGTATAAAATACCGTCTAGACTTTTTGAGTATACTTTATTTCAAACAATCATTATCCTTAAATCCTCCATTTTTATGACAAAAAATGGCATCTAAGTTATATGCTGTTAATCAGATTGTTACGAAAATATCTGTTCAACAATATTTTGCTAAAATACTGATTGTCAATGAGTGCTTGTTCAATGGCTTTCTCTGTTTTTATATCTTTTTTTAAATAAGGCGCCATACATTTGCAACACAAATCGAAATAAGACGTTTATATGAGAGTTTTTAAATCAGTATTAGTTATTCTTTGTTTGGCTGTTTCATTTTCTGCTTTTGCTAAAAAAGAAATTTTTTTACAGAAAAAATGGAATGAATCAATTAAATCTATAACTCCTCAAAGACAAGTAGAAGCTTGGATTGAAGATAATAATAGAGACTTATCTCTTCTATTCTATCAGAATATGGGACTTATAAATATTACCGTAACAGATTCTTCCGGTAAAATAATTTATAATGAAGAAGCAGAGGTCACAGAAGAAAAGTTTCTAAACATTCTCTTAGAAGATCTTACTGATGGGATATATATATTGTCTATAACAAATAACAATAATTTATTATATGGTGAATTCTCTATTTATTAACAATAAAATTATTATTCGCATGAAAAATCTATTTTCAGTTGTTTTACTATTTTCTTTAGTATTTATGTCGTGTTCAAAAGACATAGATACAGATATTACTCCCAAAGAAAATCCTAAAAGTTTAAATTTATTTGGTGAACAAGTTGAAGTAAAAGATGGATTACTTAAATTTAAAAATAATGCTTCTTTTAAGAAAGTATTAAATGAGTTAGTTAATGCACAAGTAATTATGACAAAAGCAGCCAATGATGGTATTGTCATAAATTCTGACTATACGTTATCAGATAAGGGCTTTCATTCTATTTATGACGATTATATAGCTTCTGCAGATGAGGCAGAGCTGTATTATGACAAATGGGAAGATTATTATGAATATAAAGCAAAATATTCAAATTTATTTTTTCCTGAACATGGTGATGATTATTCAGCTTATTTACCTATAAGTGATAGAAATCTTGCCAAACTGGCGAATTCAGAAGGTTACATTATGGTTGGTTCTGAACTTGTTGATTGTAAAGATATATCTTCTTATGAAGATTTAGAAAAGTTTGGTCTGGCGATGCCCAATGATAAAACAAAGGATTCGGGTGATGTTATCCATCACAGAGAAGGTGATAATTTAGTATGGGTAAAAATACATGATCAAGGTTATAATGGTAAACGACTTTTCCAGTTTGAAGTATGTTTTAGAGATAAAGGTTTCTTAGGTATATGGCATAATCGTAGGGCTAGTACAAGATTATCAGTAACTGCAACAGCTGGTTCTGTAAGCCATCCTGGTTCTGGAGAACAAGAAGGAATGTCTTCACATGACTATTCCATGGCATTTGCAATACCTAATCTTGACGGAAATCTAAACTTGACTTTGAGATATGGCCCATTAGGCAATAAAGATCTGAAAGGTAGCAGGGCATTCCTTAAAGTTAAATAATATGACTAGGAGGCTGTGTCAAAAGTGTCTTTGACATAGCCTCTTTTGCTAAATTATCGAATAAGTGTTTATATGAAGAAGTTATTAGTATTATTTCTTTTAGTCATATCTGTAAACTGTATGGCTCAGATAGAAACCGGATTGTTAATAGGAGGTGGGATCGGTAATGTAACGAACACTTCTCTGCGATTGAGTGATCCGGGTGTTATTCAAACGTTAGAAAAAAGTGGAAAATATTCGCTGAACTATCAGTTCAATACAACTTTAGGATATCGTTTCAGGCTTTATAATCCAAAGCATAAAACTTTTTTTTATGATTTGGATGTATTGACGGGTATTAAAAAGATAGAGCTTAAAACGTCATTCTCTGATGAAACCAATGCGTTGTCTGAAGTAAAATCTTCTGATTGGTTTTGTCCGGTCTCACTTGCTGCATCAGTTAATTATAGAATAATGAAAGGGTTATATGTTGGTGTAGGTGTTGCTCCAACCTGTATTTTTGCATCTAAGATCGCATTTGATATTCCTGTCGTTGCTAAGGTCGGCTATGATATTAAAAATAAGATCGGATTTTCTTTAAGCTATCAACATAGCTTGCTAAAAGCATTTAAAACAAATGAATATGACGGCGGCCGGTTTTCGGAATGGAATGTTTCAGTTTATATTCCATTCACTTTGAATAAGTTAAAGTAGAAGCAGTTTGTTCGTATTTGTGTATTATTGATACTATTTATAAACATATAGATATATTTTAAGTAAAAGAATGAATTAATGTTTTAAACATTTTCATACTTTTGGGAGTTATTTGAATAGGGCGATTAGGCAAACTCATTTTATACTACATATATAATTAGCATTATGGAAAAAAGTATTAAAGGTACACGTACCGAACAAAATCTGCTTAAATCATTTGCCGGAGAATCTCAGGCA
>OGIE01002285.1_pt1 | contig 24136 bp, 19 predicted proteins | sample 1571581 | NCBI WGS metagenome assembly OGIE01 (sample SAMEA2582021, study PRJEB24529) | metagenome | biome: Human gut stool | place: China | collected 2011
ATGCAACGGAGGGAATTACCGATCAGGATACGAAGATCGCAGGTATCGCCCATGACCCCGCTAAAACTCATACTGGTTTGAAACGTGAAAATCACAATAATCAACCAGGCAATCGGGGAATAAAACAAAGTCTGTAACTCCGTCTTTGAAATCTTATATATCATACTCAATGTCTTCATCTTCAATAATCTTTTAGCGTGAATCACTTCTTGTTCTTTGACAACTCGGCAAAAATAGAATCCAGTGAACTCTTCTCCAGACGAATCTCTGTCAATTCCCAGTCTCGGGCTACACTCGCTTGTACTACCCGGTTCGTGGCCTCCCGCACATCTGTAAAATGTACCCGATAATTCGTTCCGCCCAATTCCTCCACTTTGGATACGCCGGGAATGGCGGCCAACTCCCCCACCGGAGGCTCTGCTGCCAAAGAAACAAACAACGTGTTGGGCACGATGTAATTATCAAAATCCGTCACCGTCCCCGCAAACACCAGCTTTCCCTGTTCTATCATCCGTATGTAATCGCACGTGGCCTGAACTTCCGACAGGATATGAGTGGAAAGAATCACCGTACGTTCCCCCGCAATCTCCTGAATCAAATGTCGGATCTCCACGATCTGGTTCGGGTCCAACCCGTTTGTCGGTTCATCCAGTACCACGAACTCCGGATTATGAATAATCGCCTGCGCAATCCCGATACGCTGTTGATACCCACCGGAAAGATTACGAATTAACCGTTTACGGAAATGCGTGATATCACAACGATTCATCACGGCCTTCACCGCCGCAGAAACCCCGGAAGACGGAATCCACCGAAGATTAGCCGTGAACCTCAGGTACTCCTCCACCGTCAAATCCATATTCAAAGGCGGCTTCTGCGGCAAGAAACCGATATGCCGTTTAGCATCCACGGGGTTCTCCGCCAGATCCACGCCCCGAATATACACTTTCCCCTCCGTCTGCTTCAACACCCCACACATGATATTCATAATCGTTGATTTCCCAGCCCCGTTAGAGCCCAACAATCCGTATATTCCATTTTTCGTGATCTCGAAATTAATATCTCGAATCGCCCATTGCACACTGTAACGATGAGACAAATTCTCTACTTTTACTATTGATTCTCCCATAAATAGACTATTTGTAATTCCCATACAACTATAAATACCCAGGCATACCTCTGGCATAGCAGGTTACAAGCCCGACTCTCACGGACTTATAACCTGTTAATTTATAATGAATAAACGTTCTTTTAATTCTCCCGAACGAACTTAAACACCAAAGTAAAATCCCGTTTCATCGGCTCTTTACTAAAAGCAGAAGAAGTTGATCGATACTGATACGTTTTCTGCAAGAAATCCGTAGGTTCATAATCGAACACCCGTAATTCCAACGTATTTCCACCATCCAACAACCTGAACCCGATTTGTGCCTTGCGAATCTTCGTACTCGTAACCGAATAATTCACGTTCGCTTCACTCATTTCCATTGTCAACACGGACTGGAAAGGAGGATTATCCCCCATCTCGTACAAATACTCCTCTTCTTCTTTCACCGAAGATAAATCACAATCCCGCAGGTAACGAGCCAAATCACCCGTTATCTGGCTAACATCCATTCGATTCGTGGCCCCGGTTTTAAATATCAACTTATCCGTCACAGGGTTATTCTCCGGTAAATATTCCAGATCGGATTCATCCCCGCTCAACACAGAACTCTTCACGTGGGCGAGGCTTGTAAACCCGTCCATGCGCCAAATTCCCGCCAAATCCTCAAATCGTGTAGGTCCGTCAATTGTGATTATCGTGCGATTTCTTTCTCCCGCCAGATAATGCAAATCCTCATCAGACATACGAAGCACAATCTTGTCCTTTCCGGCTTCTTTCTTCAAACATTTAAGCTTTACCTGAGCAGACGTGCCACCTATCGGCATCACCAATTGCTGATTACCACCCACGATTTCGAAATGTATCCCCAACTCGGCTGTCGAAGAAGGATCAATCTCAAACGGGACCAAAACAGGATAAGACGGGTTCTTATAACTACTTCCCCCGATATACATATTCATTGAAACCGTCACGAAATTTTTCAACTCGTATGTATCCGTCACGAAAGAAGTCGTGATTACCTCCTTTGTCTCCACGGGAATCAACGCCACCCGGTAATTCCCGTACTCGTACCCGACCACGTTTCCCAATTCCAAACGGATTTGCCTGTCGGAATAGATATTATCAACCGGGGTGATCACGATCTTGGCCGAATTCTCACCCGGAGCCACCACGAACTCTCGAGCGGATAATGAATAATCCTCCCCCTCGACCGCCGTGCCGAAAACCTCAAAAGGAACGACCAGTTCCTGCCCCGCAGGCTCCGACAACCCGATTTCCACCTCTATCGCCTGATTCGACGACAAAATATAAACCGCCCTTTTGAAAGAAACTGTCCGGGCATTATCGTCATCGTCCGAACAAGCCGTAAAACACATTATTAACGTGAATACCGCTACTAATTTTAATACCTTTTGCATAATCATCTCGTTTATTGGTTACTGGAAACAGACCGAACCCCTATGGCCTTCTCGTATGCATTCTTTTGAGCCTCAATAATATCCCTCTCCGCATCTGTCAGTCTAGGTAATGCAGGAAGAACAAAATCCATGTCATTGAATGCCTCTTCCCTAGGCGGAAGTTCATCCGGTTTCTCACATCCCCAACAAAAAAGGATAAACAACATTGTACAATAGAAATATATTTTTTTCATAGCTTTATTCTTTTAAAGTTTTTCATATCCGGGATTCTGCACCAAATTCTCGTTAGCTATAATATCAGCCTTCCGAAGTGGGAAGGTGTAAAGGAATTTTTCAGTCGTATATTTTATCTGGTTATACCCGAACCAGAATTCCGGCGACCCATTTCGCTTCAACTCAAACCAACGATCTCCTTCCATAAACAACTCTTTCCTACGCTCGTTCAAGATAGCAGCCACCAAGGGTGTCAACTTCGTACCCGTCGCATCCACTTTTATAACCTCCCCCTCACTTGCGGCCGGTAAGGTCGCCATCGAGTAAGGCTCGTAATTGGAAATTCGCTTGGAACGCAACAGATTCAGATATTTCAAAGCATTATCGTTGTCCGAAAGATGAGCGTAACTCTCGGCGAGGATCAAACACATCTCGGCTGAACGCACGCAAGTACGAATCCCTTTCGTGCTAAAAAATTTAGAATCGAAAAAGGTAGAGTAACGGATATCTCGTCCTTTTTCTGTGAACAAACTAATTAAAGACATATTCACCGGACGCGTTTTCACATTCTTCAAATACCTATTGTAAGACGTCAATGATCCTGTGATAAACGTACGGAACAACATTTCTCCGGACATTCCCTGCGGGGATTGAATCATCTCTTTATACTCATCCCCCTCAACTAGCGGGTATTTATTCAATACCTCCCGGGCTACTTTTATCGCATTCTCCCAATCCTGAGCCCAAAAATAAGTACGGGCCAAATAAGCACGGGCTACATCCACCGTGAACCGATACTGTTCGTCTGTCTGGTTCATCCTGATCGCCGTATCCAGATCGGACACGATAAAATTAACCAATTGTTGTATATTTCCGCGTTCCGGCTTTGCTTCAAGATCAAAATGAGCGACGTTAGGAACCCCCATAATCTCTGTCGCCCGATCTTTACTATAAGCCTCACAACACTCCCGCATCAAATTAAAATACATCACTCCCCGCATCGCATACGAAGTTGCCAGAATCTTTTTTCCCAATTCCGTATCCCGATCTTTCAGATTATCAATAATAATATTGTAATCCTTGATCAGGCTATAATAGTTCATAAACCGATACTGCGATGAAGCGATATTCGTTCCCACGTACAAGTAAGACAACGCATTACTCGTCATTAAACTGGTATTCAAGTTATCAGAATAACATTCCAGCTCGATCATCCAAGCAAAAGACCCCAGCATGTTGGTTGCCCCTGCCGATCCTTTATCTATATCCGACAACTGTTTATTGATCAACGTGGCATAATCTTCATCCGTTTTAGGTAAAGTCTGCCCGTAATTCTTTACCTCCAGATAGCTATCACAAGAACAACACATTCCCACGATCCATAGCATCATATATAACTTCAAACTTTTCATAGACATTGCTTTTAATAATTATTAAACTAAAAACCAACGCTTAAACCGAAAGACATTGAACGGGTGATCGGGTAAGTCGCACCCGGTGTTTCCGGATCAATCCCCGAATAATCCGTGAACGTGAAGAAATTATTCATTGTGAAATACATCATCACGGACGACAATCCCATACGCTGTAACATCGGCTTCGGAAAACTATAAGAAAGCGTGATATCCCGGATTCTCAAATAAGAATTACTTTCATAAAAAGCCCCGTTCACAATAGTATTGCTCATCGCGTTATAAGTCCGCAATGACAAGGATTCTCCCAAATAATCCACGATTCGCGGGTACTTCGTCCCGATAGTTCGATCCTCGGTCCACCGATCTGTCATATCCTTGGTCACGTTCAAATGATTACGATACAAGTCACTATAAGGCGATTGGGGTGTCTCGTTCCCGTACCAAGCCACCTTATCACAATTTGCAGGTGAATCCATCAGGCTCTTGGTCTTTCCCCCACAAGCATACGAGGCCCCGACATTCAGGCTCAAGTTACGGTAAACAAACTGTACATTAAATCCACCTGTCACCGGGGCATTCTCTGTTCCAATATAATAACGATAGTTTTTTATATCATTCAAATCCGAAGTTTCCTTTATATTCGCATCCGGTCTTAATTTATAAAGATAATACCCCGTCCACGGATCTATCCCTATCAACTTTCCCCCGAAAATGGCATCCTGAGGGTAACCTTCAAACTTTCCATCCACCAACGTCACCCCGTTAGAATTCCGATAACGAGCCAACTTGTTATAATTCCAGGCCACGTTAGTCCCCACATTTATCTTAAAATCGGATATATCCAACGCCACAACCCGTAACGTACCCTCGATTCCCTTGTTCACAATATCAGAAGCATTATAAACCATTGACCTAAAACCGGTTGTACTCGAAAGAACCGAATTGGAAATCACGTCATAACTCTTCCGGTAATACCCCTCGACCAATCCGCTTACCCGTTCGTCAAACAACCCAAAATCAACGGCCACTTTCATATCACGGGTCTTCTCCCACCGCAAACGCGGGTTAGGAGCCTTATCAATACTCCCAGTCTTCTCCCCGTTCCAGTAAGCAGAACCGTATTTAATCACCAACTGTTTGTAAACACCCTGCACAACATTTCCCGTATACCCGGCAGCAGCACGCAAAGTCAACCGATTAATGTAAGGCCACAAAGCCGACATAAAATTCTCCTGATCCATATGCCACGCAGCACCCAACGACCAAGTCGGGTTAAACTGTTCCTTGCTACCGAAATTATTAGAACCGTCCGTACGAAAAGAGGCATTTAAAATATAACGATCCAGAAAAGTGTAATCCAACGAAGCATAGAAAGAAGCAAACGTGTTCTCCTTGATTGATTGACCAGACAATTGATCCATTAAATTCGCATAAGCAGAAGCATCGTCACTACCAGGCTCAGGATTCACCGGAGTTGAGAAATTACCGGTATCCGGATCATACCCGTAGCGTTTCGTATAAAAACGTTTCGACTTGTTTCCCCGCAATTCTGCCCCGGCCAACACAGAAATCGAATGGTCGTTCCAATAAGTGTCGACATACGAAAACTGCCCTCTTGCATTATAACTATCACCAGAAGATGCCGTTTGCGTGATCGAACCGTAAGGAGTCCAATTCGCATTCGTGTTATCAAAATAAAGCCTATCCGTAAAAGCCGCATACGTGTCTTTACCAATAACATCCTCCGACTTGTTATGATCATACGTGTAAGAAAGTAATCCTGTGAAAGCAATCTTGTTCGTGATATTATACCTCAGATTTAAGGAACCGGAAGTCGTCATCTTGTCATTTCTTCCCGAAGTCTCATCAATCTCCCTCAAAATATTGAATCCGTTCGCCGGCAAAAGATCAACCCCTATATCCCCATCATTGATGGCGGACAAATTCTGATAAGTCATATCCGCCCGGTAACTCCCATCAGCATTGTACGGGCGCTCGTAAGGATTTGCGAAGTAAGCGTATGTAAACGGATCGACACTACCGGAATACGAACCGGATTCCAGACGGGCTACTTTAATTGTTGCGTCTATCGACAGTTTCGGCAAAGGCATCATGCGCAATCTAAAATTCAAATTATACCGCTCGTAATCCGTTTTCCGCACCAACCCTTCCTGACTCGTGTAACCCAAGGAAAAATAGTAAGTATACTTCTGATCTCCCCCGGAAAGAGAGAGGTGATGATTCATCTCGAAAGAATTCTGGAACAACTCGTCAAACCAATCCGTGGAATGAGAAGATAAATCATTCAAATAAGCCTCCTTCTCAGAATCACTCATCGGACTGAAATTCTCCGAATCCGTCCATAATATCCCGTTCTTCCCTAATTTATTCGCCCGTACCATACCCGTGATCCCGACAACTGCAACATGAGTGGCCCCTTTCGAGGCAAAAGCATCTGCCGAGAACTCGTCCCACAACTCCTGTTCCCAAGCCAGCTTCTCTTTTGAATTCATGAGGTTCGCATCCCGTTGGGGCTTCAATCCCATTGTCAGGCTCATGGAATAATTCACCTTCATCTTACCCGGACGCCCCGACTTCGTGGTTATAACAATAACACCACCCGCAGCACGGGACCCATAAATTGCAGCAGCAGCAGCATCTTTCAATATTGTTACATTCTCGATATCGCTCGGGTTTATTCCTCCCACCCCGTTTATGAAAATCTCGTTCAGATTACCGGATTTAATCTGCGTCGTATTAATATCAGGAAGATCATCCTGCAAAGGCACACCATCAACTACCCACAAAGGTTCGGCATCCCCCTGTATCGTGTTTATACCTCGAACCCGAATCTTTGCAGACTCACCCGGTCGACCCGATTTAGCCGTGACGGAAACACCAGCTACCAATCCCTGCAAAATATCATCTACCGAGGTTGGAATCTTATTCTCGAACGCCTCCCTGGTCAACACAGCCACCGATCCAGCCGCTTTTCGTTTCGTGGTTTCCGAGTATCCCGTGATCACCACCTCATCCAACTCATCCGCTTTTTCCCGCATCACGACCTGAATCTCTCTCTGGAAATCCATGACCTTAACTTCCTGCTTCTCCATTCCCACGAACGAGAGCACCAGCACAATTTCCTTTTCTCGTGGAATAGTAAGCATGAAACGCCCCGCCGTATCTGTCACGACACCTAGATTCGTTCCCTTGATCAACACAGTCACCCCCGGAAGAGCATTACCACGCACATCTCGCACAATTCCTTTCAGACGTTCCTGCTCGATCGTCTTTTGCGGCACGTTCTTCTCCTTAATTATAGCGATCACGCCATTCACCAACTCGTAAGTATACCCGCTGCCATCCAACAATCTCGTCAACAACTCATTCAACTCCACATCCTTTAAATGCAACGTGATATTACCCACCCGTTCCAGATCGTTACCATTATAAATAAACCCTTTCCCCGTCAACTGCTCTACTTTCTTGATACAGGACTTCAGGTTCGCATTCTCCACCTTGTACTCGGCAACACGCTGAGCCTTCACTTCCGAAAAACCGTTCAGATGAAACGCCATGAGCAAGATAATTAAATACTTCATGGCAAGCAATGTCCCCTTCCCTAACAATGGAATGAGCAACACCCTACATTTCGACTTTTTTTTCATACATTTGTAGTGTTTATTTTGTTAAACATCATATAGAGATTGGCAGAAGGTTGTGGTTAGCTATTCTGCCGATCTTTTTTATTTATCAATATATATCACATTTCCTTGCACTTCTATTTTCAAATCAGAAACTCGTTCTATTAGATCGATAATAATCCTCATGTCATCAAAACGAGGTAATTTTCCCGTGAACACCTCACTCCTTGCTTCCGGCCGGACATAAAACACACGCACATTATACCACCGTTGTAATATTGTGAACACCTCTTCAACCGTATTATTATCAAACTGGAAAGTCCCATCACGCCAAGACACAAACACGTCGGTATCCACGTGACACACCTCCATCTTCCGGCTCTCCCGGTGGAATACCACCTGTTTTCCGGGTAAAAGATCCACCTTTTTTTCAGGATTCTTCCGGTCACACAACCGCACATGCCCGCTACAAAGCGTGGTATGAAGCAATGAATCATCCGAATAAGCCGAAACATTAAACGAAGTTCCTAACACACGCACGTTAAATTCATCCGTTTTCACGATAAACGGCTTTTGTTCATCTTTTGTCACTTTGAAATAAGCTTCTCCCTTCAACTCTACCTCTCTCAACCCACCACCGAAAGCAACCGGATAACGTAACTCGGACATCGCATTCAGCCAAACCCTCGTTCCGTCCGCCAAAGCCAGAGAATACTCCCCTCCCAACGGAGTTCGGATCGTGTTGTACTGCACGACAGCCACCTTCTCTCCTTTATTATCGTAAGAAATCACGTTATTCTCCACCCGAATATCGGAACTCTTTTCCCGCAGTTTTATTTCCATCCCCTCGTGTAATCCTATTTTTTTCCCGTCGGCCAGAATTAGTTCCGCTTGTTTTCCTCCCGCAGACAATGCCACCGGAATCTCACGCCGTACCTCTTTCTCCCGACTAACATACCAATAAGCTATTATCCCAAACAGCATGAACACAACAGCCGCATAAGGTAATATTTTCTTTATCAACCTGCTCGAAGCATTCCTATACATTCGCCACTGATTCGCCCTGAAAGCCTTCGCCACGTCCACACTCTCGTACTGATCGAACTTGTTTCTCAACCTGACAGAAGAAGATAACTTTTTATAAAGAGCTTTATTTCTATCACTCTCTTCAAGCCATACCTCCAATTCCCGATTCTCCTCTCCCGTCAAATTCCCTAAAACAGACTTAACAATAATTCCTTTTATCTTTTCGTAATCCGCACTCATAATTCATTACATTTTATAATACATACACATGAAATTGAAAAACGTGCAAAACGATCCCGTATTTTATCCAAAAATATCTATTATAAAACACATAGATTACTCTAGTTCTTCCTTCTATGAAGGTTCTATCTCGCTTCTATTGCGATGAAAAAATCATCGCTGATCGACAGGCATGACAAACTAGCAGATACATTTTCAGTACATCCTATAAATACCTGAAAAAACAAATATTTTCACTAATAAAGATTAATTCTCCAATAGACCAGAAAGGCAACAAAAGAATAAGAAGAACGAAAACTAGAATCTACACCAATAACATATTAACACGACAGCAAACAAACAGGATACATCGTTTTGTAACAATTCCCGTCCCCGTCTCAACTGACTCCGGACGGTTTCCTCTGAAATTTGCAGCAAAGCAGCGATTTCATGGTTCTCTTTCCCGTCCAGTTTCAATAAAAAAATCTGACGACAACGATCCGGTAATTTCTGAACAGCGGCATACAACTCTTTGTACACCTCTTCTTCCATAATCTCCGACAAAAAATCCTCTTCTGATTGTTTTTCAAATCCTTCGATAGAAACGGAACGGGTATCTCTCAAATAATTTAACGATCGGTTACGCACAGAATAATAAATATAAGCGAGAAAGGATTTATCTCTCACCAATTTTTTCCGGTTTTCCCACAACCGACAGAAAAAATCCTGCACTATATCCTCCGACGCCTCCCGATTACCCGTGTATTTTGAAGAGTAAAGCAACAAAGGAGTGTAGAACTCATAAAAAATCCTTGAATAAGCATTCTTATCACCATCCGCCAACCGAGTCACTAATATTTCCAAAGATTCATTCATACACCATTTCATATATTCAATATATACAAAGATAGTAATTTTCGGAAATAACACACAATCCCTAAAAATGATGAAAAAATAATGAATCCTCCCTATCATTGAGGAAACGATATGACAACAGGTAATAACCGTTCCTCTCTGGTTCCCGTACAACCGCATATAGAGCAGAAAGACACGAAATTAGGATTGATCGGACTTATCGCAATCGTTATCGGGGAAGTTATCGGTGGTGGTATTTTCAATATTCCGAAAATATTGGGAGAGGGAGCAAGCTTGGAAGCCATTCTGATCGGTTGGATGATTTCCACCACGGGAATACTAAGTATAGCACTTACTTTCAAAACATTGAATTCTGCACGTTCTGATTTATCCGATGGTATTTACATACTCGTACCGGGTTCGGTAATTATGCGGGATTCAACAGCGCTTGGGGATATTGGGTGGGAACAGCGCTGGGAAATATCGTGTTCTCGATCATGTTAAACGACGCCTTCGGGTTATTCTTCCCCGTCCTCCTCGAACACGGATGGCCGACGCTGATCTTTACTCCTGTTTCACGTGGACATTCGTTCTCATCGTGTCGTTCGGGATTCGCATCGCCTCGATCATTAACACGATTTCTACTTTTATCAAATTCTTCTCCCTAACCTTAATTGTTATATTACTCCTCTGTTTTGCTAACTATGATTTACGACACTTCGATTTCTGGGGAAAAGCCAGTCACTTGGGGCCCATCCCGCATCAAATCAACAGTACCATACTTACCACGCTCTTCTTCTTCATGGGTATCGAAGAAGCTATCGTGGTGGCGGCCCATGCCCAGAAGAGTTTTGACGTGGAAAAAGCAACTGTCATCGGTTACCTGATTTGCCTCTTCCTGAACGTCATGGTTTGCGTGCTATCATTCAGTTTCTACCCCCAACCGGAGATGGCTCACCTGAACGATCCCGCATTGGCCCAAATCATGGGGAAGGACGTGGGGAATTGGGCCAGAATCTTTGTCAACATCACCGTGATTATCGCCGTGGTCGGAGCTTGGCTAGTTGCCACGATCATAACGACCTAACTCCCGGCACAAGCGGCCACGGACTGGGTTCTTCCCCATTTTTTCGCCCGGCATAATAAAAAAGACGCTCCTATCAGCGCATTACTGATCACGGCAATAATAATTCAAGTGTTTCTGTTTTTGATCATCCGGGTTCACGATGTTTACGTTTTTTTCGTGGATCTTTCGGGAATCATGATTCTCCCGACCTATATACTGAGTGCCATGTTTCTGGTAAAAGTAGCCTTGAAGAAAAAAATATGTGTCGATCGTCCCGTGGCAAGACAATTTGCCATCATCACGGGTACGACCTTGTATTGTTTCTGGGTAATTTACACCGAAAATATCCGTTTCTTACTCTTATCCTCGATCGTTTACTTGATCAGAATTCTGTTCTATTAGCTGACGAACCGGCAACACACGTCTGGACGAGCCCACCTGTTCACACTCATGGACCGATACTTCATCGCCCTCCTCGTGACCGCCCTGGTATTCTCCATTCTATGGGAGTGGGGATATTTTATATGACAAAACCACCCCATGCGGGGTGGTAATATCTCTATGTTCACGAATAACGTGAATCAGTTAATACTCGTCCTCGTTAAAGAAAAAATCATCTTTACTCGGATAATCAGGCCAAATATCTTCAATACTCTCAAATATTTCTTCATCATCCTCAATATCCTGAAGATTCTCGATCACTTCCATAGGTGCCCCGGAACGAATGGCGTAGTCTATCAACTCATCTTTTGATGCTGGCCAAGGCGCATCTTCCAATTTAGAGGCAAGTTCTAGTGTCCAATACATAGTTATATCGTTTTTATAGTAATTTCTAATTTTTGCCGCGAATATATACTTAATTTCTAATAATACAACTCCTTTTCTTTAATAAGAAGTTATTTAGACACGTTATATGTAATATGTCGCAATAATAACGAAAAACAATGCAAATGGTTACACTAGAAATCATTCATCATCAGAGAAATGGATCAGCACTTTACGATAAGTATTGAAAATCTTTGCCTTAGACACGAATCCCACGTATTTATGATCCTGCAACACGGGTAAATTCCATGCCCCAGAGTCCTCGAATTTCTTCATCACGACCTCCATAGAGTCGTTCATGTCGATTACGACAGAGGGAGTTGTCATGAAATCCCGCACGTAAGTTTTCGGATACATCTCCTGATTGAACATCACTTTACGGATATCATCCAACAACACAATTCCTAACAACTGGTGATCGGAATTCAGAACGGGAAACAAGTTACGACTGGACTTCGAAACCACTTTCACCAGATCACCCAAGGTTGCGCCAACCTCTATCGTCTTGAAATCAGTCTCCACCACCTTGTTCAATTTCATCAACGTCAACACGGCTTTATCTTTGTTATGCGTCAACAAGTCTCCTTGTCTCGCCAACCGACGGGCATAGATCGAGTAAGGTTCCATTCCTTGACTTGTGAGATAAGAAATCACCGAGGTAAGCATCAAGGGCAGAAACAATGCGTAACCTCCCGAAATCTCGGCAATCAAGAACATTGCCGTCAAGGGTGCTTTCATAACCCCAGACATCGTTCCCGCCATACCTGCCAACACGAAATGACTGGGTTCAACCACCCGGATTCCACTCATGTTAATCAACATGGCCAGCAGGAATCCGGCAACTCCACCCGTGAACAGGCTCGGAGCGAACACACCACCCACACCCCCACTACCGTTGGTTAATGCCGTGGCTATCACTTTCACGAAGACCAAACCTACCACGAAAAGAATCAGCATCCAAGCGCTATCCCGGAATCCGAAAAAATAGGTATTATTCAATAATTTGTCGGAATGTCCGGCCATCAAATCGTCCAAAGCAGAGTAACCTTCACCGTATAACGGGGGAAACACGAAAATAACAACTCCAAGCAATGCCCCCCCGATCGCTATTCTTTTCCACGTGCTCTTAATACGTTCCAAGAATTGTTCAACCCGAAGATTCATCCGCACGAAATAAACGGATAATATCCCGGCAAAAATACCCAGTACTACGTAATAAGGAAAGTTCGCCATCACGAATTTATCCGTGATCTGGTAAGAGAACACAAACCCGTCACCCATCAAAAAGAAGGTCACCACGTAAGAAGTGATAGCCGTGAACATCAAGGGGACCAAAGAAGCCATAGTCAAGTCGAGCATCAATACCTCCATGGTGAAGACGATCCCGGCAATAGGAGCCTTAAAAATCCCGGCAATGGCACCTGCTGCCCCACAACCGATCATAAGTGTCATCACCTTGTAGTTCATGCGGAACAAACGCGCCAGATTGGAACCGATAGAAGCCCCGGTCAACACAATGGTTGCTTCGGTTCCGACTGATCCTCCAAAACCGATGGTCAAGGTACTGGCAATCATAGAGGAGTAATTATTATGCGGTTTAATCATGCTATTCCGACGGGAAATAGCGTACAATACTTTCGTCACCCCGTGACTAATTCCCTCTTTGACAAAATATTTCACGAACAAGGTCGTGAGCAATATCCCGATAAAAGGATACACGAAAAAGAGTAAGTTACCACTGTCTACCTGCATCCGCTCCGTGAAAAACGCATGAGTGAAATGCACCATGTTTTTCAGTACGACCCCAGCCAACCCGGTAACAATACCGACCAGGATACTCAACATAACAATAAATTGTTTTTCTTTGATGTTGCGAACACGCCACACCAAAAATTTCCCCAATATCCCCTTTTCGTTCATCTCCGCCATAACTAGAATCGTATATCTACCTTACTTTTTCATTATACTTTTCAATGAACCGTATTGCGGGTAGAAATCAATAGAGATTCCCTCGTTATTAATAACATCCAACGGGAATTGCTTGATAAAACCGAGTTGCGGAATAACGCATCTCACGGTCATCACGTTCTCTTTACCTTTTAATAAACACAAATCAGCAACCGCTGGTTCCCGATAGGATAAAGACGGAACCGGACGGGAATTTCCTGCCTGTGCGGCTTCTTTCTTCGGGACATAGATGTTTTTCAACTCGACAATATACGGGATTGCAGACACGTTATTTTTAGCCGTTATACCATCATTCGCTGAAAATCGGAACAAAACAACTGATTCATCTGCTTTTTCCGGAACATACGAGAATGTTTGCACCACCTCACGAGTCTCTTTCTTTCCCATGAATAAACTCATGTAGTTTGCTTCAAATTTGTCCATAGCTTTTAAGGCTTCGGCCGTAGCCGTTCCTGCTGCAAGCATGTCCAATCTCTTTTTACGAATCGCAAATATATCTTCCGTGATTTCTTTCACGTAATCCTCGCTCTCTTTTAGCACCTGACGTTCGATTGGGTCCCACACCTTACGAATCTCCCCCTCTACCTCCATCTCCGTGAAATTGGAATCAAGCACTTCCTTTTGAGTAGACCGGATTCCGAAACGCACGTAATTAATACCTGATTCTGAATTATTCTTTACTTCCTCGTAAATGATATCCTCGTTACGGGTCTGGTTGGTAGTACCACTTCCCACCCCGGCAAGGAAGCCATCGGGAGTAATGTTTAAAAGAATCGAATTATATTCCCCGGATGCATTTACGGTATACATGGCTTTCGGGTCGGGCAAGGCTCTTGGAACAAACTGGATTTTCTTGATCATCCACTCCTCTCCCTCACTTGTGATTTCCGGACGGATTCCTAATTGTTGCTCGGCATATTGACGGAATGGCCCCGGGATCAACCGGTTGCATTCCATGGTTACCACGACATCATAACTGATTTTCGGTAAGGTGTAATCAATCGATACTTGTGTTGTCAATTCTCTCTTCTTTTGCCCGAAAACAGTAAGGGATACTAATCCCATCAACCCGATTATAAAAAATAACTTTTTCATCTTTTTATCGCTGTTTAGCAATGTTATATGTTTCCATTTTTTTCCACACCAAACCTAACTTATCGGCTATATCCCCGGCTCGTGTTCCTCTCATTCCCTGCATTTCTGCGGCGTAATCACCAGCCAGACCATGAGCGTAAACCCCAACCAAAGCTGCATCCAAGGGTGCGTGTCCGCTTGCCAGCAATGCTGCAATAATACCTGTCAACACGTCGCCTGAACCACCTTTCGCCATACCCGGATTACCTGTCATATTAAAATAACATTCTCCACCGGGAGAGGCTATCACCGTATGCGCACCTTTCAATACAACATACACTTGGTGTAGACTTGCAAAGGTGCTTAATTTATTTAATCTATCAAAATCATTTACACTTTTTCCTGCTAATCTTTCAAATTCTTTCGGGTGAGGTGTCAGCACGGCTCCTTTCGGAAGCAGTTCCAGTAATCCGGAATCCGAAAGGAGCCGTGCTGACACCTCGGCATCCAACACGATTTTACCTTTCCATTCGGACAATAACTCACGCAATCCCCTTGCCGTGACCGGAGAGGTGCCGATTCCCGGACCGATCCCGATAGCCTGAAAACGGGAAAGACAATCTATCCCGGAAAAACAAAGATCATCCTGATCCTCTTCGACCAACGCCTCCGGCACAGAAAGATGAATAACTTCCTTCAATTTACGGGGTACATGCACCGAAAGCAAACCCGTTCCGGAGCGAATAGCCCCTTTGGCGGACAACACGGCCGCCCCCATCATCGAATACGAACCCGCTATTAATAAGGCATTACCCAACGTGCCTTTGTGCGAAAATTTACCGGGTATCAACAAGCGGGAAGCTACCGCATCCTCGGTTAAACAGTAGTAAGAAGAGGAACACTCTTGCAATATAGTCGGATGCAAGTGAATATCCAATACTTCCCATCTTCCAACGTAATGTTCATTTTCTGGGAACATGAAAGCCAACTTCGGGAACTGGAATGTAAACGTATAATCGGCTTCAATGATAGCCCCGTCATTATTCCCGTTATCTTCTCCCATTAAACCGGACGGAATATCTATCGCCACCACCGGATTGGACAAATGGTTCACACGATGTATAATTTCCCCTAAAAATCCGCTTACAGAACGATTCAACCCGGCACCCAAAATGGCATCTACCAGCACGGCATTTTCATCCAAATAAAGATTATTCGCTTCTTTCACCCCGATATAATGTCCGCCTCCCTCGATGAATCGTTTTCTGTTCACGACACAATCCGGTGATAACCTGTCATCTTCATGCAACCCGAAAACCTTGACTGCCATACCCTTTTCATGTAACAATCTTGCCACGGCATACCCATCTCCCCCGTTATTTCCGGAGCCTGCTAAAATGTTAAAAATATGGCTGTTCGGGAAAAAAATCAATAATTTTTCAGTAAAAACGGTTGCAGCTCTCTCCATCAAATTCAACGATGTTACCGGCTCATTTTCAATCGTATATTCATCCAATTTTCGTAAATCCGAAGTCTTGAAAATCTTATTATTCTTCAACATACCCATAGGTTTCAAACGTTTTCAATGACTAAAGATAAAAAAAAAAATTATATTTGCGGACTTAAAGCGTGAATGAAATAATTTAATATTTACCAATACAAATTAAAAACAAAAGTTATGTTCAAAAATCATCCTAAAGGGTTGCTTACTGCGGCTCTAAGTAATATGGGAGAACGTTTCGGCTACTACATCATGAATGCCGTATTAGTGTTGTTCCTATGTTCTAAATTTGGTTTGAGTGAAGCTGCCAGTGGTACTATCTACTCTTTCTTTTACGCTGGTATATACATTTTAAGCCTTGTCGGAGGTCTTATTGCAGACCGTACGCAAAACTACAAGGGAACCATCAAGACCGGTCTTATAATCATGGCATTAGGATACATTATTCTATCTGTTCCTATCCTCGCCACATCAGCAAACACGACTTGGTTGTTGACTCTTACTTGTTTTGCTTTGTTCCTTATCGCATTCGGTAACGGTTTGTTCAAAGGTAACTTGCAGGCAATCGTGGGTCAAATGTACGATAATTTTGAGACGGAAGCAGCCAAACAAGGTCCGGAAGCTCTCAAAATTGCAAAAGACAAAAGAGATTCAGGTTTCCAGATTTTTTATGTATTCATCAACATTGGAGGTCTTATTGCCCCGTTCATAGCTCCGGTTTTACGCCAATGGTGGCTGGGGACAAACGGAATGTCTTACAATGCACAGCTCCCAGCCCTTTGCCACGAGTATATTAACAATGCTGCCACTATGGCACCCGAAGCTCTTGCAAACTTGAAGCAACTTATGACTGCCGCTGGTGGAGCTATCACCGATCTGGCAGCCTCTTGCCATCAATACCTACAAATTTTCAATGAAGGTATTCACTATTCTTTCATTGCATCTGTTGCAGCCATGCTTATCTCTCTTGTAATTTTCTTTGTTTCACAAAAAACTTTCCCGAATCCTGCGAAGAAAGCTGTAACACAAAGCGTGGATTATACCCCGGAGGAGAAAGCTGCTATGGCTAAAGAAATTAAACAGAGAATGTATGCGTTATTTGCTGTTTTGGGGATAGTTATTTTCTTCTGGTTCTCGTTCCATCAGAACGGTATGTCCCTTTCATTCTTCGCCCGCGACTTCGTAGATTCGTCAGCTGTTGCTCCTGAAGTATGGCAAGCAATCAACCCCTTCTTCGTAATTGTCCTTACCCCCATAATTATGGCTATCTTTGGATTTCTTGCAAGACGTGGTAAAGAGATTTCAACTCCAAGAAAGATCGCAATTGGTATGTTCATCGCAGGAATGGCATTCTTGTTCCTTGCTATTTTCTCTATGATGAAAGGTTATCCTTCTGCAGATTCATTCAAATTACTTCCCATTGCTGAGCAAATGGCAAGCAAAGCTCACTGGTGGGTTCTTATCGTTACTTACTTCTTCCTGACAGTTGCAGAGTTGTTTATCTCTCCTCTTGGATTATCATTTGTATCAAAAGTAGCTCCCAAAAGTATGCTTGGTTTGTGTCAAGGTTTATGGCTAGCAGCTACCGCTCTCGGTAACCTTCTGCTTTGGATTGGACCTCTTATGTATAACGCATGGCCAATTTGGCAATGTTGGTCTGTATTCTTAATTGTATGCCTTGTATCTATGAGTGTTATGCTTGGTATGGTTAAATGGCTTGAAAGAGTTACAAAATAGAATTCATTTCAATATATAAAAAAAGAGTTCAGAAATTCTGAACTCTTTTTTTATATCTAATAATCTATTCTTAGAAATGAATTTGAAGACCAACACCCAGTACCTCTTTGAACTGCACTCTCGGTCCTGCCGATCCGTCTTTCTGTGCAATCTTCACATCATTATCATATAACAAGTTTGTAGACAACGTTGTTGAAAACCATTTATTAATAGCCATATTCAACTGTACATCCCAACGAACATCAATGTTTTGAGGATCTTCAAGATAATTAGAATACAATTCCAGACGGGAATAAATCGTCATATTCGGCAAAAACTCGTAGTTTACTTCAGCCTTCAAATTAGCACCAAACTCCGACAATAAATGCTTTCCCTTATCCACGCCGAAAGCACCTTCATCCGACAAACGATCGTTTGCCACGATAGTTCCTCGCCATGAAGCAGGAGTAAAAGTGGCGGTAAATATTTTATTCGGGCTCCACGTGGCACCAACACCAATAACTAAATATCCGGGCGCCATAAATTTAGATATAAAATCAGAATCCTCAATGTTATAATCATATCCTTTGGCAAACTGCGTATTAAAGTTCAACAAAGCACTCCAATACCATGATTTATACATCTGATAACCATACGTCGAAGCAAAGTAAATCTTATCATTTGTCTTCCGAGCGCTTTTCCCGTCATTCTTTGTCAAACCGTACCCCAATTCCAAACGATTCTGCCATAATTGACGATCCCGCTTGAAATCGGCACTATACGTTATCTGGCTATCAAATGCCATGGCTGATTCACCTCCGGCCGACCAACTACTCAAACTTACCTGCGTTAATTTTAACCCGAAGAAACCGGCTTTATTCCACGCTGTATCTCTTACCGGTTGTGCTTCCAATTGACTCCAGCCCAAGAGAAAAAGGGCTACCAAAAAAAATCCTCTCATCATATTCGCATTTTATTATTTAGGTTTTAATTCAAATTTATATAAAGTATTTTTTTACTAGTAAACGTAAAACATTAAGGAATTGTTATAAAAAAAGCAGGTTAAAAATAACCTGCCTTATATCAAGCATCGTTTGATACTTATATCTTCGCACAAAATTCCGAAATTTTCACGATCAGGCTCACGATTTTAGTCATGGAAGACACAGGAATATACTCGTAACGACCATGTCCGTTGTGCGCCCCATTGGACAAATTCGGCGTCGGCACCCCCATGAAAGATAATTTTGACCCGTTGGTTCCCCCGCGAATCGGAACGATCAAAGGTTTGATACCTAACTCCGTCATGGCCTGCTTGGCGATCTCCACAATGTACCTTACCGGTTCCAAACGCTCTTTCATGTTAGCATACTGATCTTTCATCTCCAAAAGCACCGGTAACTCGTATTTTCGAGAATATTCCCGTACCCCGTTTTCAATTACGTCTTTCCGCCACTCGAACCGTTCCTTGTCAAAATCGCGAATCAGAATCTCTAACAATGTCTCCTCCACAGTCCCTTTGATCGAGTATATATGGAAAAATCCTTCATAACCAGAAGTATACTCGGGAGCATCTTTCTTGGGTAAACTAGCCATGAATTCGTTTGCCACCTTGATCGAGTTTACCATCTTATTCTTGGCATATCCCGGATGGAAATTACGTCCCTTGAATGTCAAACGAGCTAATGCAGCGTTAAAATTCTCGCATTCCAACTCCCCGATCTCTCCCCCATCCAAAGTATAAGCGAATTTAGCCCCGAATTTTTTCAGGTCAAAATGATCTACCCCCTCCCCGATCTCTTCATCTGGCGTGAAACAAACGGCTATCCGCCCGTGTTTTATTTCCGGATGCTGGATCAGGTATTCCATTGCTGTCAGTATCTCGGCAATCCCGGCCTTATCATCCGCCCCCAAAAGCGTGTTACCATCCGTGACAATCAAATCCGAACCGACATAATTCATCAGTTCCGGAAAATCGTCCGGAGACAAGGTAAACCCCTTTTCCTTGTTCAACAAGATATCATTTCCCTTGTAATTCTCGATGATCTGTGGTTTCACGTGTTTACCCGTCATATCCGGACTGGTATCCATGTGAGCTATAAATCCTATCGAGGAACACTCTTTATCAGTATTAGCAGGCACGAAACCCATCACATAACCATAATCATCCACGGCAACATCCTGCATCCCGATTTTCTGCATCTCCTCACAAAGAAGATAAGCGAATTCTAACTGTCCGGGAGTACTGGGAACCAATCCAGTTTCCCTATCGGACTCCGTGTGGATTTTGGCATACCTGATAAAACGTTCAACTACTGGCAACATAAAATAAATTTAAATTTTAAATTATAGATTTTAAATTATAGAAATTAGATTCTAGTTTTTCCATCTCCTTCAATCTTTTTCAATCTAAAATCTAAAATCATTCAATTTAAAATTAATAAGCTCTCGCTATCAACACCCTCCTGCGAGACGGTTTGCCCGTCACCATACATTTACCCTCTTCTTCGGGTGAATCGAAAGGAATACAGCGAATTGTGGCTTTCGTCTCGTTCTTGATAAGTTCTTCCGTCTCCGGGGTTCCATCCCAATGGCACAAGAAGAACCCGCCTTTCTTATCCAGCAAGGTTTTAAATTCCTCGTAAGAATCGACTTTCGTGATCATCTTGGAACGACGTTCCACGGCCAATTTATATATATTTTCTTGTATTTCTTCCAGTAAAGTTTCGATATGTTGTTCGATACCTTCTAGCGGCAGGGTTTCCTTTGTCAACGTGTCACGACGAGCGATTTCTATCGTTCCGTTCTCAAGATCGCGCTCTCCCATCGCCAAACGTACCGGAACACCTTTCAGCTCGTAATCAGCGAACTTCCAACCCGGTTTCTGAGTATCCCGATCGTCAAACTTCACGCTGATACCCGCTTTATTCAACTTATCCATAAGCCCGCTAACCGTTTGACGGATTTTTTCCAATCCTTCCATACTCTTGTAAATCGGCACGATAACCACTTGAAGCGGAGCTAATCTAGGAGGCAATACCAAACCGTTATCATCAGAATGCGCCATAATCAAGGCTCCCATTAAACGGGTAGAAACTCCCCACGATGTAGCCCACACGTACTCCTGTTTTCCCTCTTTCGTGGTAAATTGTACATCGAAAGCCTTCGCAAAATTCTGTCCCAAGAAATGAGAAGTACCCGATTGAAGCGCTTTCCCGTCTTGCATCATGGCCTCGATAGTCAAAGTATCCAAAGCCCCGGCAAAACGCTCGGTTTCACTCTTATGCCCCATGATTACCGGCATGGCCATCCATTTTTCTGCAAATTCAGCATACACGCGAATCATCTTTTGAGCTTCCTCTATAGCTTCCTCTTTCGTGGCATGAGCCGTATGCCCTTCTTGCCACAAGAACTCGGCCGTACGCAAAAACATCCGCGTACGCATTTCCCAACGCATCACGTTAGCCCATTGATTACAAAGGATTGGAAGATCCCGGTAAGATTGTATCCAGTTTTTATAAGTGTTCCAGATAATGGTCTCGGAAGTCGGGCGAATAATAAATTCTTCCTCTAGTTTAGCTGCAGGATCAACCACCACGCCTCCTCCATTTGGATCGTTCTTTAATCGATAATGAGTTACAACCGCACATTCTTTCGCAAATCCCTCCACGTGATCAGCCTCTTTTGAAAAGAAAGATTTGGGGATCAACAACGGAAAATACGCATTACTATGTCCTGTTTCCTTGAACATCTTGTCCAGTTGTTGTTGCATTTTTTCCCATATGGCATAACCGTAAGGTTTAATTACCATACATCCTCTCACAGCTGAATTCTCTGCTAATCCGGCTTTTACAACCAGATCATTGTACCATTGCGAATAATTCTCTTCTCTTGAAGTTAAAAACTTAGCCATCTCATTATTTTTTGATAAAACTGCAGCAAATTTAAAACAAAATCTAGGATTTCCGATTAATATTTTCTATTTTTATATCGGTAGAAATTAAAACAAGCTATACACGTGCATTTGTAACAAGAAACAAGGAGTAAATGGTACGTATTTTGTTAGTAAGTAATAAACCAACAACCAATATATTTGTCATACAATAAAGGAATTAATATTATAACTATGAAGATAGCATTATACTTTTCAGCATTAGCAGTCATTTTAGGTGCCTGCTCTTCCTCGCAAAACTTCACGCAAGCGCAGGAAGATGATATCTACTATGTTCCTGGCAAGCATTCCCTCTTCGTTCAAGAAGTAAAAAAGAAAACAGGGGTGGATATTGCGGTGAACAACTCTTCAAGTTCCCAAAACAATAAAAATGTAAACGATAAAACTTATCCGAAAGAAAAAGATAACAGTGTAAATCCAAAATCTTACGCTATAGGTATGGCTCGCTACGCCACGGAAAAACAAGTGCAAAAAGAAGAAGCCAGAACCGGACAAACCGTAAACCGGATCGCAATCCCGGAAGGTGATGGTTACTGGATCGGAGGTTTTAAAGGAAGTGACAATGATCTGGAAGAATGTGTTCGTATCATGAACCGCTACCCGGAAGGCTTTGCCTATTTCGGAAACGGATACGAGATCGCCCAGAATCTTTCATTCAGCCCGGATTGGAATGTTTACACGGTAGACGGGCGTTATTGGTGGTTCCCAAGTAATTCAAATATTAACTTGTACACGCAATTGATTTTTGGAAATTACCCGAAATACATCTGGACCGTAGTTTGGAACGATCCTCGCTTCGATAGCTATGCCTGGAGTTCTAACGTGAGCTTTGGTTGGAATCGTTGGGGCTGGGGAGGCTCTTTCGGTTGGGGTAACTCTTGGGGTTGGGACCCTTATTGGAACAACTATTACGGATATAACCCATGGGGCTGGGGATACGGGTATTATGATCCTTGGGGTTGGAACCCGTACTGGAACAATTATTACGGATATTACCCACACTGGGGACATCGCCCGGGTTGGGGCCACCATCATCCGAACTGGGGTGGCAGCCATCGCCCGGATTGGGGCGGTGCGAGCAAACCGACGTTAACAACCCGGTATGCTCCCAAGAAAGAATACACGACCAACAGGAATGCCCGGTCGTACAGTACTTATTCAAGGACGTCCAGAAGTAATAATTACAACTCGACGAGAACGAACTCGCATTATGATTCCGGAACAAACTACAACCGGACAAATAACAATTCCGGCTACTCATCAGGAAGTTATTCAAGGGGAAGTAATAGCAACAGTTCATACGGCACCAGCTCTACCACCCGTTCAAGTAGCGGCAGCAGCAGTAACGGCGGACGTGTTGAAAGGACAAATACCGGACATCGAAAATAAATTGTATAACGAACCAAATATAGGGTATGAAGACTTTATATATACTATCAATAATGCTCTTCTTCACACTTTTTGCCTCGGCACAAAACGAGGAAGATGCACTTAAATTCTCTCGAATATTTCCTTACGGAACGGCAAGATCTGCCGCCATGGGTGGAGCATTTGGAGCCTTGGGGGGTGATCTTTCCACCTTAAGCACGAACCCCGGAGGTATCGGAGTATTCCGTAAATCGGAGGTCAGTTTTACCTCGATGCTTGACTTTGCTCACGCCAAAACAAACGGTTTTGATTACGAGAAAAACATGTATTTATTGGGAGACTTGGGATTCGTCTTATCCTTCTCGCCCAGAAGTGATAAATGGAAAAATATCAATTTCGGCTTTAACTACACGAATCTCAATAATTTCAACAGGAACATCTATCAAGGGAACTTCATATCAAAAGGCTCTTCCCTACTTGACGTATGGAAAAACGAAGCAGACGGAACAATCAGAGAGGGTCTAAATCCATTCACCACGAGTTTGGCTTATGATGCCTACCTTCTTAATTTATCTAAGGGAAGTTCAGATCAATACGATATTCCTATTGATAGCACGAATTCCATGGAAGAACTGAAATACACCAGAGAACGCGGTTATCAAGCTGAATATGCTATTTCGGTAGGGGCTAATTACGATGATAAGTTTTATTTCGGGGTCACACTAGGTATTCAATCCCTTCATTTCAAATCTTTCTCTTATTATACAG
>OGIE01002307.1_pt1 | contig 23887 bp, 14 predicted proteins | sample 1571581 | NCBI WGS metagenome assembly OGIE01 (sample SAMEA2582021, study PRJEB24529) | metagenome | biome: Human gut stool | place: China | collected 2011
TTCTTCCTTTCCAACCGTCGCTACTGTCTTCGTTCCATCTAATGTACTTCCACATCCAGTCAAACTGGTCATTGTCAATGTTGCCGCAAGAGTCGTGCAGGCAAGAACCCTTCCTAATTTATTCATAATTCCTCCCGTATTTTCATTTCCATTCGATATTTGATGTACTTTTGGTGTACTTGTTAAGTATAATCTTTATTGTTCCTTTGAGCAAGGGATTTTTTGTGAACTTTCTGGTAATAATGCCTCAAACTCATGGAGAATTTCCAAAACCAAGTCGAGCGCCTTATAGAACTCTTTCGCTTTTCTTCCTTTCAGGGAAATCAGGAAATAAAATTCTTTTCCTGTCCGCACAGACATCCGGTCTTTATATTTTTCTAAAATTGCAGGAATCCCCTCCGTTTTTAACTTTCCACGTTCAAACATCGTTACTTTTACTTCCTGATTGATCTGCTTAATTTCTCTTACATAAACCCTGTGTGCAAGCGCCTTTAAATTTGCAATTGCAAGCAAATTCTGTACCGCCTTCGGCGGTTCTCCAAAACGATCCATCAGTTCTTCTAACATATCTTCATATTCTTCTTCATTTTCAATTCCGGCAATCCGTTTATAAATATCCAGCTTCTGATATTCATTTGGAATATATTTTGGCGGAATGTAGGCATCCATCTCCAAATCAATTGTAGTCTCAAACTCTTCTGCCTGTTCCATTCCTCTTTCTTCCTGAACCGCTTCGTTGAGCATTTTACAGTACAAATCATATCCAACCGCTTCAAGATGCCCGTGCTGTTCTGCACCCAGAAGATTTCCCGCACCGCGAATTTCCAAATCACGCATCGCAATCTTAAATCCGCTTCCCAGATCCGTAAATTCCCGGATGGCATGCAATCTTTTCTCGGCAACTTCTTTTAGCATCTTATCTTTTTTATACATTAAAAAGGCATAAGAAGTCCTGTTTGAACGACCCACACGACCACGAAGCTGATAAAGCTGGGACAAACCAAGCCGGTCAGAATCATGAATAATCATGGTATTGGCATTTGAAATATCCAGACCAGTCTCGATAATTGTCGTGGATACCAGCACATCAATTTCTCCGTTGATAAATCCATACATAATTTTTTCCAACTGATGCTCCGGCATCTGACCATGTGCAAAGGCTACATTTGCATCCGGCACTAGTTTTGCAATCCGATTTGTGATTTCATCAATATCATTGACACGGTTATACACATAATAAACCTGTCCGCCCCTTGCCAGTTCGCGGTTAATCGCCTCTCTTACCATCTCTTCGTTGTATTCCATTACGTAGGTCTGAATCGGCATACGATCCATCGGCGCTTCTTCTAATACACTCATATCACGGATTCCAATCAGACTCATGTGCAGGGTTCTCGGAATCGGTGTTGCCGTCAGCGTCAATACATCCACATTTTCTTTGAGTTTTTTGATTTTTTCTTTATGAGTCACGCCAAACCGCTGTTCCTCATCCACAATCAACATTCCCAAATCTTTATAGACCACATCTTTTGACAACAATCGATGCGTTCCGATTACGATATCCACAAACCCTTTTTTCAAATCCTCAATGGTTTTTCTTTGTTCTGCCGGAGTCTTAAACCGGCAAAGCAAATCAATCCGCACCGGAAAATCTTTCATTCTCTGAACAAAGGTATTGTAATGCTGTTGTGCAAGAATAGTCGTCGGAACAAGATAGACCACCTGTTTATCTTCCTGAACCGCCTTAAATGCTGCACGAATTGCAATTTCGGTCTTTCCATATCCGACATCCCCGCAGACCAGACGATCCATAATCTTGTTACTTTCCATATCTTTTTTAGTCGCTTCGATCGCCGCTAACTGGTCTTCCGTCTCCTCAAATGGAAACATTTCTTCAAACTCTTTTTGCCAGACCGTATCCGGTTCATAGCAGTAACCGTTCTTCTCCTGTCTCGCAGCATAAAGAGCAACCAAATCTTTTGCAATATTTTTTACTGCTCCACGCACCTTTGTTTTGGTCTTGTTCCACTCCTGACCGCCTAATTTATTTAACTTCGGTGCACGTGCATCCGCTCCCGCATATTTCTGCAGTAAATCTAACTGAGTTGCCAGAATATATAGATTGCTGTTGCCTGCATATTCAATTTTAATATAATCTTTCACCACTTTATCTACGGTAACTTTTTCAATTCCACGGTAAATTCCCAATCCATGATTTTCATGAACCACATAATCACCAATCGAAAGTTCTGAAAAACTTTGAATTTTCTTTCCGCTGTATTCCGTTTTCTTCCGCTTCTTTTTCTTCTCTTTTCCGAAGATATCACTTTCGGTAATCAAAACAAAACGCACCATCGGATACTCAAATCCGCTTCTGGCATATCCATACGTCGTTACAATCTCGCCCTCATGAATCTCACGATTTCTATCCTCCGTATAAACCGCCGTCAAGCCTTCATTTAATAAATCCTGCGCCAGACGTTTCGCCCTTGTTCTTGAACCGGACAACAGCAACACCTGATATCCCCGTTTTTTCCAGTTTTTCAAATCTTTTACTAAAAGTTCAAAACTGTTATTATACGAATTTACCGATTTGGTTGTCAGATAAAATGAATCATTTATCTGCCAGTCCTCTTTCTGCTGTTCCATCGTACAGATTCCAATGCCGTTTTTCTGATTAATTTTATGAATCAGCAGTTTTTTCCCGCATAATAAATCTGTCTGTCCTGCCAGAAGATAACCTTTTTCAAGGCGGTGCTTCATGCTCTCACGAAATTCCGTTTCCACTGCTTCCACACTTGCTAAAAGATGATTTGTTTCGTCTAAAAAAAGGAGCGTATCCTCCTCCTCAAAATAGTCTAAAAAAGTGACCGGTTCTTTATAAAAATATCGGATAAAATGTTCTGCTGATGAAAAATCATGAAATTCCCGCATTGCGCTGACTGCTTCATTTACCATATTCTTGATACGTCCGGCTTCTTCCGGCAAAAAGGCATCCCGAAATGCCTGTATCGTCTTATCTCGCTCTTTTTCAATGGATATCAGACCTTTTTCTAAAACCGAATCATCAAGTACCATCTCTTCTGCCGGATAAATAGTAATCTCGTCCAGATTTTCAATGGAACGCTGACTTTCGGCATCAAAACTGCGGATAGAATCAATCTCATCGCCCCACATCTCGATTCTCACCGGATTTTCCTCGGTCAAAAGAAAGATGTCCACAATTCCACCACGCATGGCAAACTGTCCCGGTGCCTCCGCCTGCGCATTGTACTCAAATCCCATATTAATCAACTCTTTTTTGAGTGCTTCGGTATCAAGCACACTGTCATTTTTAAAATGCAGAACATGCTTTTTAAGTACGGAAATCGGAAGAAGATAATCCATACAGCCACTGATGCTTGTCACCACCGTCACACTCTTTTTCTCCAAAAGTGCTGCAATTACCTGCATCCGCTGTTTTGTGAGCAGATTTCCATGGATATCCGCTTCAAAGAAAATTAAATCCCTCGCCGGATAATAAAAAACGTCCGGATAGTAAAATTTCAAATCTTCGTACAACTCTTTTGCTTTTAATTCATTTTCCGCAATGACAAGACGGTTCTTCTTTTCCTGACCCAGTCCGTAAATGACATGCGCTTTTTGCGAATCAATACATCCGGCAAGCTGTAAAATTCCACGATTTTTCTCTATTCTGTTTTTAATTTCTTCGTATTCACCAAGTTTTGAAAGTGGCTGCAAAAGTGCCTGCATGTTTTCTCCCTCAATTTATTTATTTCATTCCTATTTCTTTTTTGCGTTATAACGGTTCATGGCAGTTTCAATGCCCTCTGCTAAAATTAATTCTACTGCATCGGCAGCTTCTTTGATTGCTTCATCGACCAGAACACGTTCGTCTTTATCAAAACGTCCCAGTACATAATCTGCCAAATCCCATCCCTTTGGTTTTGCTCCGACTCCTACTTTAATTCGGTAGAAATTCTGGGTTCCAAGCTGGGCAATAATGTTTTTGATTCCATTGTGTCCACCGGCGCTGCCTTTTTTACGGATTCTTATCTGTCCCGGGTCCAAATCAATATCATCATAGATGACAACCAGTTCTGTCTCTGCATCCATTTTATAATAATTGATTAATTCCCTGACTGCTTCTCCGCTTAAATTCATATAGGTCATCGGCTTTGCAAGAATGACTTTTTCTCCGGCAATCACTCCCTTGCCATACATCGCTTTCCGGTCGATTCCAGATCCGGCAATCCGATGACGGTCTATCAATTCATCAATGGTATCAAATCCCACATTATGTCTTGTCTTCTCATACTCCCTTGTAGGGTTTCCCAATCCTGCTATGATATACATAAAATATTTTCCTTTCCAAAACACGCCTGAAAGCGCTAGATTCCACCCTATAGGGGGTATCTAACGCTCATTTTAATTAGTCGTTCACTTATTCTAGCAGATATAGCTTTCTTTTACAAGCCGTGATATTTCACATCTCTTTACATCCTATTTTCATACTTACATTTCACTTCCGGCCAGTGTCTCCTGTGCCCGCTCTTTTGTAAAGAGTCCGCAGGCTACCAGACGTTCTACCACCTGCTCCTGGCGTTTTTCTGCCAGCTCCAGATTGACAGTGGGGGAATATTTAGACGGTGCATTAGGAACGCCTGCAAGAAGTGTGCTTTCGTAATCTGTCAGGTCTTCCGGCTCTTTTCCGAAATAGCCTTCGCTGGCATCTTTGATACAATAATATCCGTTTCCGAAATAAATGGTATTTACATAAAGTTCCAGGATCTCATTTTTACTGTAATCCCGCTCCAGTGCAAAAGCCATAAATACCTCTGCTACCTTACGCTCCATCTTCTTTTCCTGGGTGAAATACAGATTTTTTGCCAGTTGCTGGGTAATGGTACTGCCGCCTTCTACAAAGCGTCCGGCCTTTACATCATTGACCATGGCTCTTGTAATGGCAATGGGATCGATCCCAATATGACCGTAAAATCGGTGATCTTCCACAGAGAGGACTGCATCCGTATACGTTTCCGGAAGATCAGAAAATACAGTATAGCTTTCCTTGGACCGTATCTCGCTTACCTTATCTTCCAGGCTGACCTGGGCAATGGCATCCTTATACATATCATAACCACGGATACCGGTAGTCACTGCAAAATACATAGCCACTGCACAGAGCACAGCTGTTACTCCTTTAAGCCAGTTAAACGCTGCACACTTCTTTTTCCCGGTGTTTCCTGCTATATTGTATTTTCCATTGTCTTTTGTCCTCATCTGCTCACCTTCTCTCCTGTGCTATATACTCAGGCCCACGCAATTATGCAAGCGGGTTTCTCTCCTATGCTCAGACCCACGCGCTTATGCGCTCTACTGCCTGCTATCGCAGGCGGGGTCTTCGTTAACCGCTCGTGAAAAACAAATGTCTGCTTCGCAGCCGCTTGTTTTTCTCTTCACTGGTTATAGTATAGCACATCAGTATAAGCAAGTCTTTGAGGCTCCCTTAAAGAACTCTGACTAAAATCTGACTATTTCTAACGTTTTTCTAAAGAAGTATGGAAATAATTTGAAAACTGCATCTGGGCATCGGAAAGGGCCTCTTTTGGGGTCACAATTCCGGTATAAGCATTCTTAACTGCCAGTCCCAGGATGCTCAAAAACTTACGCTCATCAAAGGGTACAGAAAGCTCCGCCGGAAGCCGGTTCCCTTTTGAAATGGGGAAGCAGTGTCTGGTAAGCTTCAGCCATGGATAGTTATGTAAAACCTCATAATTATCATAGGTCCTGCGGCATGGGGATGTACTTCCCAGTAAAGCCGATGCTGAACAAAGCGGCTCACTGCACATCCATTTAATAAAAGAAAGGGCATCCTTCGGCCGCTTACAATATTTAGAAACACCTAAACTGCCGCCGCCAAGCACCGGGTTATTTCCCGGCATCATAGAGTACCCTACATTTCCTACTACATGGGAACTGTGAGCCGACAGGTCACTGGCATAGTTGCTGTACAAAATGGACATGGCAAAATTTCCTTCTGCAAACCGCCTTGCAGTCTGGGTCCACCAGCCACAGTACTCCGGCGATGTACAACGCCGCAGCTGTACTAACTCCGCAAGAGCCTGCTGGCACTGCAGGGAGTCTAAATGGATCTGTCCGTCCGCACCGTACAGGTTTTCCTGAATGGCAAATAATCTTGCCAGAAACTCAGAACCAGCCACACCGGTAGAGCCCAGTGTAATCGTCGATCCATAAGGAACCGGTGATGAGGGTGTCAGATCTCTTGTGAAAAATGCAGCGATCCTGTTATATTCCTCAAATGTCTTCGGCGGCTGCAGTTCTTCATGGAACTGCTCAAAATAGGTCCGCTTGCAGATAGGGCTTTCAAACAGGTCCTTCCTATAATAAAGAATCTGCACGCTGGGCGTAACCGGCAGCGCATAGATCTGACCATGTACCCGGCAGTAATGCTCCGGAACTCCTTCCACGTACTGTCCCAGGCTGTTTTCAATATTTTCATCGATCTCTGACAATGGCCGGAGAAGCTTCTGGGCAAACCAGGAAAGCCAGGTCACATCCAGTCGCAGGATATCAAAACGGGAGGTTTCATCTAACGAGTTAAATGCCTCATAGATTTCATCATAAGAGAGAATGCACACATTTACATCAATTCCCGTTTTCTGGGTAAACAGTCTGGAAAACGTTTTCATAATATAAGCTTCCGGGCTGTCCAGAGTTACAATATTTAATGGCTGGGTACTTTCCGGCTTTCGGATATTCACGAACCAGTTCTGAAATCCGTCTCCCGGGATCATCCAATTGGCATGTCCCTCTGTCCCGACATTATCCGGTATTTTTTCTGATGCCGTATTTTCTTCCGTTGCACTTTCCTGTGCTGTGCTTTCTTCCGCACCGGACTCCTCTGCCTTTCTGATCAGCATCTTTGCCGCCCTTTTTCCTAGCTGGCGGTAATTCATTTCATATTTAATAAAGTCATTTTCCGGAATGGTAAACAGCGGCGCCACCGTATAGATATCCGGTGAGCCCTCTTCTTTTCCATAAAAAGTGGTACACATATCCTTGGCACTTTCTGCAAATCCATAATTGGATATAAAGAATGCCTGGGGCAGTGTTCCGTTAAATATCTGCATGATATTCTGGTATTTTCTAAATGAGTCTGTCCAGATCTGGATCACCTGGCAGGTAGAACCTTCCATCATGGTCAGAAAGCCCCTGCAAAAATCCTTTTCACTGGAATAATCCGGATTTCCTGTAAGCAGGCAGATGCTGCGATACCCCGCCTGCAGTGCTTTCTCTGCCATAGCCTGTCCCGCTTTTTCATAATCAAACCCAATAAAATCAGAAGGGAAACCTGTTTTCCGGTCTACAAAAAGTACCGGAATATCCGAGCCATTATTCTGGGCCGGTTCCATTTCCCCAAAGATCCCATTATTTTTATAGATCGCCGCCTCGCTGGCAGTTCCCGCTACTGCGGAAATGCAGGCGATCCCCTTTACCTGCTTCACTTTTGCCTCTGAAAATGCAGTCGCTTCACTTTCCGGTGAATTTTCATTGGTCAGATGGCGGGATACAAGATAACCATGTTCCTGGGCATAGTCTTTAAAACTGAAATAAAAATCTTCATACTGCCTTGCCCGGGAATCCGGCATGATCAGAGCCAGGCAGTCATTGGTTCCCTTGCGCAGCAAAGCTGCTCTTTCATTTGGAACATAGCCCAATTGCCTTGCAGCTTCCATTACCCGGCGTATTTTGTCACTGCTTACGTTCCCTTTACCATTTAATACATTGGAAACCGTTCCCTGGGCCACGCCGGCCTTCTTTGCAATATCTTTAATGGTTGCCATATGTGTTCCTCCTGATATACGGTGCTGGTGTGGTCTGCATTTTACTGTCAGGTCCACTCTATGACCGGACCTTCGTTGCTGCTCTCACTTGTATTAACTATAACATATATCTTAAGAAATCACAATTCTGCCCCAGAAATTGAACCTTGTTCAATCATATTCCCTGTAAAGAAAATGTAAAAAATGTATAGCATAGGTAAAATTGTTAAAGTAACATGTAAATTCAAAATATTTATTGTGCAAAAAATCAAAATAATATTTGACACGTTTCAATAATGATGCTATAGTGAACTTAAGAGCAAATCACAGACCTTAAAAAGTCTATCAATGCGAACAAAAAGGAGGAGTATCATGAAAAAGAAACTCGTACTTGCATCATCTGCCTGTTTAGTAGCCTCTGCTATGGCATTAGGCGGCTGCTCCGGCGGTTCCAAACCAGCCGAAACCAGCGCAGCAGCTGAAAAATCTGAGGCAGCAGCCGATGCAACCACTGCAGCAGCTGAAGGCGGTTCATCTGACGCAATGCACCTGTCATTCTACTACCCAGTAAACGTAGGCGGCGATGCTGCAAAGCTGATTGAGAAGATCTGCGCAGACTTCAATGCTGAAAATCCTGACATCGTTGTAGATCCTGTTTATACCGGAAACTACGATGATACCGTTACAAAGATCCAGACTGCTATCCAGGGAGGCACACCACCAGATGTATTCGTAAGCCTTGCTACCCAGCGTTTCACAATGGCTTCCACCGGTATGGCAATGCCATTAGATGACCTGATCGCAGCAGACGGAGACGAAGGAAAAGCTTACATCGACGATTTCTTAAGCGGCTTCATGGAGGACTCCTACGTAGACGGCAAGATCTACTCCATCCCATTCCAGAGAAGTACAGAGATCCTTTTCTATAATAAGGATGCATTCAAGGAAGTTGGCCTTGATCCTGAGAAAGCACCTGCAACCTGGGACGAACTGGTTGAAGACGCAAAACTGCTCACCAACGAAAACCGTTACGGTGTTGGTATCGCATTAAACTCCGGTTCTGCACAGTGGACCTTCACAGGCTTCTGCTTACAGAACAGCAAGAATGGTGAGAACCTGATGGCTGAAGACGGAAAATCCGTTATGTTCGATACTCCAGAGAACGTAGAAGCACTTCAGTTCTGGCTTGACCTTCAGAACAAGTACGAAGTAATGGCTCCTGGCATCGTACAGTGGACCGATCTTCCTACTCAGTTCTTAGCTGGCGAAGTAGCTATGATCTATCACACCACAGGAAACCTGGCAAACATCAGCAAGAACGCTACCTTTGATTTCGGTACCGCATTCCTTCCAGGAAATGCACGTCAGGCAGCTCCTACCGGCGGCGGAAACTTCTACATCTCCAATGGTATCTCTGAAGACCGTGTACAGGCAGCTTGGAAGTTCATCAAGTTCGCTACTGAGCCAGAGCGCGCAGCACAGTGGGCACTGGATACAGGTTATGTAGCAACCAGACAGTCCTGCTTCGATCTGGATATCATGAAAGAATACTACGACAAACTGCCTCAGGCTAAGATCGCTTACGAGCAGATCCCGATCTCCAAGCCAGAGCTTACTACTTACAACGCAGCAGAGATCTGGAGAGTCTTAAATGACAATATCCAGTCTGCAGTAACTGGTGACGCAACTGCTGAAGAAGCATTAAGCGCAGCTCAGGAACAGGCAACAGAAGTTCTGTCTGAGTATCAGTAGGATAAAATGATACTTTTGAAATGAAGTTGGTGCTGTCGTGCTTCACGGCAGCGCCAATTTGTTTCATATTTTTACTGTTCTCTCGAAATCTGATAAATGGGGAATAAAAGATGAAAACACATACAAAAAAGCAGCGTGAACTGCGAAACACTCTCATAGGATGGCTGTTGGTAATGCCTTCCCTGATCTTTATGGCAGCCTTTACTGTATGGCCGGTCTTTCGGAGCATCTGGCTCAGCCTTACAAAATATAAGCTCGGTATGAGCGCACCGGAATTTATCGGTCTGAAAAACTATATCAGTCTGGCCGGATCTTCTCTTTTCTGGAAAGTAATGGGAAATACGCTGTTTTTTGCGTTGATCACCATTGTTCCCAGTATGGTCGTTGGCCTGTTTTTAGCAACGTTAGTCAACCGTAAAAGCCGTCTCATCGGTTTTGTCCGTACTTCCTATTTCTATCCGGTAGTTATGCCTATGATCGCTATTGCAAGTATCTGGATGTTTATTTACATGGCAAAAAACGGCTTACTTGACCAGATGCTCATCAGCATGGGCCTTCAGCCTATGAATATCTTATCCAGCAAGAAGACCGTTCTTCCGGCTATGGCCTTTATGTACGTCTGGAAAGAAGCCGGATACCTGATGGTATTCTTCCTTTCCGGTATCCAGAGTATTTCCACCGATGTAAATGAGGCAGCCCGCATTGACGGCGCTAACTCCTGGACCATTTTCCGCAAGATCACTTTACCTCTTCTTGCACCAACCTTCCTGTTTGTATCCACCATTGCTCTGACCAACAGCTTCAAGCTGGTGGACCATGTAGTCATTATGACAGAGGGCGCTCCAAACAACGCTTCCACACTGCTTCTGTACTACATTTACCAGCAGGGATTTACAAACTTCAACTACGGCGTATCTTCTGCACTGACAACGGTTATGCTGCTTCTGCTCATGGTAGTAGCACTTCCTCGTTTCTTAAGCCAGGACAAGAAGATCCAGTACAACTAAAGGAGGCCTTACACCATGCAGAAAAAACATTTGATCGGTGCCGGGATCACCGCATTTTCCGTTATTTTAGGCCTGCTTTGGCTGATCCCACTTATCTGGCTGATCGGAACCGCATTTTCCGTTCCATCCTTCCATATGACACTGTTCCCGACAACAGCGTTCACACTGGATAATATTAAATATGTATGGAATGCCATTCCATTTGGCACCTATTACATCAACACACTGACACTGGTAGTATGCACCTTTGCCGTACAGTTCTTTACTTCCACCCTGGCTGCCTATGCACTGGCAGTTCTGGATTTCAAGGGACAGGCGCTGGTATTTGCTGTGATCTTTATGCAGATCATTATCCCAAATGACGTTTTGATCACACCAAACTTCATGACTCTGTCTGATCTGAAGCTCATCGACACCAAGATCGGTATGATGCTTCCATTCTACGGCAGTGCCATGGCTATTTTCTTACTCCGTCAGCACTTTAAATCCATTCCAAAGGCACTGGCTGAGGCAGCAAAGATCGACGGTGCCAACACCTGGCAGACCATCTGGGGTGTATACATGCCATGTGCAAAACCGGCATATCTTTCCTTTGCCGTTATCTCTGTCAGCTACCACTGGAACAACTACCTGTGGCCTCTGATCGTGACCAACTCTCCTACCAACCGTACACTGACCGTAGGACTTGCTATTTTCGCAAAATCCAAAGAGGCTAACATGCAGTGGGCCAATGTGTGTGCTGCAGCCTTTATCATCATTGTTCCGCTTCTTCTGGCCTTCTTAGTCGCTCAAAAACAGTTTATGAGCAGCTTTGTAAGCGCCGGTATCAAGGAATAAAATATCATGGCTGAACTGTAACAATAATACCCATTAAGGAGGAAAGGCATGGAATTAAATTTTACCGGAAAAGGCAGCGCTTTTTATCCTCCCTTTAAGAATACGGGAGCATACATGCTTTCCGGAAAAGCGCTTTATCTTATTGACTGCGGAGAGACCATGTTTGATGTGCTTTATCACAAACTGGACCTGGCTTCCATTGAAGATGTTTATGTTATCCTGACTCATATGCATGCCGACCACGTAGGAAGTCTTGGAACCCTGATCTCCTATTTTTACTGTCTCTTTAACAAAGCCATTCATGTAGTTTATCCACAGGAGACCATTAAGCAGCTTCTTACATTAGAAGGGATCACACCTTTAGGCTACCATTACCATGAAACACTTCCCGAAAACCCGGCCGGACTGACTGCAGTTCCCGTGGAAGTGAAACATGCACTGGATATGAAATGCTACGGCTATGTTTTAAGTGATGGAACAGAAACTATTTACTACAGCGGCGACTCCTCAGAACTGCCGGCAGATATCAGAACCCGCTTCCTTGCAGGAGAGATCGGCCGCATCTACCACGACACCAGCACCCACGATTCACCAAATCCATCCCACTGCTACTACGGCAAGATGGAGAAATGGATCCCCCGGGAAGAACGCCACAGAGTATACTGTATGCACCTTGACAGTCCCTGTGAGGATATGTTGAAAGAAAAAGGCTTTAGTATTGTGGAAGTTGTAGAAGGATAAATCCACAAACGCAGAGACGTTAAAAAGGCGGTCCGGTTTCGATAACCGGATCGCCTTTTCGTATACTCTCTCCTCAGTTCAAAATACAGCAAAATCCCCTGGATTGTTAAAACATTCAGATAGTCACTTCACAATACATATTGATATACTCTTCAAATCTTGGCAACGCCAAAGTCAGTTCCCCATGTCTTGAACCATCAACTACACCTCTCTCCATAAGACGTTTCCGATACGTATTTAAAAGTTGCGGTGATACTCCCAAACTTTCCCGTATGTCACCTGTTTTATTTACTCCCTGAGAAATAATATAAACGATTTTGCGGTCCAGTTCTGATAACTCACTCCATATTTTTTCATAAGCATAAACCGTCAGTTCTTCATCAAATTTTGGTAAAATATCGTCTATAGTCCCATCATTTTCCCATTTAAGATATCCAAGTATCTGAAATGCAAATGGATATCCTTTTGTGAGCCGCGCCATGGAAGCTGCCTCTTTAGGCGGCAGTCCAAATACAGTTCTGTAACTGGTAGTCATAGCCGGAATGCTTAATGGTTCCAGAAATATTTTGGGAGCGCGGTATAAAAATGTCAGGCTTTTTTCATTTTGAAGATTGCTGATATTATCATATAATCCAGCCATTACAAGATAGACCGGATAATTTTTTGTAATGTAGATCTGAAAATTACTTACGAAAAGTTTTACATATTGATTATTAATGATCTCATCAATAATAAAAAGTACTTTTTTCCCCTGTTCTTTTACCTTTTCCAAAATATCACGCAGCATTGTCTCTTTATCTAATGTATCCCGTTCTTTATTGAAAGCAATTTCCGCAATCCCAATATTAATATTAATTCCCAAATCTATCCCCCGGATCTTCAGAATTCGGTTTAATTCCGATACCGCCCCTGAAATCAGATCCATATCTACACTTAAACGCAATACGATCCAGTCTTCCTTTACATTATAGTGATCTCCTATCACTGCAAGAGAAACTGTCTTCCCAGAACCTTGAACCCCGGCGATCATATAAACCATATTAGACGGATTTTCCATATCAAAGGTATTTATGATCTTTCCAATCTGATCTGTACGGGAAATAAATTCTACCGGCTTCTGCCCAAAAGTCAGTGTAAATGGATTTTCTCCTTTCATACGTATTCCTCCACATCTATATTTATTTGTATTTATTCATGTTTATTTGTATTTTTCATGTTTATTTATGTTTATTTTAGTTTATAAATATATTATACCCACATTAATGCAAAAAACAAGGTCTGCATTCAAAAAGATCCCCCTGGCATATTCAAAATACGCCAGAGGGATCTTTCTCCTTCACAAATGATACATTTTACTAATATTTTCCAATATTACTTTGCAAACAGCACTGCTTTATAATGACGCTCCAGTGTCACTAACAGGATATTTCCAAGTACACCAATAGCTAGGATCTCTCCAATCCCTACAGTCAGCATGGCATATGGGATCAGGTCTGTAGAACCATATGCATAGCGCAGTACCCATGGAACAATAATGGTGTTGGAAAGGATCGGTGGAACACATACCAGCCATTTGTTCTTCTTTCCAAGATAGTAAGAACCAACTGCTCCAATCAGAGTTGCAATGCTTCCGAACACTACATCCAGTGATGCTGCACCGCAGAGCAGGTTAGCAAGAAAGCAGCCAATGGTAACGCCTGGAACTGCACTGGTTAAGAAGTAAGGCAGCACGCATAATACTTCTGAGACTCTGAACTGGATCGGACCAAAAGCGATCGGCGCAACGATCATGGTCAAAACCACATAAAGGGCTGCGATCAGCGCACTCTGGGTAATAAAGCCAGTTCTTGATTGGTAATACTGTTTGTTCATTTTTCAATTCTCCTTTAGTTTTGTTTTACGAGTGGAAGGTCACGAACACTCGATTCATTTTACGCCGGGAATCGGCGAAAGCCTTATAAGACCTTGGTTTTTCAGGCTTTGCAACGAGTAGAAGTATAGCACAGCAAAAACGCAAAATCAAGGTCACATTTTGATCATCTTTCCAAGATATAAAAGGGGGCTGCCTTAGAATCCCATCATGCTGAGTACCCCATAACATCCAATGGCGATGAGCGTAAATAAAGTTTCAATAATGGCTCTGGCTTAATCCTTTATCTTTTGCTTACTCTGCATTAAATACTTATTTTCTGAACCTTTCATTGAAACAAAAAATCTCCGGCAATGGAGATACTATATTCATACCTGCACTGTCGGAGATTTAAATATACTGCTAGTTTATCTTATTTATCCTTCCAGGTTCTCTGCGATCTTACGTGCTACATACACGCCGCTTGCAGATGCATGGGAAAGGGAATGGGTCACGCCGCTGCCATCACCGATGATATAAAGTCCTTTGTGACGGCTTTCCAGGTTCTCGTCTACATCTACTTCCATGTTGTAGAACTTAACTTCTACACCATAAAGCAAAGTGTCATCATTTGCAGTTCCCGGTGCGATCTTATCCAGGGCATAGATCATTTCAATGATGCCATCTAAGATACGCTTTGGAAGAACAAGGCTTAAGTCGCCAGGTGTTGCAGAAAGAGTAGGCACAAAGGTATTTTCCTCAATACGCTTTGGAGTGCTTCGTCTTCCGCGGATCAGGTCACCGAAACGCTGTACGATAACACCACCGCCTAACATATTAGATAGACGGGCAATGCTTTCGCCATAGCCGTTGCTGTCCTTAAACGGCTCTGAGAAGTGCTTGGAAACTAACAGTGCAAAGTTGGTGCATTCTGTCTGCTTTTCCGGATCCTCGTAGCTGTGGCCGTTTACAGTAACGATGCCATTGGTATTTTCATTTACAACAATGCCCTTAGGGTTCATACAGAAAGTACGTACATTATCCTCAAACTTCTCTGTACGGTATACGATCTTGCTTTCGTACAGTTCGTCTGTTAAATGGGAGAACAGCACTGCAGGAAGCTCTACGCGCACGCCCAGATCCACACGGTTGGACTTGGTTGGGATATCCAGTTCCTTACAGATATGTTCCATCCACTTGCTGCCGCTTCGTCCTACAGATACGATACACTTCTCGCAGTCATAAGACTTGTCATTGCTCCATACTCTGTATCCGCCATTTTCCAGGCACTCAATATGACTTACAGGAGACTCAAAATAGAAGTCCACATGCTCTTTTAACTCATCATATAACTGGCCTAATACAACCAGGTTGATATCGGTTCCCAGATGACGTACAGAAGCATTTAACAGCTTCAGGCGGTTCTGTAAACAGACTTTCTTTAAATTAGTTCCGGCTGTAGAATACATCTTGGTGCCTTCGCCGCCGTGTGCCATGTTGATGTCATCTACATACTGCATCAGCTCAGTAGCAGCCTTCTTACCAATATATTCGTACAAAGTACCGCCAAAATCATTGGTAATGTTATATTTACCATCAGAGAATGCGCCAGCGCCGCCGAAACCGCTCATAATAGAGCAGGACTTACACTTAATGCAGGCTTTCACCTTTTCACCATCGATTGGGCAGTGACGCTTCTTTAATGAATATCCGGAATCAAATACAGCAATCTTCTTATCGCTGCACTTCTTCATCAGCTCATAAGCAGAATAAATTCCGCCAGGACCGGCCCCCACAATAATTACATCATATTTCATTCTCAAAACTCCTTTTTACGGTAAACATATTGATTTATAACGTTTCGCTCCCATTCCCATAAAAATGGGCTACCTTTCCATTTTACCGTGTTTTGAGAAAAACTACAATAACAAAATCCCCTTAAAACCGCTTAAAAACAGGAAATACACTCAGGAACCAGGGCTTCCCCGCAGTGTTCCCTTACATAAGCCCTTAAGCGCTCTGTATCAGCTTCAGAAACGCCCCATACATCTGCCTGGAGTACCAGTTTATTGCCTTCGCCGTAGCGGACATAGGCCTCTGCCTTTGTAACACCGTCTACGCTCTCTAAAGTCTGCTCCAGCTTATAAAGATCTAAGAACTTTCTGCCGGTAAGACCTTCCCGCATCACAGTGCGTCCGCCCTGTTCCAGAAATTCCAGGCGGCCGTCCGGCATGATACGTGCTTCCCTTCCTGTCTGGTACAGCATTCCCGGTCCATAAGGATTGGTGATCTTATCACTCCATCCAAGGGTAGGATGATCCATGATATACAGCTTGCCCCAGGCTCCAAATGGCTGTTTGCGGCAGCTTTCATCCAATACATATGCCTTTACCTGTTCATTTTCATCCACTCCCGGAATCAGCTCACAGCCGGCTGCTTCGTTGACTTTTCCTGCTTCTATATGATAATGCAGCGGGAACAGATCTACAGAAAGACGGTTTTTCAGGTTTGCCGCCTGTCCTTCCTCTTCCATAGCTGCCACGATCTGCTCCATAACTGTCATAAACAGCTTCAAAAGTTGTGTGTCAAACCGGTTCTTCCAGTAACGCAGCTCATAATAATATCCCTTTTCATCCCACATAACCTGTAAATGGAATGGCAGAGCATCTAACTGCACCTTTTCACGTTTCACCGGCCAGCCGCCGATCTGATCGATATTTAAAATATCTCCCTGGTACTGAAAGAACATTTCATCTGCATGAAGGTTGGAAATATAGCAGCCCATGGTCTTCATGATCTGCTTTCCGGAGGTCTGGAGCAGTTCTTTTACGCTTTCATCCGTCTTCTGGGTGCAGCGGAAATAGTAGGTAAGGAATAATGGTCCTGCCAGTCGGTTCCAGCGGCTGTCAGTTCTTCCGCTGTGGATGCTGGTGCCTACCGTATCTTTTTCATTGCTGAACAGACCAATGCAGTAATTAAAGGCAGTTAAGAACACTACATTTTCAGAAATGCCGTTTCTGCGGCAGAAGGATAACAGTCTGCCCCGGTTGATCCCCTTAAAATGTTCCTTTAAAACGCCGTCTTCTCCCTGTTCCAGGTCATGACTGTCACATCTTGCAAGGATACTCTTTCTGATCTTAAAGCCCTTCATCAGATTTGCAAAATAAGCTTCATTTTCCTGTCTGAGCCCTTTGGCATCCCGCTCTTTTTCATCTAAAATATACTCGTAAAATGTATATTTCTCCTTTTCCACCTGCTTTCCTGCATAAATAGCATTGATATCCTCAAACAGCACATTCATAGTCATGCCGTCTCCCATAATATGGGCAATATCTAAAAACAGGTAATTGGCGGACTCTGTCATATAAATGCCCGCATGGTAAAGAGGCTCATTTTCTGTATACATATATGGGCGTAAAAGTCCCTTTCTGGTCTCTTCCCACTGGGCATCGCTTAAGGTGATCAGAGGAATATCTACCTTGCGGTCATCCTTTCTAAAATTCTTGTATGCCCCTTCATGAAGCTGGATCACGCATTTTAATTCCGGATGCACATCAAACATTCTCTCTACTGCTGTCTTTAACAGGTACACATTTACATGTGGATCCAGTTTAAATAAAAATGGCAGGTTGGCTGTTGTATTTCCCCGCATTACATAGGCAAAATACAGCTGTAAATTGGTCAGTGGATAAATGTCACGGACCTCAAACTCTTTCTTTCCCTCAGCAGCACGCTCTTTATAAAGAGCTTCCAGTTTTAAAACAGAACCATGCTCTAACAGGTCATTTAAGGTCATGGAAAGCTGCAGTTTTTCATACAGGTCTGTAAGAAGCAGCACACTTCCCAAAGAATCCAGTCCTGCGCTGTAAAGGTCGGTATCAATGCCAAAACGGCTATGGCCTAACACGGCAGATACTGCATCATAGATCTTCTGCTGGAGATCATTTTCCGGTTTATGTACATTGACCTGCTCCTCTGCCTCCTGCTTCTTCTGGCTGAAATACTGGCTGCGGATAATCTTTTTGGAAGAAGTTTTCGCAAATGGAATGTCACGCAGATGGAAACGGGCAATCTTCTTATAGGAAGGAAGTCCTTCATTGTGCTTTTTAATGATCTGAGCCACTGTTTCCTCAATGTGGTCAATGCCTGCAGCGTCTGCATACTTAAAGTTTGGATAAATCTCCGCTGCGATCATGTCATCTTCCCCATATACCAGGATATCCTCAATCAGCCGGTCGTCCACAAACAGGTTCTCCAACTGCTCCGGTGCCACATTTTCACCATTGCTTAAGATGATCAGGTTTTTCTTTCTGCCGGTAAGATACAGGAAATTCTCCTCATCTACATAGCCCAGGTCACCTGTACAAAGCCAGCCGTCCTCTGTGATCGCCTCTGCTGTCTTATCCGGCTCCTTATAATATCCCATCATAACAGAAGGGCTTTTTACCTGGATCTCTCCATCTACAATACGCACCTGGCACCGGTCTACGATCTTTCCTACAGATGCCACTTTATCCGGTCTGCTCCAGTCCGGGGATGATATTTTTGGAGAGCACTCCGACATGCCGTATCCCTGTGCAATGGAAATACCCAGACGGTTGAAATTAGCAGCCAGCTCCGGCGCCAGATAACCGCCGCCGCTGATGATCTTGTGCAGGCGTTTTCCCAGCACCTCCTGTTTAATGGAATTCATAGAACGACCTGTGTCCTGTCTGGAAAGAATAGCGATCTTATTGTAAAGGGCTTTTGCCACCATAGGCACCATACGGATCACAGTAGGCTGGAACAGCTGGATATGGGCTGCCAGACGGGCCATGTCCCGGTTCAGACACAAAACGCTTCCATAACGCATGACCGTAAATACATCACCGTTGATACAGAATACATGGTGGATGGGAAGGATATTTAAGTAAACTTCTTTTTCAGGATGGTCTTTATCTGTGGTGCAGAAGTTATTATCCATCAGGTTGCGGTTGGAAAGCATAACGCCCTTTCCTCTGCCTGTTGTTCCTGATGTAAACAGCACCATAGCACAGTCTTCCTCAGAAACCACCGGATCGACACTGATCCCTGCATATCCCTTTAAGATCTGGTCCGAACATGGCACATGTTTTCCGTGCTGTAAGGAAATGCAGGCCCGAAGGCGTGGACATTTCTCCTTTACTGCTTCTACCAGGCCATAATGATCCCAGTCGTAAAATAAAATATCCAGGTCAGAACGGTTTACATTATCTGCAAAGGTCTCTTCATTTAACTGTACATCTAAGGGAACCACTACATTTCCGCTGGCCATAACGCCTAATAAAAATACCAGGTAATGGTGACTGCTGCTTCCCATTAATCCTACTCTTACCTTGTGGCCCGCTGCCGCGTCCTGCTCCCGCAGCCAGGCAGCTACCCCGCGGCACTGAGTTGCAAACTCATCATAAGTTACTTCATATACTACGTCATTTTCCTCATAGCGTAAAAATACCCGTCCGGCATACTCTCTTCCCGTATTCCAGACCAGGTCTCTTACTGTCTTTGTATTCTCGTATGAAATCATTGCTTTTCTCCTCATAAAACCACTTGAAAGATCTGCCAGCGGCAGCTCCCTTTCAACACATAACAACGGATCGACCCGCTCTGGCGGGTGATCGTTCATTTTATTGTACACAATGTCTATTAATGTCTATTAATAAACATTTACGCCCTAACTATAGCACAGAGACTCCCCACATGCAATGCTAATATTTTGAATTTCAAACTATTTGGCAACCAAGCCTGCATGAGTAAGCAGGGCAATAGCCCGGATTACGAATGCGGGCGGCAGTTGTGGGAGTGCCGAAGGCATGTAACAACTGGCTTTCATTTATAGCGACATAAAAATACCCCGGACCAGTCATGGCATCTGCCATATTTTCTGGTCCAGGGTATCCCTGCTGCAGCTGTCGCTGCCTTTTATCTTTTGTTTAAGGTGATCACATGATTGTGCCTGTTGTCACCAGTGGTCCGCCGCTTATGCAAGCGCTTCTTCTTCATTCTCCAGCAAAGTACTTTCATACTTATCCAGGATGATGCTTTGTATCATTTCCCTAGTACCGGAATTGATCGGATGGGCGATGTCGCGGTATTCGCCATCTGCTGCCTTGCGGCTTGGCATGGCGATGAACAATCCCTTTTCTCCCTCAATGACTTTGATATCGTGGATCACGAATTCATTGTCTAAGGTGATGGAGACGATTGCTTTCATCTTCCCTTCTTTCTCCACCCGTCTTACTCTCACATCTGTTACCTGCATGCTTTAATACTCCTTCCGCTTCCTCCGTCAGCCCCCGTGCTGCACCCCTTCTGAAGGAATCAGAAAAAAACGGGCCGCACTATTTACTACTTATCTACAGTGTGTAGCGTTCATTCTTCTCAATAACGATCTTGATGTTATCAGGTGTTCCGATATAGGTTGTATTGGCGCGGATGGTATCCCGGCTCTCTACGATACAGTTCTCGATCACTGTATTATCACCAATATAAACATCATTTAAGATAATAGAATTCTTGATGATACAGTTATTTCCAACGTATGCCTTCTTAAAGAGGATAGAGTTTTCTACCGTACCATTTAAAATACATCCACTGGAAACAAGGCTGTTCCTAACAACTGCTCCTGGATTGTATTTTGCCGGTGGAAGATCATCGATCTTGGTATAAACATCCGGATACTGTTTGAAGAAATAATCTCTTACTTCCGGCTTTAAGAAATCCATGTTGGTCTTATAGTAAGAATCAACGGTTGCAATATTGCTCCAGTAGCTGTCTAACTTATAAGCATAGATCCTCTTTAAGTTCTTATAACGTACCAGGATATCATTTACCAGGTCGTATCTGTCTTCTGCTGCGCAGCGCTCTAACAGCTCGATCAGCTGTCTTCTGCGGATAACATAGATACCACAGGAAATGGTGGTAGCGTCAGAAGCCATTGGCTTTTCTTCAAAATCAGTGATGCGTCCGTCATCATTTAACTTAACGCATCCGAAACGGGTAACATCCGTTCCCTCTTCCATATCTTTGCAGACAACGGTAATATCCGCTTTCTTCTCAATATGGTATTCCAGAACCTTGTTGTAATCCAGCTTATAAACGCCGTCACCAGAGGTGATAACTACATATGGCTCATGGCTGTTCTTTAAGAAGGTCAGGTTCTGGTAAAGAGCATCTGCTGTACCACGGTACCAGTCTCCGTTTTCAGGAGTAATGGATGGTGTAAATACATACAGTCCGCCCTGCTTACGTCCGAAATCCCACCACTTGGAGGAACTCAGATGAAGGTTTAAGGATCTGGAGTTATACTGTGTAAATACAGCCACATTCTGAATGTGGGAGTTTGTCATATTGCTTAATGCAAAGTCAATACTGCGGTAGCTTCCTGCAACCGGCATAGCAGCCACTGCTCTTTTACTGGACAGTTCCCGCATCCTCTTGCTGTTACCACCTGCTAATACGATACCGATTGCTCTCATTTCACGCCACCTGCCTTTATAATGTAATTTCCGCTTGCCAGTAATCCATCAGGATAGTCGCCTACGGTGGTCTCGCCTGCTATGGCGGTATTCTTTCCGATCTTTACGCCGTCCGGGATAATGGAGTTCTCGCCGATGGTAGCCAGGTCAAACTGATATACCTTCTGGTCATATGTACTTGGTGCGTATTCGCCAACACCGATCTGAACATCGGAACCAACTTTTACATTTTCTGCGATAATGGCCTTTTCAACGGATGTGCCTGCGCCGATGACGCTTCCCTGCATAACAATAGAGTCCTTAACAACAGCACCCTTTGCAATGGTAACGCCTGCTCCGATAACGGAGTTGATAACATCACCGTAAACTTCTGTACCTTCGCCAACGATACTGCGCTCAATGTGAGCATCGGAAGCAATGTACTGAGGCGGGATCACATCACTCTTGGTGTAGATCTTCCAGTATTCTTCATACAGGTTGAACTCAGGAATGATATCGATCAGCTCCATGTTTGCTTCCCAGTAAGAGCCAAGAGTACCTACATCCTTCCAGTAGCCATTGTACTCATATGCGAAGCTGCGGTCGCCCTTTGCGTGGCAGTATGGAATGATATGTTTACCAAAGTCACATCCAGGCTCGTCCTTCATCTTGATCAGAGCCTCTTTCAGAACCGGCCAGCTGAAGATATAGATACCCATAGAAGCCAGGTTGCTTCTTGGAACAGCTGGTTTTTCCTCAAACTCTGTAATACGGTTATGTTCATCAGTGATCAGGATACCGAAACGGCTTGCTTCTTCGATCGGTACCGGCATAGCAGCAATGGTGATATCCGCATTATTTGCTTTGTGATAATCAAGCATTACTTCATAGTCCATTTTGTAAATGTGGTCACCGGAAAGGATGAGCACATACTCTGGGTTATATGCTTCCATATACTCCAGGTTCTGATAAATAGCATTGGCAGTACCGGTATACCAGTCACTTCCCTTGCTTCTTTCGTATGGAGGTAAGATTGTCACGCCGCCAACATTTCTGTCCAAATCCCACGGAATACCAATTCCGATATGTGAATTTAAACGTAAAGGCTGGTACTGTGTCAGAACACCAACGGTGTCAACACCGGAGTTGATACAGTTACTCAGCGGAAAATCAATGATCCTGTATTTGCCGCCAAATGCAACAGCCGGTTTAGCAACTTTTGCAGTCAGGACGCCAAGTCTGCTGCCCTGTCCTCCTGCCAATAGCATTGCTATCATTTCCTTTTTTATCATGTCTTCACCCCTTCTCAGTAATTCTGGTTTTTTCATTATAACATATTACATACATATAGTGAACATATTTTACAAAAATATTTCTGTTTACCTATCTTTTTTATAGAAATATCACAAAAAGAAAAGGTTTGGTTTTTGACCTATCTATGTTATAATTATGCACGTAAGTCAAATACTATGAAACAAATTCACAGAACAGGAAGTGTCATTATGTATAAAATTGATTTTAATCAGCCTTGCCATATCCACTTCATCGGAATTGGCGGCATCAGTATGAGTGGACTCGCTGAGATCCTTCTTGAAGAAGGCTTCACAGTATCCGGATCCGATAACAAAGAATCGGCACTTACGGATCATCTGTCTCAGAATGGTGCAACCGTATTTTACGGTCAGAAAGCTTCCAATATTATAGACGGTATCGACCTTGTAGTTTATACCGCAGCGATCCACGAAGACAACGAAGAATTTGCAGAAGCAAAGCGTCAGAATCTTCCGATGTTATCCAGAGCAGAATTACTCGGTCAGCTTATGACTAACTATAAGACACCGGTTGCTATATCCGGTACACACGGTAAGACAACCACAACCTCTATGCTTTCTCATATTGCTCTTGCAGCAGACCTGGATCCGACAATCTCTGTCGGCGGTATCCTGAAAGCGATCGAAGGCAATATCCGTGTCGGCGGACCTGACCTTTTTATTACGGAAGCATGCGAATATACAAACAGTTTCCTTAGCTTCTTTCCTAAGATCAGTGTGATTCTGAATATTGACGAAGATCATCTGGATTTCTTCAAGGATCTGGCTGACATTCGAAATTCTTTCCACCGGTTTGCAAAACTTCTTCCGGAAGACGGACTTTTAGTTCTGAACGGTGAAATTGCACATCCGGAAGAAATTACAGAAGACGTAAAAGCCCGTGTTATCAACTACGGTCTGACCGGTTCTGAAGATTATACGGCAAAAAATATTTCCTATGACAAAAAGGGCTGTGCTTCTTTCCAACTGATTCGCCATGGCAAAGAAGAGGGTTCCGTTACCCTTCACGTACCAGGACTTCACAATGTCTCTAATGCACTGGCTTCCC
>OGIE01002311.1_pt1 | contig 23863 bp, 27 predicted proteins | sample 1571581 | NCBI WGS metagenome assembly OGIE01 (sample SAMEA2582021, study PRJEB24529) | metagenome | biome: Human gut stool | place: China | collected 2011
TCGGATTTACGGACATTATGCCCGCCCTGTGCAATGTGGACTATGCGTCCATGGAGCTGCTCCACGCAAGGCTGGTGCGGACGACCACCTGCGTGGACGGCTGCCGATGCGACTATACCATCTGCGGCGATAAGGATCCATACGTAAAGGAACATCCCGAATACCGGGATGAAAACGGATACAGGAGGAATAAGTAATGCTTTTACAGGTGATTCTGGAAGGTCTTGGGTTGGGGGCTTTGCTGGCTCTTGTCTGTGCTGTGGGCATCCGCAAGGGGGCTGTTGGGATGGTGCATCTCTACAGCCCGGCAGTGCAGCAGCGGTGCGTGAAGCTGGGACTTACGACACACGAGAAAATCAAGCGCAATTCTCAACTTTTCAAAGCTGTTTGCATTCCCGGCTATATTGGTTATGTGCTGGTCTGTGTCTATGGGATAAACGGTGCGAAAGGCTTTGCGGCGGGCTTCTGGCAGCTGCTTGTCATCTTGTCCGTTATGAATCTCATTGACCGCTTTTTGATCGATGGCTACTGGGTGGGGCACACGAACGCATGGACGATTCCCGGAACAGAAGATCTGAAGCCCTACATTACTGCAAAAGACAAGCAGAAAAAGTGGCTTTTCGGCACGGTGGGTATGGCAGGTATAGCAGCGGTGCTGGCGGTCCTTATGACGGCTTTTATTCACTGAGGAAAGGAGAGACAATGAAGTTTAAGACATTGGGAAATCGGAATGCTCCCGCTGTTTTGTTTTTTCTTGCAAGGGTCGGTGACGGCATGATGAAAATGCAGATCGTGAAGATCGGATTTGGAGGCAAGCAATGAAAATGAGCAAAGAAAAACGAGCACTCATCGCAGGTATGATTGGATGCCTTTTATATGTGATCGGCGACTTTTTATTTGCGGCGACCGGGAAAAGCCAAAGCACAGAATCCATTGGGCTGATGGTCAAGGTCGCCTATCTTGATATGGCAACATGGCGCATGGTGGTCAGCATCATCTGCGGTGTTCTCGGAACGGCACTCTATTACATCGGTTTTCACCAGATGTGGAAGCTTTTGAAGCAACGCCTCACCCAACCGAAGCAGCAGAAATGGGTCAAGCTGTTTCAAATCGCCTATCTCACCGGCACGGTCTGCTGGGGCTATGTTCATGCTATGTTCATGAATGTGGCGCTGATCTTCAAGTTTACCTTTGAGAAATACGGCGATATGCAGGCGGCAGCTGAAATTGCCAACAAGGTGTTTTACTGCAACGCCGCGCCGCTGCTGGCAGCATATATCCTGTGTGATGTACTTCTTTCCGTCGTGATGCTCGTTATGATCTGGAAAAGGATGCTCCCGCTGAAAAACACAGCACAGCGGATATTGGCATCCTTCTGCAACCCCATCGTTTTTACGGGGATTGTGGGAAATCTCTTCACGCTTCTGCCGTGGCCGCTGGATCAGATCGATCACGGCACGGAATCCGCCGGACACCTGCTGGTTTTGATATTGGGGCTGGTGTTGCTGCGGGAGAAGGCAAAATGCGTAGAATGTAAGGAGGCAGTGCAATGAAATACATGGGTATGCCAATGGGAATGTGGGCGTTGTTTGCAGGCTCATTCCAAAAGCAGTTGACGGCGGTGTTCGGCTATGATGCCGATGCGGCACAAGCGATCACGAAAAAAGCAAAGCCGAAGTACAAAGCAATCATTGCAGACCTGCCGGAGTTTGAAAAATCGGACCGCTTCAAGATGAACATCGTCAACTGCGCAATGCTCGGCGCGTTCATTCTCTCCATGCCGCAGCGCCCGGCGGTAGACCGCCTGACGGATTACTACGCAAAGGCGATGATGACAGCGCCCATGCAGTGGTTCTGCCGTAAGAGCGGAAAAAGCAAGTTCACCGCAAAGGATATCGCTGCCATGAAAGCCACTGCCGCTCTGAAAGCCGCCGACCGCAACCCCTATTCGTGGAACATGGAGTTTTACGAATACCCGGATGGCAGCGGCTACGAGGGACGCTTTACCAAATGCGGCATCTGTGTGCTGATGAAGGAGCTGGGGCTGTACGACCTGACCCCCGCCCTGTGCCGTCTGGACTACACCATGAGCGAAGCGGGCGGCGTGACAAATTTTGTGCGGCAGTACACCCTTGCCTCCGGCGGGCCCTACTGCGACTGCGGATACAAAAAGAAAGGGTAACGGACGATGAAGAGGAAGGAAACCTATCTTTCCCGTGATTTCCGGGAGACTGCGGCACTGCGCTTTCCCGCGCGGGCAAAGGAACTGAACACCGCTTTCGATATGCGCCTGAGTGCGCTGCTGGCTGAAAATGCAGATGCAAGCAAGGAAAAGCAATACCACCTCAAGCGGCAGATCTTGCCGGGCATTGCGGCCTACGAGACCTTGCAGCGGGTCATGCCGAAAGAGGAGGCACTGCAAACCGTTCACGGCTATGTGGAGCGCTTGGCGAGAACGAGCCACAAACAGCTTGCCGCCCTGCTGCACATACCGGGGCTTTACCGCCTTGTTCCCGGCGTTTTCGTCAAATCCACCCGGAGCGTTTTCGGCCCGGCGGCGGGCTTTGTCCCAAAAGAACTGCAGACCGGTAACGGCGTCTGGCGTGTGGATATGATAAAGTGTCCCTATCACGACACCTGCACAGAATACGGCTGCCCAGAGCTGTGCCGCTGCTTTTGCGACAGCGACGACATCAGCTACACCGGTCTTCATCCGAAGCTCATTTGGCATCGAACAAAAACGCTGGGGCGCGGCGATGACCGCTGCGACTTCTGCATGAAGGTCGAAAAATAGCCGGGAGGCAGATTGGTATGGACATCAAACGATTCGGCAATAGACAAGGAAAGACCATTATGCTGCTGCACGGAAATCTTATGTGCTGGCGGCAGTTTGAGAATCTGATCCCGCTGCTGGAAAAGAAATTCTGCGTGTATGCCGTCAGTTTCGACGGCTTTGACGGAACAGGCGAAACGACCTAAACGACCGCTCAGGCTCAGGCGGACAAGCTGGCGGAATATATTGAAAAAGAACTGGACGGACGGCTGGACCTGTTTTATGCAGAGTCGCTGGGCTGCGGACCGACTATTTTTCTGAAGGCTTCCCCAAACATTCAAATCGGTCGAATGATCCTCAGCGGGCCGGAGTATCTGGATTTTGGCGTGCTGAATCGACTGATTTTGAAGGTCATGCCGCAAAAGCAGTATCGAACGGCACACGAAAAGTATATGCCTGCATGGGCGTTGCGCTTTATGGGGCAGACGGAGCAGGGAATGCAGACCATGCTCCGCCGTATCCCGGATCATATCAGCTTGGAATCCGTCCGGGCCATTTGGGAGGCAGGGCTTTATCTCTATCGGACGGACTTTCCGGTACAGCCCGATGCAAAGGTCGCCTGCTGGTACGGAGAAAAAGAAGGGCATATGAAAAAGGCCATCCAGCGACTGCGGAAGGCATATCCGGGTCTGATCGTCCGCTGCTTCCCCGGTTTTGGTCATGGTGAGATCATCAATCATCCGGCGCTGCTTGCATCGGAGCTGGAACGCTTTCTGACGGATGGCGGAACAGAGAGATGTGCTGAAGAATCAGGAAAGTGAAATACAATGAAAGTTACAACATTGGACGAAAAATCCATCCATGATATCGGTCACGCTTTCGGCTATTACGACTACGGAGAGGAAACGGGAATGTCCGCTGCCTTTTCCGGGAAAGAAGCCACGGCAAACTATATCTGCGCCTATGTGCGCGGGGTGCTGCGGGGCGGCTTTCTGCACACCACCGGCGAGCGGGGCGAGGGCTATATCGCCTACAAGCTGCCGAAGCAGAAACTGGGCGTCAGGACGCTGTGGCCCATTGCAAAGGGGATGCTGCGCAATTCCAGCCTGAAGAGGCTCGTGCACTTCGCTATGGCCATCAAGCGCGGCGGTGTGCCACTGCAAGATCGCATGGACAAGGAGAAGAAGCCGTATATCTTTGTAGGGCTTGTCTGTGTGCGGGAGCAGTATCAGGACAGGGCTATATGCGCAAGGTTATGGATATTGCCTTTGCCGAGGGCAACCGGCTGGGCGTGCCGGTAATTCTGGAGACCGATGCCAAGTCCAAGTGCGACAAATATGTCCATCTGGGCATGGAACTTGCCGGAGTGCGGGACATCGGCGAATTTGGAAAGCTGTATGACCTGATCAAAAAACCGGACGCGGAAAAGCAGCAGTCTGTCAGTACGGAGGCATCAACATCAAAATGAAAATCACGGTTCTTGTAACGCTCATGGTATTTCTGGCATACTTTCTTGTTTTATACGGCGGGGTGGGTTTCATTCAGGACAAGCGTTTTTTCTCATCCGCACCAAAGGAAAATCTGGACGCAATCCCCGATACAAAGGAACGATTTCCCGGCGCACATAGTATCGGCTGGGTGATTGAGATCATTGCCATCCTGCTTTTTCTCGCTGCGGCGGCACTAAGCGTATGGGACGGCGTCAGAAACGGCTTCGGCTTCCTGGACTTCTTTGTGCGGTTTCTCGCCGTGCTCTACGCCATGGAGATCTACGACATCATTTTCTTTGACTGGGTGCTGCTGTGCCACTCCAATTTCTTTCCGCATTTCTATCCGGAGCTGAAGGGCGTGGTCGGTCCGCATATGTTCGGCTATAACAAGCGAACACATATCTGGCACTTTGTGATCTACATTCCCGCCTCCGCTGTGGCAGCGTGGCTTTGTGCGCTGCTTTGAGGACGTGTGACAGAAGCAATCGTTTTGGGAGGCAGAGATTTTCTATGCGTGTGATAAAAAAAGTCCTGCATGAAAAAAGAAAAACAACAGAAGCCCATATCCAGCAGCTTCAGCAGGCGGGGAAACAGGGTGTCCGATATACAGCGATGATGCCGGATATTCCGTTCCTGATGTTGGGGCTAATCAGCGATATTGGCTGGATGATTCACTTGATTGCAGGTGTTATTTACTTTTGCAGAAACGGCTTTTGCCATGTGCTGGACTATGCGGCGCTACTTGCGCTGGCGGGCGTCCTGTTCGGTGTTGCGTATCTAATTTATCTGAACAAGATCCACGAAAAGGAGATTGCCACAAAGCTCCAAAAGAATTTGAGCTTTGGGATAACGGTTTATTCCGGACTGGCAGGGGCGGTTGTCGGAATGACTCAGATCACAACAGCGGGCGTTTCCTCAGTGCTTGTATGGCTCATCGTTGGCGGTGTTCTTAACTTCGTCGCAGGACTGCCAATCTACCTCTCCTTCAAAAAAGGAATTTTCTATGGGGTGCAATGACTTTATGAACCTCAATAGGAGGCGAAGAAAATGGGAGCATATGCCCGATTCGCACGCAGACTGAGAAGGGAAAAACAATGATTATACTGCAATTGTTGATTTATTGCCTGCTGTTTACCGCAATGGTAAAAATCGCTGTGATCGGCGGGGCGGTCAATGGACTGTACTTTTATCCCAAGACGGTGCAGGACCAAGCCATTGAGCTGGGACTGATCGACCGCAATACGATGAACCGGAAACGAAAGCGCTTTATGATTTCGTTTTACATCGTGATGCTTGCTGCTCTTGTGCTGATTATTGGTTTGTGGAACGAGGCTTCCTCCTTTGGTGAGGCCTATTGGCAGGCGCTGCTGTTTCTTGAGGTTATGAATATCTATGACGGCGTTGTAATCGACAAGCTATGGGTCGGGCACAGCCAGTTTTGGGTGCTGCCAGGGCTTGAAGATGCGCCGTTCGTGCAGACCTGGAGGCAGGTGCTGAAAAAGCGAAGCATACTGGCGCTGATCTGGGTCGCAGGAGCGGCAATTGTCGGCGGTATTGTCGTTTTGATCTTCTAAGAAGGAGGAAATTGCCCAAATGAAAAGCAGAATTACGAACTGCAATTGGAGGTGAGAGAGATGGAAACGAGTGAAAAGTTCCTCCGAGGCTGCATACACGGTGCGATCGGCGCTGTTCTGATGTCGGCTGGCGATTGGCTGCTGAGCTGCGTTCCGCTTCAGGAAGCGGACACCGGAATGTTTGACCGCGCCTACTATCTGTCCGGCGCTTACGGCCTGTGGCGGTCAGTCCTGACCGTGGGGCTGGGCGCGGTCGGCGGCTTTCTCTATTACTTTGTGGTAAAAGCGCTGAATGCGGACATTGACGCAAAGTATAGGAAAACAAAGTCCGTTCAGTACCTGTGCGGAATTTTCACCGTTGCAGTGGCGCTGACGACCCATACCTGGGTGGCAACCATGGCGTGGTTCACCACCTATCTGGGTCCGCGCATCGGAGAAGAAGCGGCTATCGCGGCGGTCACGGCCTATCAGGACGGCATGCTCCCCGCCATTGCGCCGATGTACGTTCCGATGATACTGGCTTTCGGCATCCATTTCGTGATGCTGCTTGCGGGCAAGACACGGTATTCCCGGTGGATGCTGGCTTTTCACCCGGTCATATGGAACATTCTGCTGGCAGGCGTCCCGGATATTGCCCAAGCGATGCAGGTGCCTGTCGATACATGGATGTCCGTAATGAGCCAGAGCAGCACCAATACCGCCATTGTGATCTGGTGCATTGCGGCGGCGGTTTATGCGAGAAACAATTTTAAGAGAAAGGAATCACTTACATGAAAAGCACTATTTCTGATGTTCAAAAGAAAATCAAAGTGGGAACGCACGGAGAGGACTACGGCAGCTGGATGTCAAATCCGGTCTTCTATGTTTTTGGGGGAATTGCGCTGGTGACGCTGGTGCTGACTGCACTGTCTTTTACCGTATTCCGCATCACGGTTTTGGGCGTTGTGTTCGCCGCAGCCACCGTGATTCTGGTGGCACTGCTGTGCTGGATGGCGTGGATCCGCCGCCAGTACGCCTTCGGCAAAGGCGGCATGATGGAAAAGGTGCATCAGACAATTCTGAGCAGCCTTGACTTTGACGGTCACGGAAGCCTGTTGGAGGTCGGCTGCGGCTCCGGTGCGCTGGCGGTCCGTGCAGCGCTCACATGGCCGGAGGCGAAGATCACCGGCCTTGATTATTGGGGCGCCATGTACAACTACAGCAAAGCACTCTGCGAAAAAAACGCGGCGTCCGAGGGTGTCGGTAAGCAATGCGGCTTTGTCCACGGCGATGCCAATAAGCTGGATTTCCCGGACGGGAGCTTTGATGCTGTGATCAGCAACTACGTCTATCATAACATTATGGGTGCGGACAAGCATGCCCTGCTGCTGGAAAGCCTGCGGGTACTGAAAAAGGGCGGCGTGTTTGTCCTGCATGACAATATGAAGCCGCAGATGTACGGCGACATGAACGCCTTTGTGGAGGAACTGAGGGGCATGGGCTTTGCCGAGGTTCAGTATGTGGAGACCGCAGAGAAAATTTTCGGCTCGAAGCAGCGTGCCGCTATGATGATGCTGGGCAACTCGGCCATGATCGTTGGAAGAAAATAACGCCGGAGATCGGCGTGGGAGACAATCCATATGAAAAGAGCTTATGCAAAATCGCAATATGCAAAGCCATATGAAAGCTATTGCCGGGAGCAATATCCGAATGAAGCCGAGCAGATCTTCAGGGAAGCCGAAAGGTATTACCTCGAATTCATGAAGGATATGCCCGACCTCGGTGAAAATATAATGGCAAAGAATATGCTGGATTGGTTCACTATCCTTTCCTTCTATGAAGCAAGCGGACACCGACTTGACGGCGAAGCACTGCTCAAAATCAAACGGCAGATGACCGACAAAATGAAATTTCTCGGAAAATTCGTAGACGGAAACCGTCAGAGATGGCCGTATCGGTTATTTGAAAGGACATATATCAAGTTCATCCGGATGCAGAAAGAGCATCAGGCAAAGGGAGAATGGATGGATAGCTGGAGGGTTGAGATCAACCCCGAGCAGCACACGGAGGGCTTTGCTTTTCATCTTGTCGGCTGCCCGATAGTAAAACACGCAAAAGAGCATGGCTATGATAAGCTTTTGCCGTACCTCTGCAAAACTGACCACTATCTTGCCGAGGTCATGCACGCTCGGCTTATCCGCACGCAGACCAAGGCGCTCGGCGGCAGCTACTGCGACTATTGGTATGTAGGAGATAAAAGTCCTGTGCTTGAACAGTACAAAGATTTGGAGCAGATATGATTCTCGTACCGTCGGCAATATGCCGGCGGTATTTTTTGCAGTGTACTGTAAAATTTGCAAACCATATTGACAAATAAACGGAGCAACGATATAATTACAGCATAATCAATTACATTGTAATTATAGAGGGAGGGGCGAATATATGGCACTTAGAGACCATACGCTTGACGATAGGATCATCACGGCTGCTCGGCAGGAATTTTCGGCGAAAGGTTATTCCAGTGCATCGCTTCGGAAGATCGCCGAGAAAGCAGGCGTGACCGTAGGTGCAATACAGACCCGCTACAAATCCAAGGACGAGCTGTTCGGTTGCCTGCTGGAGCCGTTCCTGAGAGAGATCGAGGACTTGTTTCAAAACACCAAAGCGGAGTATTACGCAAGTACAGATGCTGACCTCCTGACAGCCCTGAAAGTATCCATGCAGCACGAATCGGCAGCGATCCTGCACCTGATTTTCGACCACTATGAGGAGGCTGTACTGCTTCTGTGCCGCAGTACGGGAAGCAGCTTTGAACATTACTTCGAAGGAATCGTGCAGAGCAAGATCAAGGAAAGCATCGTGTTCTTTCGGAATTCCGGCTTCACCGGCATGGATGAAAAGCTGCTCGGACTTCTGATATCCGCACAGTTTGACAGCTACCGGCGAATTGTCAGCGAATGTACTGACCGCAAGGCCGCCGAAACGTATATGGATGCGCTGATGGCTTATCATATCGGCGGCTGGTCTGCGTTTTTTGAATCTGTAAATAAATCACGGGAGGACAAGTGATATGAAATACAACGGCTTTTATTTTTGGATGTTCAAGAGTCCGATGAAAAAGGTTCTGGCAGAGAAGTACGGCAGGGAATATGCCGCCGACATTATGAAAAAGAGCAAAAAGGTCTATCGTGAGCTTGTCGAGAAAGCAGACGACATCGGTGACGATAACCCTATGGCATACAACGAGTTGTTCACCCTTGCCTTTGTTGCGCCGTATGTGGCAAGTGAAAAGAAAATTCCCCCGGAGACGGTGCAGGAGATGATGCGGTGTTCGCTTTACCACATCAAATGGTACTTCGGCAGGACTGACCTGAACACCGACAAGGGCAAGACGGAAAATAAAAAGAGCGTCGTGAAATATTACAAGTGGTACACGCCGGAAAAGGAAAAGCAGTATCCGACCTCCTTCAAGGTGGACTTTGTCGGTCAGCCGCACGAGGGAGCCTGCTACTACCGCATCACCCGCTGCCCGATTTGCATTTACACGGAGAAACTCGGTGTTTCCGAACTCATGCCGTTGTTCTGCGAACTTGATGAAGTGATGATCACGCTTCAGCACGGCGTGCTGCACAGAAAGCAGACGTTGGCAAACGGCGGAGAATTCTGCGACTATTACATTACAGGAAACAGAGAATAAACGAAGAAGCTCGTATCGTCAATAATGATACGAGCTTCTTTTCATATCGCCGTATACCGAACGGTATGTACGGTGCTGTGAGAGGACGGCGGTTAGTCACCGCCTCCTACTCGATTTATAACTCTAATGAATCTTCTGTATCTACCCACATCTGTAAATTGTCCTCAAGATATAATCTCGCATATTCAAGTGGTTCATCGACTGCAAGTGAAGTCAATGCACAGTCTGATCCGGGTGTGGTTTTTAAATCCTTTTCGGCTTCCCAGCAGTCAATGCGAAGCATATAGCCAACATTTGTATAAATGTCAATGCTGTTTCGTTGTGGATTGTATTCTGCAAATATTGTTCTCATCGTATCCCATCTCCTTATCATTTAATCAATCATTAGTAGCAAAAATTAAGAAGCATTTCAATCAGTTCACCATGTCACTTTTATTTTGTGTTATACTGTTTTATATAATTTTTTTGCCCTTGTATTTTCCCTTATCAGAGTTCGTAAACACTGGTGGGACGATATAACACAAGGGAAACAATAAGGGAAAGCTCACCTGCGACAAATCCAGTGTTTTCAAGGGTTTGCGGAGAATTTAATAACAAAATATAACAGTTATTAAATCTCTTAAAACAGGTGAAATCTCAATCGGAATTTGATAAGCAAACCGAGAAATATTATAAGGCTGCATTTATTGTTGTTATTAAATTCACCCTGTAACAGGCTTCTGGGCCTTTGCGATTATTGGTTTGCTGTCCTCATACTGTACCGGAATCTGTATGCTCTCTGATTTTTAGATTTTAATGTTAATACCGCTTGAAAATATCATTTACATGTTTTTTTAAAATCCCTATGGAGTACCGCTAATAGACAGGTGCTTTTTTTTTCGCCATGTGTTATACTAATTGGCGCAAGTAGTGGGAAATATACATAAAGAGTAATAAAATAGAAAATACGGAGGCAGTTATGCTTGAAGTGAGAAACCTCGTTTTCCACCCGCTGGATAATGGTGTGGAAAAGAGTATTATTGAAGATATCAGTTTTGCGGTGCCGGATGGGGAGATGCTGGTGATTACCGGTCCCAATGGCGGAGGTAAGTCGACAATGGCGAAGCTTCTTATGGGAATTGAGAAGCCGGATGGTGGACAGATTTTACTGGATGGACAGGATATTACGGAATTCCCGATTGCGGAGCGTGCAAAAGCGGGAATCGGGTTTGCATTCCAGCAGCCGCCGCGCTTTAAGGGAATGACCGTAGAGAGGTTTTTGAATTTGGCTGCAGGAGAGAAGCTTTCCGAAGACACCTGCTGTAATCTGTTAAGCCGTGTGGGCTTGTGCGCAAAGGAATATTTAAGGAGAGAGATTGATGCGACTCTTTCAGGTGGTGAAATGAAACGGCTTGAAATTGCGTCAGTGCTTGCAAAGCCGCATAAGCTCTGTATCTTTGATGAACCGGAGGCAGGGATTGATCTGTGGAGCTTTTCCATGCTGGTAAAGCAGTTCGAGCAGCTCCATAAGGAAAAGAAGGAAACCCTGATTTTAATTTCCCATCAGGAGAGGATTATCCGGATGGCAGACCGTATTATGGTGATCCGGGATGGAAAGGTTGCAGCCCTCGGTACGAAGGAAGAGGTGTACCCGATGTTAATGGAGAGTAATCTTCCGACAGAATGTGAAAAGCTGCGTTAGCAGCGGTTTTACGAATTTATTAGATAATAGAGAAACGAAAGGAAGAGAATTGTGGCAGAAATTGATGCAATTACACAGGGAGTTCTTGATAAAATTGATGGTGTCGGGTTTAAGCAGGAGGGTGCTTACAATTTAAGATACAATGGTTATCCGCTTTGTCATGGGGACTCTGAGCATATTAAGATTAAGCGCAAGGAGGACAAGCCGGGAATCGACGTGATAATCAGTGGTGATGCCGACGGTGAATACGTGCATATTCCGGTTGTTGTCAATACTTCGGGAATGACCGATGAGGTGTATAATGATTTCTATATAGAGGATGGAGCAAGGGTAACGATCGTTGCAGGCTGCGGAATTCATAACAGCGGATGTAACGACAGCCGCCATGACGGAATTCATACCTTCCATATCGGAACCGGCTGCAATGTCCGTTATGAAGAGAAGCATTATGGGGAAGGCGAGGGAACCGGAGCCCGTATCTTAAATCCGATGACGAAGGTCTATATGGTGAAGGATTCCATCTTTAATATGGAAACGGTTCAGATTGAGGGTGTGGATTCTACCAAGCGTGATACGGAGATTTTCATTGGGGAGAACTGTAAGCTGTTTGTAACCGAGAAGCTGATGACCCATGACCGGCAGATAGCAGTTTCCGATATTGATGTCATTTTGCGGGGAGCAGACAGCAGTGCCCAGATTATATCGAGATCGGTAGCGAAGGGAACCTCGAAACAGACCTTTCATCCGAAAGCAGTCGGTGAAGCATTATGCCATGCACATATCCAGTGCGATTCCATTATTATGGATCAGGCACAGGTGTGTTCTATTCCGGAGATTGATGCAAAGCATGTGGATGCGGCAATCATCCATGAAGCAGCAATCGGAAGAATTAATAATGAACAGCTGATCAAGCTCAATACGTTTGGATTGAATGAGGAAGAAGCGGAAGCTGTCATTATTGAGAACTTTTTGAGATAAGGGTCACAAATCAGATATCGCCCTGCTTGCAGGAGGAGATATCTGATTTAGTGACCTAACACAGATGAGCAAGTAGTGATTTTCGGAGAAAATCAACGGATTGCGAATCGGTGGAGAATTGCGGGAGCGGCGAAGCAGCGGAGCAATTCGTATCTCAAGATATAAAAAGGTAAGAGTCAGATATCGCCCTGCTTGCAGGAAGACACACAATTCATAGAAAACGGATGGAAGCCATAGAAAACGGGTGGAAGTAAAATGCGAAAATTACTCATATATTTAAAGGATTATAAAAAAGAAAGTATTCTGGGGCCTCTGTTTAAATTGCTGGAGGCTTCTTTTGAACTTATTGTGCCGTTGGTTGTGGCATCGATGATTGACGTTGGTATCCCTGCTCAGGATAAGGGCTACATTGTGAAGATGGCACTGGTTCTGGTGGCTCTTGGGATTATAGGTCTTACCAGCTCGGTAACGGCACAGTTCTTTGCGGCAAAGGCAGCTGTCGGGTTTGCCACGAAAGTGCGCCATGCCCTGTTTGAGCATATTCAGAAGCTGACCTTCGGACAGATGGACAGTCAGGGGACGGCAACGCTGATTACCCGTATGACAAGTGACGTCAATCAGGTACAGAATGGTGTGAATCTGGTTCTTCGTCTGTTTTTAAGATCTCCCTTCATTGTATTTGGTGCCATGATTATGGCATTTACCGTAGATGTAAAGGCAGCGTTGATTTTTGTAGTGGTGATCCCGTTATTGCTCATAGTCGTATTTGCCATTCTGTTAATCAGCATTCCAATGTTTGGCCGGGTGCAGGCAAACCTCGATCAGGTCATGCGTACCACCCGTGAAAACCTAACCGGTTCGAGAGTCATCCGGGCTTTTGCAAAGGAGCCGGAAGAAATTGAAGAATTCCGGAGGGAAAACCGGGTATTACGTAATGTGCAGGTCGTTGCCGGAAGAGTATCGGCACTGATGAATCCGGTTACCTATATTATTATCAATGGCGGTCTGATGGCACTCATTTATGTAGGTGCGCTGCAGATAGAAGGCGGCATTCTCTCTCAGGGACAGGTTGTGGCACTCATCAACTATATGTCCCAGATTCTGGTAGAACTGATTAAGCTTGCGAACCTGATTATTACCGTAACCAAGGCGATTGCGTGTGGTAATCGTATTGAAGCTGTTATGGAAATTCCGGCAGGCTTTCCTGAAGAGAGTGGAGAGACCGGGAGAAGCCCGATGCAGGATAGCAGGAAGCTGACAGAGCCAAAGAAGGGCAGCGGTGAATCAGGCATTAGTCTGTCGCGTGAAGAGCTTCCCAGGGAGAATTGCCCGTACAAGGTGGTCTTTGATCAGGTCGGTATGGCGTATAACGAGGGCGGCGACGAAGCCATTTCCGATGTAAACCTGAAGGTTCGTAAGGGAGAAACGATTGGTGTGATCGGAGGAACCGGTTCCGGAAAATCCACCCTGGTAAATCTGATCCCGAGATTTTATGATGTGACAAGGGGACGTGTTCTTGTAGATGGCATCGATGTAAGAGACATGGATCCTGAACGGCTCCGTTCCAAAATCGGTATGGTTCTGCAGAAAGCAGTGCTGTTCCGGGGAACGATTCGTGAGAACCTGTTCTGGGGAAACGAAGGAGCAACCGATGAAGAAATCTGGAAGGCTCTGGAAACTGCACAGGCGAAGGAATTCGTGGAACAGAAGGAGGATGGTCTTGATACCATGATTGAACAGGAAGGACGGAACCTTTCCGGTGGACAGCGGCAGCGTCTGTCCATTGCAAGAGCTTTGGTACGAAAGCCGGAAATCCTGATTCTGGATGACAGCTCCTCTGCACTTGACTATGCAACAGACTTAAAGCTCCGGCAGGCGATCAAAGCATTGCCCGGTGATATGACTGTGTTTATTGTATCACAGAGAGCCTCTTCCCTGATGCATGCCGATCAGATCCTTGTACTGGATGATGGCGATGTGGTTGGTCTTGGAACTCATGAGGAATTATTAAAGAGCTGCGAAACCTATCGGGAAATTTATAATACACAGATAGAGAAGAAAACGGAGCAGCAGGACGGAAGGGAGGCGTAGGCATGGCAAAGGCAGCGAAGATGGACAAGGGACAGCAGAAGGAAACACTGGTTAAAGTATTAAAATACATGAAGCCCTATCGCTTCTGGCTCATTGCAGCAATCATAATGGCAGCCGTTTCCGTTGTATTTACGTTATATCTTCCGATTCTTACCGGAGATGCGGTGGACGTCCTGTTACATTTTCTTCCGTCATTCCGGGAGACAGTTGACAGTAATTTTGATTGGTGGTATATACTCAGGCAGCTCCTTGTGAAAATGGGTGTTGTAATTCTTCTTACGGCAGCAGCCCAGTGGATTATGAGCCTGTGTAATAACCATATTGTATACAGTATTATTGAAGATATCCGTGAAAAGGCTTTTGACAAGATCCAGAAGGTGCCTCTTAAGTATCTGGACGGTCATTCCCATGGGGATATCATGAGCCGTGTGGTAGCGGATGTTGATACCTTCGCAGATGGTCTGCTTCTTGGGTTCACCCAGTTATTTACAGGTGTGATTACGATTCTTGGCACCCTGCTTTTTATGCTTTCTGAAAATGTGGGAATTACCGCAGTTGTTGTATTGATTACGCCGGTATCCCTGTTTGTTGCTTCCTTTATTGCAAAAAAGACCTTTAAGATGTTTCAGCTGCAGTCTACGACGAGAGGTGAGCAGACAACACTGATTAACGAAATGATTACCAATCATAAAGAAGTGAAGGCCTTTGGCAGGGAGGCTGCGGTTATGGAGGATTTCGATGAAATTAACGGAAGACTGGAAAAGTGCTCCTTACGTGCAATTTTCTTTTCCTCCCTTACCAATCCCTGTACCCGTTTTGTAAACAGCCTGGTATATATGGGAGTAGGTCTTACCGGTTCACTCTCGGTCATCCGTGGCGGTCTTACTGTTGGACAGTTAACCTGTTTCCTTTCCTATGCAAACCAGTATACGAAGCCGTTTAATGAAATTTCGGGAGTTATTACGGAACTCCAGAATGCACTTGCCTGTGCGGCGAGAATTTTTGAGCTGATTGAAGAGGAGCCGCAGATTCCGGATGCAGAGGATGCGAGAGTCCTGACTGATGTAGATGGCGCTGTTTCCCTGAATAAGGTATCTTTTTCTTATAGCAGGGATCGTAAGCTGATCGAGGATCTGAACCTTGACGTTAAACCGGGTCAGAGAATTGCGATTGTCGGACCTACCGGATGTGGAAAGACTACCATTATCAATCTGCTCATGCGTTTCTATGACGTGGATGGCGGTTCGATTTCCGTAGAGGGCACCGATATCTGCGATATTACCAGAAAGTCCCTGCGTACCTCTTACGGTATGGTGCTTCAGGAGACCTGGTTAAAGCAGGGAACGATCCGTGACAACATTATTGTTGGAAAGCCGGATGCAACCGATGAAGAGGTGATTGCGGCAGCAAAGGCTTCCCATGCACACAGCTTTATCCGGAGACTTCCGGAAGGATATGATACCGTCATCAGTGAAGATGGCGGAAGTCTCTCCCAGGGACAGAAGCAGCTCCTTTGTATCACAAGGGTGATGCTGTGTCTGCCTCCGATGCTGATATTGGATGAGGCAACCTCTTCGATTGATACCAGAACCGAGATACGGATCCAGAAAGCATTTGCAACCATGATGGAGGGACGCACCAGCTTTATTGTAGCACATCGTCTGTCTACTATTCAGAATGCCGATGTGATTCTGGTAATGAAGGATGGTCATATTATTGAACAGGGAAATCATGAAGAGCTTCTTGCGAGGAAGGGCTTCTATGCAGAATTATACAACAGTCAGTTTACTGTAGCGTAGACCGGTACTCCGATGGAGTAACACCTGTCTGCCCCTTGAACTGCCGGATAAAATGGGTATCGCTGTTATATCCGCACATCTGGCCGACCTCATGAATGGAAACCCGGGTTGTGGAAAGAAGATATCTGGCGTGATCCGTACGGCTCTGGATAATATCCTGCATGGCGGTCACTCCGAAGGTATTCTTGTATAAATGCTGAAAATAGTACTTACTTAGGGACATGGAGGCACTGATGCTCTCCATGTCCCAGTCTTTATAGGGCATGTTATAAATCTGGGAGCGCAGATTGGACAGCTTGTCATAGTAAAGGTTGTCCGGCTGATGTGCATCCTTATGCAGCTTTTCACTGATCTTAAGCAGCAGAATCTGCAAATAGAGAAGAAGGGTTTCTTCCTTATGGATGTTGTCAGAATAGTGTTCATAGGTAATGTCTTTGATTAACAGGGACAGGTCGTGGATATCATGAACCTGCACCGGTGTATCGAAAGGGATTTCCAGCTTTGAAACAAATGAAAGATCAGACTCATCCATATGGAAATGCAGCCAGTCGTCAGAATAGAGTGCTTCGCAGGCACGATAGAGCTGTGGAGTGCCTTTTTTGTATAAAAGAATCGTGTTCGGAGAGGTATGATAATCCGTTCCATGGATACGGAACCAGCCCGCCGTGCGGACGAGCAGGAGCAGATAGTCTCCGGAGCCATCCGGACGCTCAATTCTGAAATCCTTATCATGCTGGTGATAATATCCGCTTTTGTGAAACTGCATAATCATTACCTCTCCGTGCGTTCTGAATAGTTATGTCTTAGTGAAGAACCGTCTGTAAATATTCAATCAGAACCCTTGCTGCCCGTTCATGGGATTTGACACCTGGATGGGTATGTGCGCCAACGGTTTCCGATGTGGTATTGGGCAGATTAATAAATGCGGTGTTGTGGTCTCCGGTATCCTTCTGATAACGATTCATGGCATCCGTAATCAGAAGATTCAGATCATAGCCGAGCATGCCGTAGGTCCATACAATGTGTGCTCCGGGGTTGTCCTTACGAAGCATTTTAAGGAAATTGTATACAGCATTTTCAAAGCGTTCCCGGTCTTCTTCCACGAAGCTTCCGTCCGGATTCTTGTGCTGCTTGAAGGTTTCACCGGTTTCCGGAATAGTGAAGGGAGGCTGATTAAATGCACTTGCATCGTTGGTTCCGAGATTGACCACGATGGCATCCGGTTTCCATGAAGCAAAATCATAGTCCTTCTGTGCACCAACCGATTCGTTAACCTCCCCGAAGCCAAGACCGCAGATCTTCTCGTAGCAGGAGGGGATATTGTGGCGTACATCATTATCCCATCCGCAGTAAACACCCCAGCCGCCCTGGGAAATCAGACGGTAATCGGCATCGAGCACTTTGGCCGTATAGGTTGCATAATTCTCACTGCTGCTCATATACATCGCAAGCCAGTCGGTATCGGGAAGAGCACCGTAGGTACCTTCGCCGGAGGTGATGCTGTCACCGATGAATTCAATTTTGTATTTGTGCTCCTTCACAGGAAGGAATTCACCGTCACACCGGAAGCCGCGGACAAATACATGACAGTCATCGTCTTCACTCATCGCCTGCAGCTCACGGAAGAATTTCATGGTTTTCGGAACACCGAAGGTCATGCTGCGGAACAGACAGATGGAATAGCTGCCGGGTAAAAGCATCTGACGGCTCATAAATGCTCCGTTTAATTCGGTTGCAATCCATGGTTCATGGAAGCTGCAGTCTACATCGAGGTCGATCCAGAGCTCTGAGCCTGTAACATTTACCTCAATGCCGCTCCCGTTCCAGAAAAGAGGAAGGAGATTCTGTGTCTCATCGGTTCTTCCGTAAATATGATAATGTGGAATTTCCTTTATGGAATAAGTCTTTAAGTTTTCGCTCCTGGTCATCATAGCTGGTAAACCTGCCTTTCAAAAATAGTTGAGAATTCATATCTTATGTATAAGGTAACTATTCAGTACAGGTCGAAGCATTTACTGCTGAGACCGTAAGAAAATGATTCAGTAATGCAAAATCCCATCGGCGAAGCCGATTTGGAATGGATTTTGCATCGTAACTGTGAAGGTACTGAACAGTTACTGTATAAGATCGTAATTATCATAACACAAAAGGTATGGAAAGCAAACATTTATAACAAAGCAATCAAAGAATTTATGCTATTTGGAAAAGCATGATATGTATATAGAATGACAGCTTTCGATATTTTTATTCCGGTAAAAATCTGATATATAATGATATATAAAAGGTAGTGGGCAGCAGCGTTTCTGGAAAACGCGAAATTGGGATGGCGAAACATCATATGTATAGAGCGGAGCAAAGGCCGAAAATAGATTTATTCTATTTGTAAACGACTATTTTCTAGGAATTGACAGGAAAAGAGAATATATTGAAACTGTTCAGAGCATGCAAATTATGGCAATATGGGTGATGAATGCTTGCATTCAAGCGGATATATGCCATGATTTATATGGCGAAGCAACCACATGAGTAAAGGAAAAGCTTCGAAAGAAGCGGTTTTGCAAATGGGTTCTGAAGAATTACTGATATTTTAAATTTGGGGGTACAATATGACACCGGTAAAATGGGTATATTCTTTTTTGGAAAAATACCGCTATAAAATGGCGGCAGGTCTTTTGATGGTAACGGGAATTGCATTGTTAACCATTGTGAATCCGTACATATCAGGCCGGATCGTAGATGATGTCATTACGGGAGGAAATTATAAGCTTCTTCCGGTTCTGATCGGCTGTCTGCTTGGGGTTGTGGCACTTAAGGGAATCCTGCGTTATGCTTCGCAGGTCATGTTTGAGATCTGTTCCCAGGGTGTGCTTTACAGTATGCGTGATGCCGTATACCGCAAGCTCCTGCAGGAGGATTTCTCCTTTTATAATAAGAACCGGACCGGTGATCTGATGTCCAGACAGACCGGTGATATGGATGCTATCCGGCATTTTATTGCCTATATTATTTATTCGGTTTACGAAAATATTTTGTTATTGTCCTTCGCACTGATTATGATCTTCACGGTAAATGTGAAGCTGGCGCTTGCAATGCTGGTAGTGCTGCCCTTTACGGCGTTGACAACCTATGGACAGTCGAAAAGCGTCCGTCCGGCATTTATGAAGATCCGTCAGCAGTTTTCCTCACTGAATACCTTTGTGCAGGAAAATATCAGCGGTAACCGTGTAGTGAAAGCGTTTGCCCGTGAGGATTTTGAAATAGAGAAGTTCAATAAAGAAAACGATGCATACCGTGACGCGGAATTAAATGCCGCAGCCATCTGGAAAAAGTATGTGCCGATTTTTGAATTTCTTTCCAATATATTGACGGTCGTTCTGATGCTGTATGGCGGATATATGGTGATTCAGGGTGAAATTACCATGGGTAATCTGGTTACGGTAAACGGGTATCTGTGGATGCTTACGGTTCCGCTTCGTATGGCAGGCTGGTGGATTAATGATATTCACCGTTTTACGACCTCCGCAGAGAAGATTTATACGACCTACAGTCAGGAGCCGGAGATTCAGGAGCCGCAACAGCCCATTGTGCGGAAGCATTTCCATGGAGATGTGGAATTTAAGAATGTTTCTTATCAGGCAGAGGATGCGGATATTATTCATGATATTTCCTTTAAGGTAAAGAGCGGGCAGACGGTCGGAATTATCGGCTCGACCGGATCCGGCAAATCCACAATTATGAATCTGCTGTGCCGGTTTTATGATACCTCAAAGGGTGAGGTTTTAGTAGACGGAGTAAACGTCAAGGACCTTGATCTGTATGACCTGCGTGATAACATCGGAATGGCAATGCAGGATGTGTTCCTGTTTTCCGATACGATTGAAGGAAATATTGCTTATGGTCGTCCGAACTGCAGCTTTGAGGATGTGAAGAAGGCGGCCAAGATGGCGGATGCCAACCTCTTTATCCAGAAGATGCCGGAAGGATATGACACGATTGTCGGTGAACGGGGCGTGGGACTTTCCGGAGGACAGAAGCAGAGAATTTCACTTGCAAGAGCGCTGCTTAAGGATCCGTCCATTCTGATTCTGGACGATACGACTTCCGCTGTGGATATGGAAACCGAAAGCTATATCCAGAACCAGCTTAAGAAGATTGAAAAGGATTGTACCATTTTTATTATTGCATACCGGATCTCCTCCATTAAGGATGCGGATCTGATTCTGGTTATGGATCAGGGAAGAATTGTGGAACAGGGCACACATGAAGAGCTTGTCCGTGCCGGCGGCTACTATGCAACGGCCTTCCACCATCAGTACGGAGACTACGCACAGCAGTCAGCGCAGTCCGAAGGAAAGGAGGCGTAAGGGTATGGCACGTAATAAATATGATGTAGATGAAATTCTGGAAGATAAATTTGATGTGAATCAGTTGAAACGACTGGCAGGCTATATCAGACCTTATAAGAAGCAGATGCTGGTGGTATTGTTTCTGATGCTGTCGGCTTCGGCACTCGGAATGCTGATTCCGAAGTTTTTCATGCTGGTGATGGATGTATCCATTCCTAATAAGGACATGAGAAGTATTGTATTTTATTCCGTGATGACGATGCTCATTGCCCTTTATACCTGCGTGAGCCTCCGGATTAAGATCAAGCTGATGACGCAGATCGGTCAGGACATTGTACATAGCATCCGTTATGATATTTTTGAGCATTTACAGGAGCTGCCCTTTTCCTATTATGATGAGCGCCCTCATGGAAAGATTCAGGTGCGTGTTGTAAATTATGTGAATAACTTAAGTGACCTGCTCAGCAACGGTATTATTAACACGATTACCGATCTGTGCAACCTGTTTTTTATCATTGCCTTTATGCTGAGCATTAATGTGAAGCTTACCCTGGTCTGTCTGTGCGGTCTTCCGGTACTGGCAGTCGTGATTATTGCCCTGAAGAAGAAGCAGCGTAAGGCATGGCAGATCCAGAGCAACAAGCAGTCCAATCTGAATGCTTATATTGCAGAGAGTATTAACGGAATCCGTGTCACCCAGTCCTTTGTCCGTGAGGATGAAAACAGCGGTATCTTCAACCGGTTAAGTGATGGCTATAGGGAAGCGTGGATGCGGGCGGTTAAGTTTAATTTTATTATGGGTCCTTCTGTAGATATTATCAGTACCATTACAACAGCATTTATTTATGTGCTGGGTATTTCCTGGATGTCAAATCCGGATTCCGGAATTACGGTCGGTGTCCTGATTGCATTTACCGCTTATATCAGCCGGTTCTGGAACCCGATTAACACCCTGGCTTCCTTTTACAATTCGCTGCTGACGGCGATTTCGTATCTGGAACGGATTTTTGAAACAATTGATGAGCCGGTTCTGGTAAAGGATGCAGAGGGAGCCGTGGAAATGCCTCCTATCAAGGGAGATGTTGAATTTAAGAATGTCACCTTCAGCTATGAGGACGGCGTTGAGATTCTTAAGAAAGTAAGCTTTAAGGCAAAGAAAGGTCAGACAGCTGCCATTGTCGGACCAACGGGAGCCGGTAAAACAACCATCGTAAACCTGTTAAGCCGTTTTTACAATGTAGATTCCGGTGAGGTTCTAATTGATGGAATCGATATTTCCAAAGTTACCATCCGTTCCCTGCGTAAGCAGATGGGAGTCATGATGCAGGACAGCTTTATTTTCTCCGGAACGGTAATGGATAATATCCGCTACGGAAATAAAGAGGTTTCGGATGACCAGGTGATTCGGGCAGCCAAAACAGTCTGTGCACATGATTTTATCATGGAAATGGAGAATGGCTATTATACGCAGATCAATGAACGCGGAAGCCGCCTGTCCCAGGGACAGCGCCAGCTGATTTCCTTCGCGAGGGCATTACTTGCAGACCCGAAGATCCTGATTCTGGATGAGGCAACCTCAAGCATTGATACCGAGACGGAAATTCTTCTGCAAAAGGGCTTAAACGAGCTGCTGAAGGGAAGAACCTCCTTTATTATTGCACATCGTCTGTCCACCATTAAGAATGCGGATTTCATTATGTATATCGATGCGGGTGGTATCGCTGAAATGGGTTCACATGAGGAACTGATCAGTCAGGAGGGAGAATACTATAAGCTGTATATGTCCCAGTATGACTTTTTAAAATAGGACTTAAGCTGCTTTGACAGTCTTTTGGCGAATGCAGTTTTTAATTTAGAAATCAAAAAACATTAAGAAAGGGAAGAAGTATGGCAAAATTATTTATCAACGAAAAGAAGCAGAAGGGACACATCAATCCCGAAATTTACGGTCACTTTTCAGAGCATCTGGGACGCTGCATTTATGAGGGTCTGTATGTTGGAGAGAATTCGGAAATTCCGAATGTCCATGGGATGAGAAAGGATGTTGTGGATGCCTTAAAGGACATGAAGATTCCGGTACTGCGCTGGCCGGGAGGCTGCTTTGCAGATGAATATCACTGGAGGGATGGCATTGGCCCGAAGGAAACCCGTAAGAAGATGGTAAATACCCACTGGGGCGGTGTAACAGAAGATAACAGCTTTGGTACCCATGAGTTCTTCGAATTGTGTGAACAGATCGGATGTAAGACCTATATCAACGGAAATGTAGGAAGCGGAAGCGTACAGGAAATGTCTGAATGGGTGGAGTATATGACCTTTGACGGAGTTTCCCCGATGGCAGAGCTGCGTAAACAGAACGGGCATGAGAAGCCGTGGAAGGTGGACTACTTTGGTGTGGGTAATGAAAACTGGGGCTGCGGCGGCAACATGACACCGGAGTATTACGGAAATCTTTACCGCAGATATCAGACCTATGTACGTAACTACAATAACAGTGCTCCGATCCAGAAGATCTGCTGTGGAGCGAATGCAGGAGATTTTGCATGGACAAAGGATGTGCTTGCGACCTGTTATAAGGCACCGGCTCCGGAGCATGCACATGGGTTCATGGAGGGTCTTTCCTTACATTATTATACCCTTCCGGAGGATGACTGGAGTCATAAGGGAAGCGCTACCGATTTTGATGAAAAGAGCTATTACAAGACCCTGTCCAAGACCTGGTATATGAAGGAGCTTATTGAAAAGCATGCAACCATCATGGATGAGTATGATCCTAAGAAGGAAATCGGTATGATGGTCGATGAGTGGGGATGCTGGTACGATGTAGAGCCCGGAACCAATCCCGGATTCCTCTATCAGCAGAATACCATGCGTGATGCACTGGTAGCTGCCATTAACTTAAATATCTTTAACAAGCACTGTGACCGTGTGAAGATGGCATGTATTGCACAGCTTGTGAACGTATTACAGTCTGTGATCCTCACAGAAGGAGCAAAGATGCTTCTGACACCAACCTACTATATCTTCAGGATGTTCAAATATCATCAGGATGCAGAGCTTTTGGAAAGCAGCGTAAGTGAGAACGGACTTGTAGGTCTTGAAGAGAAGTATCAGGTTCCTGCCATCAGTGAATCCGTATCGGTAGACAAGGATGGCGTTTATACCATCACACTTGCCAATGCTTCTTTGGATCAGGTGGAAGAAATGGAAGTGAGCTTCTTTGAGTTTGCACCGAAGAGTGCCGAAGCTTTTATTGTAAAGGGTAATATGAGGGACTACAACACCTTTGAGCATGGTGATGTGGTGAAGGAAGAAGCCTATGAAGATGTGAAGCTGACACCGAACGGTGTTACACTTAACGTGCCTCCCTGCAGTGTAGTGAGCATCCGGGTGAAGTAGTTTTGTAACTATTCAGTACAGGTCGAAGCACATGCTGCTGAGACCGTACGAATATG
>OGIE01002324.1_pt1 | contig 23709 bp, 12 predicted proteins | sample 1571581 | NCBI WGS metagenome assembly OGIE01 (sample SAMEA2582021, study PRJEB24529) | metagenome | biome: Human gut stool | place: China | collected 2011
CAGGTAAAACATATCTTGCAATGGCAATGGCAATTACAGCACTTAAAAATAACGAAGTAAACAAGATTATTCTTACAAGACCTGCAATTGAGGCGGGAGAGAATCTTGGCTTTTTGCCGGGAGATTTGCAGAGCAAGGTAGATCCTTACTTAAGACCGCTTTATGACGCTTTATATCAGATTATGGGAGCTGAAAGCTTTATATCAAACAGCGAAAAGGGAATTATAGAAGTTGCACCTTTAGCTTACATGCGAGGCAGAACTTTAGATAATGCTTTTATTATTCTTGATGAGGCACAGAACACAACACCTGCACAGATGAAAATGTTCCTTACAAGAATAGGTTTTGGCTCAAAAGTAATTGTAACAGGTGACAGAACTCAGAAAGACCTTCCAAGAGATCAGGTATCAGGCTTGGATGTTGCAATGAAAGTCTTAAAAGATGTTGAAGACATAAGTTTTGTATTCTTAGATAATAACGATGTAGTAAGACATCCTCTTGTACAGAAGATTGTAAAAGCTTATGAAGAATATGACAAGAAAATGAGCAACAGAAATTCTAATAGAAACAAGTCAAGGGAAAAATGAAAGAGTAACTATATTGACGAAACCCATTAAGAAAAGATATTGCAAAGGAATAGAAAATGAATATATACATAGAAAATGAATATGACAGGGAAATAGATGTTGATTATACAGATATAATTAACAAAGTAGTTTGCCAGGCAGTTGATTTTATAAAGTGTCCTTATGAATGTGAGGTTAATGTTACAATTGTTGACAATAATACTATTCACGAAATAAACAGGGAACAAAGAAAAATTGACAGACCTACAGATGTTTTGTCATTCCCGATGTTAGATTATGAAGTTGCCGGAGATTTCTCTATGGCAGAGGATGACATAAGTAACTTTAATCCTGATTCGGGAGAACTTATTTTAGGAGATATTGTGATTTCCTATGACAAAGTTATTGAACAGGCAGCTGAATATAATCATTCAAGAAAGAGAGAATTAGCTTTTCTTGTGGCACATAGTATGTTACATTTATTTGGATTTGATCATATGGTTGATGATGAAAGAATTGAAATGGAAGAAAAGCAGAACATTATTTTAAATAATCTGGGGATTACAAGAGAAAACTAGCATGGAAACTTGCAAGAAGAAATGCAAAAGAAAGAAAAAAAGGGAGATTAGAAAATGGAAAAAAACAAGAAAATCATTGCCGGCATTGCAGGTGGAGTGGCTCTTATCGCTATTGTAGCAGTATGTATTTTTGCTTTTGGCAGTGGTAAAGAGAAAAAGATAACAGAAAACAAAGAAACAACAACAGTTGCTGACAAAACTTTGTATCCAGTACAGATGGTCGCAGCAAATGATGATGCAACAGTATTTACATGGCAATCAGCCTATGCATCAGCATCTGACACTTCTACAGAAAAAGCAACTACTCGTTTTACTGTTCAGGATGCAGACAAAGAGAACTATTATGTAAAACAGACGTTTCATATCGGAACCAATGGTACAACAAAAGGTCAGTTTAAAAATCTGAGAGTAAGTGGTGTGACAGTTACTCCGGGGCAAACCGATGATGAACTAAAGAATGCTATTCGTGTCATGGTTGTTTGTGGTGCTGAAATTGCAATTTATGATCAGTCTGGAACTCTTGTGACAACATATAATAATTCGACAACAACTACTGCTTCTAATCAGACTATCACTGGTTTAACAGCAGAGGAAAATCGTCAGGCAAATGGAACAACTACAAATGCGGCATATCTTACTACAGCAAACGACGTATTCCCAACTACGGCTGGAGAAATCGGTGACAAGACCGTTGATGTATATGTTTACTATGATGGTGCTGTTGCTAATGTAAGAACAGATAATCTTGACAAATTAGGTTCTGTTAAGGCAACCGTATCATTTACAGCAGATGACGCAGCCGCACCAACTGCTAACAATTAGTTATAATAGTATCTCCTCTGCGGTTGTGGCGCAGAGGGCATACCAAAAAGCAGAAACATAATTACATTTCTGCTCTTTGGTATGCTGAATATATGATTAAAATTACGATAGAAAGGGTATGATGTGATGGAATCAGTTTTAAGTATAAAACAGTTAAAAAAACAAATGGCAGCGGCAATTCTATCAGTCTGTGTTGCGGCGATTGCACTAAGTTCATCCACATATGCTTGGTTTATTTCCAATAAAAATGTCAATGGAACAGCCAGTTCGATTAGCGCAACGGCAGATGGAGTAGTTCTTCAAATTAATGCAGGTGATGTTGCTGATCATGACGGTGATTCAGCTACTGTCGCAGCTACAAAAGGTCATGCTATTACCCCTGCTTCTTCTGAAAATATGATAGATTGGTACGTTCCTGAAAGTTGGACAGCAAATTTAGCAAAGGTAGGAACTTACCAGAAGGTAACGTTAGAAGCCGATAAAAATGGAAAGAAAGATGGAACCTATTTACTTGGTGGAAAATCTTATTATGCATATGTTCTCAGCGAGTTTACCTTATTTGCAGTAAAGAATACAGGTCATGCAGATGTATATTTTGATGGCGCAGCTGCGAATGGAGCAATTGAGGTAACACGTTCTGATGCAGAGGGAAATGTTACTGATAAAGTTGCAGCATCTATGCGAGTAGGTATCGTCATCAACGACAGAACACACGGTGATCAGCTTATAGCAGTATTTGCTCCAACAGAGCCAACTGGTGCAGGAAATGATGTAAATTATAATGGTACAGATGCATTAACTGGATGGAGAGTAGTTTCTGGAACAGGGGCTGTTTCTAACACTACAAAAAAAGCGAAATATACACATATTTCAGGAACAGATGATCAGAAGTGGACATTAAGAAAAGAAAATGGAACATATGCAGTTCCGACCGCAGATCAAATAAAAGTTGCATCTGATGTGGACTGGAATGGTGTGATCATGAAAGTGTACATCTGGATGGAAGGTACAGATTCAGATTGTATTGCATCTGTTGTAGATGGAGATGAGGCGGAATATGATGTAACAGTTCATTTAGTCGGTTTATCATCATAAACTTAAAATAAGAAATCCTCAGATACCACAACTATTTGGGGATTTGAAAGGTCATGGTTCCCAAGCTATGACTTTTCTTTTATCCCAATTTTCCCTATTGTCTACTATCCCCAATCTCCTCTACGCATTTTCGGTACATCTGATGAATTGCTATTTCCCCGACTTCTGGTATAGTCATGTAACTGAAAAGAGAACTTTAGAAGGGAGAAATGCAATATACGAAAAAATCAGGATATTATATGGGAGCAAAGTACACTTTGGGAATCGGTGGAGAAATGGGTGACTAAGTATTTGAATAGTTATCACACTCTTTTTTATTGACGAATACACAAAAATAAGGATATAATTTTTACCAGAAGATTGACGAGGAGAAGTTGTATGAGTCAGGACATTATTAATAATCGTTTTTTGGAAGAGTCGGTATTTGCTATTGCCGATGGATACTGCGTGATCAATCTCACAAAGAATATCGTACGTGGTTCCATGTATCAGGTAGTTAATGGAAAAAAATATAATCTGAATGAACAATTAGGTTTGCCGGAGAATTCAAGCTTACAGAGTCTGGTGGATGCATGGGCAATGACCATACCTGAGGAAGGTCTTAAAGATTTTCTGCACGAGTTTGACAGAGAACGATTATTAAATCGGTTTGAAAATGGTGAACGGCATATATCGTTCCGATACTGGACCAGGACTGCTACTTTTGAGCCTATGCTTGCAGAAGATCACATGGCTCTGTATCGGGAAGAGGAAACCGGAGATGTCATTGCAGTCAATTATGTTCTTGACCGTACAGAACATTATCGCTTAGAGGAAAAAGAGCGGGCACTGGAAAAATCAAACAGAGAGTATGCGAAGCTTCTGGCAGAAGAGAAAAAGCATACGGTTATGATCGAGGAATTGACAAAAAAACTGCAAAGTCAGCTGGAGTTATTTACCGTATCCATACCTGGCGGCGTCAAAATCAGTAATGATGACCCGGAATACTCTTTCAAATATGTTTCAGAACAATTTGCAAATATGCTCGGTTACGCAACACCAAAGGAACTGTTGGACGCTTCTGGCGGTAATATTATCGGCCTTGTTCATCCAGATGACGTGAAGGTCGGACTTGCAGATGCATTAAATCAATATACTCATTCCGATCATTATGCTACTATTTACCGGATACGCTGTAAGGACGGCACATACAAATACATCGAAGATCGTGGACAGAAAGTAATAAAGGAAGACGGAACCATTGAACATTGGAATCTCATGCTGGATAAAAATGACTTCATGCACAAATCAATTGCCTTGGAAAGTGAAAAGAAAGCAAATAAAAGCAAGTCTGATTTTCTCTCCAGGATGTCTCACGATATGAGAACCCCGCTGAATGGAATTATCGGATTGCTGAAGATTGCTGAGAAGCATTTTGATGACAGGAAATTGGTTCTGGAAAATTTCAGAAAAATGCAGGTAGCTGCAGACTACCTATTGTCTCTTATTAACGATATCCTTCAGATGAGCAAAATTGAAGATGGAAATGTACCTCTGACGCAGGAAATCATCAACTTTGAGGAATTAAGTCAGGATGTTCTGACTATCATAGAACAGCGGGCAAAAGACAGAGGAATCCAGATGCAGTTCTGTGCAAAAAAGGAAGGGCTTCGATATCCTTTTATTTATGGAAGTCCGGTGCATTTGAGGCAAATTTTTCTTAATATTTATGGAAACTGCATTAAGTATAACCGGATTGGAGGCAAGATAATAACGGTGTCAGATTATACAGAAGCTGTTGACGGAATTACGACATATGAGTGGACCATTACTGATACTGGCATTGGTATGAGCAGGGAATACCAGGAGCATATATTTGAGCCGTTTTCGCAGGAAAAAGAGGATGCAAGAAGTACACAGCAGGGAATTGGACTGGGAATGGCGATTGTAAAAGGTCTGATTGAAAAAATGGGTGGAACTATTGAAGTTAAAAGCGAAGAAGGCATTGGCTCAACCTTTATCATCAGGATTCCGTTTAAACTTGCTCCCACACCAGATACAGTAAAGAAAACAGCGGCACAGATGGATATCAGCGGATTAAACTTATTGCTGGTGGAGGATAATGAACTGAATGCAGAAATTGCGGAAATGCTGTTGTCTGATGAAGGTGCAAACCTGACAGTTGTAAGAGACGGATTGCAGGCGGTCAGAATGTTTCAGGAGAAACCGGAATGTTATTTTGACGCAATTCTGATGGATATCATGATGCCTGTAATGGATGGGATTACTGCGACAAAAACAATCCGGTCACTGAAACATCCTGATGCTGAGACAATTCCAATCATTGCCATGACAGCAAATGCTTTTCAGGAGGACGCTGAAAAATGTATTGCTGTTGGAATGAATGCACATCTGGCAAAACCTTTGGATATTGAGAAGATGGAGCAGACTATCTGTAAACAGTTAAGAGATGTAAAGATTGAAAAATAGAATATAGGATAGACGTATAAAAATGGAGCATATTAGTTTATGTTCTGTTTTTTTGCCTTAAAATTCAAAAAATCAGGAACCAGGACTCCTTGGAACAGTAGGAGGTGGTTTATGACTAATATATGTACGCTGGACAAAAAATCAATGTGCAAAATAGCAAAAGTTTATCCTAATCCCTGACAATACAAGCTTTCATACGGCTATATGCTCCGAAAGCCTTATGAAAGCAAGTTGTAAAATCGTTAAACGGTTGTTTTTATAGGATTATAGGCGAAAAAGTATCATCGTTCAGTAAGTAACGTTGCCATGGTATGCGTTGCCGCTGTAGCGTTGGGAGCGAATATATATGCCACACGGAAGAAAATAGGTATTACTGGGTGAGCAGTAGTATGAACAGTAACAAATTATTGCAAAGCATAAGGAATGCTTGCATTTTTGAGACACGATAGGTAAAATAGAGAACATAGATTGCACGAAAGAGTGGAGATTAAAATGAAGAAAAAGACAGGAAAACGGCTCCGGCATGGCAGTCTTGCCGGAGCAATTTTTGTTCTAGGAGTGCTGATCCTTGTCGTGGGCGGAAGTTTTGCGGCGTACACCAATTTTCAGAGTGTAAAACGTGTCGTATCGACAGGAATACAGAGCGATACAATGTTTGGTTCGAATTATCTGTCACTGATAAGCTTGACGGATGAAAATCCTCCGGTGAAACGGATTTCACTCGCAGAAAGTGACAATTACTATACCATTACGGTAATCGTGTGCAATTATGTGTGGGGCGATGAGACTCTTTATAACCCGAAGAACATTACCTACACAGTCAGAGCAGTGCTGACTGCCACAGACGGCGGAGAAAACCTTCCGGATGGAATTGCAGAAATCATGATGAATGAGAAAGCATTTAAGGCGGATGGAACATGTACTCTGTCAGGACAGAAACTGGCAGCGGGAAAAGCTGAAAAAAACAGTTATTCCTTCCGGATTCCAAAAGCGTTGAAAGACAAGATCAAAATTCAGATAACGGCGAAACCGGATTCCAGTTCGGCAGATGCGGTAAATTCACAGAAACTGGCAGCGGTTCTTTCGTTTGCAGATTACAAAGTGACAAAAAACTGGACAGGAAAATTCCTTGATTCAACAATTAACAAGAAGCCATTGGATTACGATGCATTCAATTATGAAATATCAGGAAATGGAGAAGGAAAGGTGACGGTCACCTGGGATGATAAGCTGCAGCTGAGCAGCTGGACTGTAATAGGTGGGAAAAATACCACAGTCCCGGAGCAGGGGAAGCATTCGTATGTATTTGATGTGGACGCTTCGACAACCGCAATCCAGTTCCAGTTTTACAGAAACCCGGACAAACCGTTGGAGGAGAAAGAGAATAACTGGATTTCTTTTGGAAGTCTTGTTACTGTTTCCTACCAGGAAAAGAAAGCAGAAGGGGCAGAGTGAGTTAGAAAAATGAGTGGATTATAAGGTCTCCTACTATTTTTACAGACAGGATAGGATTGATGAAAATGAGAGTACGTAAAAAGATAAACTGGATGAAGCGTATGGTAGCGGCCGGAATGGCGGTCTGCATGGTACTGACGACACCGGCATCGGCACTGGCAGGGACACAAGCAGAAGAAGGCACGGAAACGCAGACCATATCGGAAGAAGCAGCAGGCGAATCCATTCTGGATACCGGGGCAGGCTCTGTAGATGCAGGGGAAGATGGCGGAATCGGAGGACAGACGGAAAGTACAGAGCAGAGCGGGACAAAAACCCAGACAGACGGCGCAGAACCGACAGAAAAAGGCGGCGAGACAGGAACAGCAGAAAATGAAACACGGCGGGACGGCAGAGATACGGAAAGCCAAGCGGATGCGGGAAATCAGACTCCGACGCTGACACTTGAGCAGGCGGCTCAACTTGCTCAAAATGATAAAACTGCAAAAGACAAATTAAAAGTTGATACAAATACCAGGACAATAACGATAACAGATGGAATCGGATTAATCCTGTTATCCAATGTGAAGCCTTCAGAATATAAAGAGAAGGGAATAAACCTGGTTACAACTTCGGGATGGGATCTTACGGAAACGGCAGAGATTGAAGGGAAGACTTATAGCTTTCTGGGACTGGGTAATGATGACAATCCGTATGAAGGAAAATTTGAATTTGATAAAAAAACATCAGCAGAAAAATTCTCAATAACCACGACGAAAGCACTGTTTCATGCGCTTTCAACGGAAGCAGAACTGGATTCGATTTCCTTTAGCATTTCAAAGACTTTTTCCACCACCGGAAAACCACTTTTGGCGGAAAAACTGAAAAATGATGGAAACGATACAAAATTGACTTCAAAGGTTGTGCTTAGCAATTTGAATTCTGCTGAGATACAAGAAGCAGCAATCGGCGGTTTGATTGGCACGATGGAAGAAGGCAGCAGTGCAGAGATCACTTTTACAAATAATTTCTCAAACTCATTGAAAGTCAGCGGAGAGAGCCATACAGGTTTATTCTGTAATACAATGGAATCGGGCGCATCCCTAACTGCGAATTTTAAGAATAATGATAAGAATCCGGTTAGTGTCGAAGCAACTGCATCAGAAGCAGATGCGGGCGGATTTGTCGGCCGGATGAAAGTAGACAGTCAATTAACGATTGCCGGGACTTCTGCAGCGCAGGTAAGTTCTGCGTCCGGAAATGCCGGAGGACTGGTTGGAAGCGTGACAGATGGAAAGATCAGCGTTCAGGCAGAAAATGGAGAAAATGAAGCGGATGCTGGAAAATTTGCGTTTGCGGATACACTTACTTTAAAGGCAGGCAGTGATAAAGCAGCAGGCGGACTGATCGGAGCGTATTCGGTTACGAAAGGTGGCACTGATAACGGTACTGGCAATTCAATCAGCTACGATCTTTCTGAATATGAGTTTCACAGCATTACTGTATCTGGCGGCAAAAATGTCGGCGGATTATTTGGCGTGCTGAAAAACACCAGTACAAGATCCACTACCGTGGCTGTCTCGGGAAAGACGACATATGCCATTACGACAAACGTGACCAGTGAGAGCGAAGTAACAAATCTGGGCGGACTGATCGGAGCCTATGATACTGTAGTTAGTACAGATAGAGATAGTGTAGCCGTTATGAAAAATACACTGGCCATAAAAGGAACTTCCAACGCTGCTGATTCAGAGATCAGGGCAGTTTCCACAGGTGGAAGCAAAGCAAGTACCACGTATGGCGGAGTGATCGGTGCTGTATCCGGTAGCAGTTATGTGGAAATTGAAAATGTGTCTGCTTCCACAGCAGATATGAAAAACAGTAATGCCACAAGTGTTGGCGGTCTGGTGGGAAAGCTGAATGACGGTTTCCTCAATGTGGGAAATGTGACACTTGCGACGGCAGCTGGCAATGACCTTGGAAGTACAAATCCAAAAGTTCCATCCAACGACACGGATCAGGTGGAAGGTCATGGCGGTCTGATCGGTCATCTGGTAAAGGGGGTATTGCGCCTTCATGGAGAGACAAATTTAGAGACTCAGAAGATTACAACTGCCTATAACCATGTAGGACAGATTGTGGGATACAATGAAAATGGTCTGATTTATGCTCTTGGAAATGGTAATGGTCTGGATGAGGATGGAAAAGGCTGGAGCCTGACCCGTTATTCCGGTACGGATCGAGGCGGCTCAGATATTGGAAACTGGGGGGCTGTGATTCGACTTGGGGGAAATCTGTCTGAAGGCGAAGAGGGAGTCTTTACCTTTAATGAAGTAGCTCATACCGTTACGATAAACAGTTCTGTAAAGAATGAAACTGAGGCGGATATCAGTGGTGCAAATCAATTTGCGGCATATGCGCTGGCATTCGAGTTTTCCACGACCTATACAGGAAAGACGGAAGCACTGAATCTTAAGAGTAAGGTGGATCGGGACAAGGAACAGATAGTAAATCTGACCGGAAATGTAAAGCTTACCAATACAGGTATTATTGGCATCGGCAAGGATAATATAGAGAAAAGTAAGAAGCTGTTCAAAGGAACGCTGGACGGCAGCAATCATACGATTACATTGGATATTGGAGCTACATATGGCAAAAATATTTCTGGAAATGATCTTGCAGCCGGACAGCTCTATGCAAAGCGAAGCGACCAGCGAGATACGCATTACAGTCTGGCACTGATTCCCTTTGCCGGGGATGTAACCATTTCCAATCTTACGATTGATGGTAATGTCATCTGCAAAATACCGAAGACGGTAAATCAGGAAGAAAAAGAGATCAAATATCCGGCATTTGTCGCAGGGGCAATAGGCCTGGCAAGTGGGAAGACAGAATTCAACAATGTTACAGTAAATACCAGTAGTTCTGTAACAGAAGAAGCAACAGATGCAAAGAAGCTTCTGGCCTGGCAGGGAGGATTTCTGGCTCGATGCGAAGGAAGTACGTTAACCTTTAAAGATTGTACATGGGGGAATACTGCGAGCCTTGTGGATGAACGTAATACCGATAACCATAGAATCGGCGGCCTTGCGGCGGAAGTGATGGGTGGCTGTACCGTAACTGTAAGTAACACGACCTTAAGCGGTTCCATTACATCTGCATCGCAATCCAATGCCAATGTCGGCGGTCTGATCGCAGTCAGCCGTGGGGAAGATTCGAATAACAAGGCAAACTCCAGCACGATAAAGATTTCTGAATTATCGGTAAAGGGTGAGACGGTCACAACATCATCAGCCACAACAACCAGCGGCGGTCTGCTGGGCTACCAGTGGAAGAATACGAATGTTGAGTTTGCTGCGAATGCCGGAGTGACCATATCAGGCTCGACGCTAAATGCAGGCGCTGCCCAGTTTGGTGGACTTGTCTATCAGGCAACCGGATACTGGAATGCAACCGCAAAGGACAGCATTGTATTTACGACAGACACAGATAAGAAAAAAAATATCTTTACAGGAAAATCAGAGAAAGAGAATCCAAGTGGTCTGCTGGTGGGAACCGGTCTGCTTACGGAAACGAATACAGATCAGACCAAGACAACCTCTGCCCTCTATCTGGAAGTGGGCACATGGGGAAGTGCGGTGGATTCCGCTTATAAAATTAACGATAATGCAGTTGTACTGAAAATAGGCGATTCAAAGTACTTTGATGAACTGGCTGGCATTACCAGATTTGATGATGCCGGGAACAGCAATGCAGTAGTTTCTCTTGCAGTACGTGACAGCAGTGGAAAAGCAGCTTTGATTGATAAGGACAGTACAACAACAAATACATACACAGGTCAGATAGGAAAAGAAAATTATAAAAACACAAAGACAAGATATTACTACAACTTGGATAGCTACAGAAAAGACAAGTATACAACGGATCTTAAAACGATCACATCGGTACCGGATTTGGTTTTGTGGAGTGCAGCCCAGTATGCTGCAGAAAATATCAGAACGTGTTTCAGAAAGAAAATCATCAGTACACCAGATAATCTTTTTGTGACAAGCATATCCGGAAACCTGAATCTGGATGGATATTCATATTATCCGGTGACGCCGCTTACCCCGGTACATATTGGCTCGGAAAGTAATACTGGTTCAGATACAAACCTGACCTTTGCCTACGATGCGATGAATACGATAGAAGGAACAAACAAATCATTTTCGGATGCAGAACATCAGCATTACCTGATGCAGCACGGATTGCTCTATAACACTTCTCATGGTGTGCTGGTAAATAAGACTTCTTTCGCAGGTGTGGTAGGAAAAGAAGTTTTTAAAAGTGAAGAAAATATAGACGGTTCAGACAACAGTACACAATATAATTCCGGTGCACTGATTTATGGAAGTGTCATCGGAAATCCGATCAGCAACATTGTTGGAATCACTCTGAAAAATGTAACATTGGATGGAATCAGAGTGACAGGTGTGGAAAAAGACAATGGCATCACCTATGCGCCACTTCTGATCAATCGAATTGCAAAAGCAGCAAAATTGACCGTAGATAATATCTCCACCTGTGACAAATATATGACAGGAGAGGGCAATAATCAAGAAACTGCGTATGCTGCAACCAGTCTGGTCGGCTCCGTCGGTGACAAGACAGCATCCAAGCTGACTCTTTCATTTTCCAATATTGCACTGGACGGACGTGTAGCCGAAGATTCAGAAAAATCTACCTCTGTGTGGAATAATGGAACCGAGCAGGTAGAGTATCACACAACTCATACGATATTTACCCGGGCAATCCTTATGGAGTACTTTATGTATTCTTCCGATGGTTCCGGTACGTATAACTTTAACAGTACCGATAATAAAGTTACTTATGGTGTGGAGCTGACGAATACAGGGACAATTGGTCGAAATCCGGATAAGCAGTATCAGTACTATGATGTGGACAGCTATATCACAGATGAGAAGAATGCAAACGCGAATGAAGCTTATGTGAAAGAAAGATATAAGAACACGAATTTTCTTCGTTATGTCAGGGTAGCACAGAATATTGAAGAAAGTACATATGAGCTGGATATCAACCAGAAATCTACTGGTCTGCTGAAAGGCTGCGGTACCTATGGGGATCCGTATATTATTGAAGATGCACTTCAGCTGAGTTCACTGGCTTCTTATATCAGTACCCCGGTCAGTATTTCAAACTTCCAGGTAGTATTTAATTCAAAAGTCCTGGACAGTCAGACACAGACAGTTGCGAACTACCATACGCAGGGGAATGCTATTTCTGCTACTACTACAGGCACGGATATTACCTATACATGGGAAAATAATGCATGGAAAGCGGATGGAGCAACAGATACAATAGATACAGATAAAGCAACCAGCTATCTGTTAAATGCGTATTACAAAATCGAGAAAGACATTACGATTTCCGCAGAAACCTTCAGCGGACTTGGTACACTGAAGAATCCATTCAGCGGTGTGATTGTTGGTTCAGCTGATAACGGCAATTCCATCACTGTAAGTATGAAAGGATCGAACGGGAACAAAAACAGCTTCGGCGGTCTGATTGCCTACAGCCGTGGAAGCGTAGTAAAAGATCTGACGGTGGACTATTCAAATGCAAAGATTCAGATGCAGGCTGCAAGTTTGCCGGGAACAGAGGAAAATCCATTCTTTGGCGGAGTTATCGGTTATTGCATGGGTGGTGATACCATTATTGATCATGTGTCTGTACAGTATAGTGAAAACACAGTATCATTTAGCGGTGACTATAAAGAGTTAATAGCTGCCGGAGGATATGTCGGTCTGGTTGGTGGGGCAACCAACGTAACCGAAAAGAGTGACTATGAAGAAACCGGCGGTGGAGTAGTATTCCGCAATATGGATAAAACAACCAATACCTTTACGATGGTATGTGTGGAAGCGGCCAATGAAAAGAAAACAGTAAATATGTTAAAGGATGGTACACCCGATGGTAAAACAACTACTGCGGGCGGTAACTATTTCTATCGCAACCCCTATGTTGGCCGTGTATTAGATGGCTATGCATGTGCAGAAAAATGTACTGTAAACAATACCGATAAAAATTATACCATTCCAAGTTTACAGGAAGGGACAAGTGACCTGACGGTATCCGAGACTGATGGTGTATTAAACGCTACTGTAGCGTCTGCACAGGGACTGTGGCTGCTGTCCGCAATTGTAAACAGCGGTGCAGGAGCGATGGATTCTACAGGGAGTTATACGGATGTAGACGGCGAGGTGGTTGATGCGTATCAATATGGAAAACCACGTACTGCGACGTATGAAGGAATCGGAACAGATGCAGGAACAGATGCAGGTACAAGGCTTGCAGATGAAAAATACTGGGGTAGAAATGCAGGTTCTGCAGGAAGTGCTGATGCAAAAAACAGAGTTTCTTATCTGGTGAAGAACTATACAACAGGTACCACAGCAGCAAGGCTGGCAGGAAAGAGCAGTGATACAAAGACAGCTACGAATATCCCGGTTAAGAATATTCCGGTTAATCTTACATTCAGCGTAGAAAGCATTGATATGACTGCTTATGGCAATGGATTCCGGGGAATTGGATGTAGCTATGGGGAGAATAAGGTTGTTTGGAATAAAGATTGCAGTATTCCAAAAGTATATCGGCGGAATCTTCTGATAAATACAATTTCTGGTAATGAAAAAAATGCCACAAAGATTATATTAGACATGAATCAAAATGAGTACGGAATCGAATATACAGATGGTTCATGGCGAAATCAGGGAGCAGGAGTATTTGTCGATTTTCATTTTAAAGATGAGTGTCGTGTGAGCAATCTTGCAATATCAGGAAACGTTAAAATCGGTCTGTTTAATAAAACAGATTCAAATTTGTGCCCTGTGAAAGAATCAGATAACAAAACAGGTGTTGGTGGATTCGCTGCGAGAACGGCCAATTCTGCAGGTAAGGTTACTTTTCATGAGTTTTCACTGAAGAACATTAATGTATATGGTGGCACAATGACAGGAGGAGCCATTGGTTATATTGATGGATATAATAATAATTCTAAGAGAAATGTAACTTTTAGCAACTGGTCTATTGAGAATGTAAATGTATCAAAATGGGTTCAGAACGATGGCAGTTCGGGTGGATTAGTTGGATGGAATGTTGGATATGGTACTTTGGAAATCACAAGAAATTCTAATGAGGATGTTAATATCAAGAATCTTAAAGTTACTACAATTTCAGATAAATATGGTACAGCCGCAGCAGGAGGCCTTGCCGGCGCTTGTGACTTTTCTGGTGTGAATATTGAAAATGTGAATGCAAATAATGTGACGGTTACCGGAGAATATGTTCGAGATATAGGTGGTTTGATTGCAGGAAAAAGAAATGGAACAGGAACAGGAACAAATATTAATGTGACTAGCTGTGTCCTACATTCTATTGAAGTAAGCAATCCGAAAAAACCAACAGGTTATACAGGAGGCATAATTGGATATCATGATAGTCCATTGGCTATTTCAGGGGTAACCATGGAGCGTAATTCAAAGATTAACGGACAGCAATACACAGGTGGTTTTGTAGGTCAGTCAAATGCCAATGTTTGTATCATGAATTGTTCGGAAAGGGATACCTATGTAAAGAGTGATACGCAAAACTGGGTTGGCGGTTTTATTGGACATCTTTATAAAACAGCTGCGTTCCAGAATTGTCAACAGGAAAATGTTACTGTTCTTGGTCGATATGTGGGTGGTCTGATTGGAGCTGCTGATGGAGATATTCAGGCATCGAATGTAGTATTTGCGAATGTAGTGGTAGCTACAAAACAAAAACAATCAGGGTCGAGAAATGCGGGTCTGGTAACAGGATCTACTTATATTAATAAAAAAAATATTAGTGTTAAAGGATATAATTTTCTTGCACAGTCATGTAAAGTCGGATTCGTTGATGAAAAAGAAGCAAATGATCTATTAAAAGCAGATATTAAAGCAATGGATACTGCTGGATTCTGGATTGGAATAAGTGGTCCAAAGGATAATATTAACCTGACAGCAGTTTCTGCCTCCGGTACTGTTTTACCACAGAAAGACATTGGAACTCCAAATGGTTCTGCTATCATCATTTACGCCGATGCCAACGCTGATCAGACCTACCGGCCAACCGACTCCACAGCGAAACCATCCTCTTCCGCCAGCCCATGGGTAGATGTCAACCCGAAGAGTGATGTGCCTTTTGCAGATGGAACAGTTATGACCGGTAATGCGGCAGGAACCGGAACAGCCAGTGAAATTTTAACCGAACTGGGCAGAGACTCTCATGATTCAGCTTACTACTGGAATGTAGACAATAACACGAAAACCAGTGTTGCAAAACTATTAATTCAAACAAACGACGCGTATCTTACAACTTACAGAGTCGAAGAAAACGCAACCACAACGGTAGACAAAAATGTTGACTTTCCGGTGCTTGTTGTAAATAATACCGCAGATGTAGATGGAATGATCTGGGACTATATTGCGGCAATGACAAATGTGAACAATGGAGATACAGCGAAGAAACGAACGAAAGACATTACAGCAACGAGTTATAAGTGGGACAGCAATTATAATAATTTTGCACCTCAGACAAATGCAAGCTTAAGTGTCAGCTCAGGAAAGAAGCTTTCCATCACCCCGAATGCATATGATAACCAGTGCAGTCAGTTTACCTTGCTGGATGTGACCTACACAGATCCGACAGACACCACAAACTCACATGTTTTCCATCTGTATATTCCGGTGCTTGTGAAAAAGGTTCTCTATATCAATTTCAAAACAAGGTTTCTTGCAGGAACGGATTACTGTGCATCGGATTATCCTATGACAGATATAAGCAGAAATCATTATGCAACCGCAGACTTCAATGAACCATTGACGGCATTGATAGAATACAGCTATGAGAAAGAGACAGACTGGCAGTCCATGCTGGACAATGGTGAGAATCTGCTGTGGTATTATGACAAGGTTCTGGATCTGGCATCGGGCAGTTCGGGTGATACACAAAAACTGCTCCCGGAAGGAACGAGGCTGACGTTGGTAGACAGGCAGACCAAACAGTATTATATTTATACGACAGACGGAAGCGAGAATTTGCATAGCTTTGACCTTGCAAATATGACAGTGCCAGGCAGTAGCGGTCAAGGTCAGACACCTCAGAAATTCGCTCCTGTTTATATTTGCGATTTACTCGGGCTGAAGGCAGAGCAGGTATTGGAACTGGAAAATGGAACAACCTATTATGTGAAGGAGACAGAACCGTCCAAAGCAACGGTCAGAATCGGCGCAGACTATTACCGGAAAGCGGAAGAAAAGGACAAAGATGCAGACAAATATCGGATGACAATACCAGGAACGGATACTTCTTTAAATTCACAGGAATGGAAGGAAGAGTACTATCTTACCATTCAGATTCCAAAGACAGATGGAGTGTCCATTGTAAACAACCGATTGTACGCCGCAACAATGTCACGCAAGGAAGGTACGCTGCCGGCTGTCATTAAATCGGATAAGGATGTGAATAGTTCTGCTTACGTAGTATACAATGGAGTTCAGCAGACGTTCAGTATTTCCACTAGTCGTATTCATAATGGAAGTCCGATGGAAGTTACTGCGATGGAAAATGGAGATGGTATCAAGATTAATCTGACAGGTGAATTGTGGCTGACAGAGGCAGGGCGGACTCAGTTCAAGTTACTTGGACCTTCCGAAGTTTATCACGAGTTTGATATCAGCCTGAAAAAATATTTGGAAAAGGCGGCTGGAATCAATGGTGTAATCGGTACAGAAAACATCCAATATATATATCGGTTTTCAAAATCAGATGGAACAGAAATCTATTTAGAAGAAGGTAAGAATTCAAACGCAGCCGGACTTGAAACGATGTCGCTTCGATATGGAAGTAGCAAGTTGAAAAGCGCATTGGAAGAGGCAGACAGTGATGAGAATGCGATAACGGTTACAGCTGAAATCACACTTACTTATGATGGCGTGGATGATTTTCCGGTGAGGGGCACCGCAGATACAGACAGTAGTGGTACATCCGTTGTTGGTGTGTCACGTATTGCCAATACATCCACGCAGCTGCCGATTACAGAAAATAAAAAAACGGAAGAAAATAACAATCGTTATTACATTACAAACCCATCCAAAGCGATCCTCAGATATTCCAGCGTAGATGGAAGCGGAATCGGAGATACGACGCAGCAGCTTGGAGTCAACCCGAGTGATGCAGCAAAGAACCGCTCCGACATGATCTATACAAGAGCAGATTATGATTATTCCAATGTGGATGCAGAAACTCTTTTCCAGGCTGTAGCCATCCGCTATAAAATGGAATTGTTCCAGAAAAATGAGAATGGAACTTATGATGAAACAAAACCGTTGGAAATTGGAGCTTATCTCCAGAATATTGTCAAAGATTCAAAATCAGATGATACTTTCGGAAATGGTGATAAAGCATATCAGTGGAAGAACGAGTTTGTATCGGACGATACGAAGCACCAGTTTGCGCAATTTACCTTTACGCCATTGACTGGCGAGAAATTTGAAGAAAAGAACTATACTTATGCAAATTATAGAGTGCGCCTGACTGCGGTTCTGCTCGATGAAAACGGAAGTGAACTGGATGATACGAAAGCAACGGATTATATCATCTATACAAATGCCCGGATCTATCAGGATATGATAGACAATGATTAAGCGATCCGGCAACGATAAAAAATGGGACAGAAGCGAGGTGAAAAGGGATGCGCTGGAAAAAAGGAAAAGAAGAGCTGACGGCAGAAGAATACAGACAGAAAGCGCAGAAACAGATAGAGCTTCTGAAAAACCAGTGGAAAATCTTTTTTCGGACGGGAATCATTGTTGTTGCAGCTTTCATTGTGATGATCGTTGCAAGTATTGCATGGTTTGTCAGCAATACCAGGGTCGATGCGACTGGCGTTGCTATCCAGCCTGCGGATATGCCCTTCGATCTTGCCGCGGCAGGGACAAAAAGTGATGAAGATGCAGATCGAGGAATATATGACAAACTGCTGACAGTATCCCTGGGAGCCTTAAGAGAGATAGACGGGAAAAAATACTGGTCTACCGATGGAAGCCACACTTCCATCTGCTGGGCTGTTACACCGGAAAGCAATATGAACAATACGGGTGAGGATGGAAAGCCGACAGGGATTGAGCCGGGGTCTTATGGAAAAATGACATTTTACATCATTCCCAATAAGAATGGTCCGCTTAAAGTAACGTTAGATCTGGTTCTGACCGGATATCAGATCGCGGATGACAAAAAGAATGAGGAGAATGTGACCCAAAATGATTTAACGGAAGTTACGGATCCGTCGCTGCAGCAATTGCTGGAAGGACACATTCTTTTGTTTGCGGGATACAATGAGAAGGCGGGGTGCTATAAAGGCTGGATATCCCGGGATGCAGGAGAGTGGAGTATGAGGCTTGGCAGTGAAACGGAAGCGGCTGTCCTTGAATCAAAGAGTGGAAAGCTGACCTGGAATAATACGGATGCCAAAAAAGACACTGCTTATCCGGTTACGATATACTGGATCTGGCCGGAAAGGCTGGAGTCGTATCTGAGAAAAGCAGACGGCTATAGCGGAAAGAATCCGCTGCTGTTTTCGGAAAATCCATCAAGTGAGGATAATGCACTTTCGGCATTGCCGGAGAACCTGTTTGAGACGATGGGCGAAGTGGAGGAAAATTCATCATCGAACCGTTATTTCCGGTGGGAAGATTCTGAAAAATTTCAGGAGAATGTTACAAAAGATACGCTTTCACAGATACGAGAGAAATTCAATCCGGCTCTCTATTCTATGGTCGCGGCTTACTATGATTCAGCAGACCAGTATCTTGGGAAAAACGTCCAGTATGTACAGCTGGAACTGGATGCGCAATAAAACCGAACAAAAATATGGCAAAGAAGGAGGTGTTTCCATGAAGGAGCAGACAGAGAAACAGCAGGATGAGGGCAGGCAGGAGAAGCATAGGATGTGGCTGACGCAGAAAAAACGGAGTGTCATATCTGTGATTCTGGCATTCTCTGCCCTTCTGGTGCTGCCGGTTTTTGCCTGGCTGTATATGCATCGAAGTATGGAGACGATAACGAAAGTAAATATGCCAAACGCATTGCTGATCGGAGCCGGAGATGCAAAACCGATCCAGCAGCTGGAGCTGAGCAATATTGACGTTTCCGAGGCACAGAAGTATAAAGACGTTGTATTCTGTGTGTACAGCACAAAGCCGGGACTGGATTATCATCTTCAGCTGGCACATACTACGAATATTGGATTTTCGTATGAAATTGATAAGGCATCTATAGAAACGGAGGCAGTGGATGGAAGTATTTTTTATCTGGGGGATTACTATAAGAAAGGTAGTAAGTTGGCAGGAAAATATTTAAATAAAGAGACAGAAAGCAACTATGCAACAAATGCTTATCATGAGAAAACATATGAAGAATATAGTCATGTTCAGAAATCAGCAGAGCCTCTTTATTGGAAGACAGCCAGTCAGGAAAAACTTCCGGATGAAAAGCAAAAGCCAGATAAAAATGGGAATTATGTGAACTATTATATTCTGCATATCACATGGGATGAAACGGTACAGAACAACAAAGAAACGGATATGGTTTATATTATGGCGGGCTGAGTAGCGGCAAAATTCGCAGCCAGGAGTCTGAAGGGGACATTCTGACTGTGGATTTTTTAACCGAATCAAGCAAGTCATCATAATAATCGAATAAGTAGTAGTTTTGCTGAACCAGACTGCATTCTGTTGTATTATTTTTCTGCCTGTTTCACTTTGCAGCGTTTCATATAACATGCAATCCCATATTTTAGAATTTTACTCACTCTGTTCTCCCGGAGTTCTTCATCATATTTCTTTTCTTCTATTTGTTGTAGTGCCCGTTCACAAGCCTGATCAAAATTTCCGTCATTGGCATACTTGACTTCGATAAGAATAACCGTTTCACTGTTTTCACTTTCAACGAGAATATCGCTGTATCCTTCGTCGCTTTCCTGATTGGACGATACGTACCATTCTTCCTTTACGCCAAGAATTCCAAGTAGTATTCCATGATCTGTGTTTCAAAAATATCCCGGATTTCCAGGTTTGGAATCCGCTGCATTCATTGACATCAGCAACGTATGCGTGGTATGGTACAAATAATAAGATAGAGAGATAACTGTCATAAAGAGCAGTCCTTCATCTCTATTGATCCAAAGGACACAGGAAAGGGAAGAGTAATTTTAGCTATGAAAAAGAGTCTGAGAATGACAGAGGGAAGTATCTCCCAAAAGATCATTTTTTTTGCAATTCCATTGTTTCTGGGAAATCTGTTCCAGCAATTGTATAATACTGCTGATTCCCTGATCGTAGGAAATTTTCTAGGAAGTAATGCACTGGCGGCAGTCAGTTCATCTGGAAATCTGATTTTTCTGATGGTAGGTTTTATTAACGGCATTGCCATGGGCGCAGGTGTTGTTATTGCACGATATTACGGAGCCAAAAAAAGAGACTGCCTGCAAAAGGCAATCCATACAACGGTTGCATTTGGACTTGTGGCCGGTGCTGCGCTGACAGTTTTGGGAATGCTTCTGGCACCAAAGATCCTGGTATTGATGGGAACTCCTGCGGACGTGCTCCCGGAATCTATTGTGTATTTCCGTACATATTTTGCAGGGTCTATGGGTGTTGTCATGTACAATATCTTTGTTGGAGTTCTGCAGTCGGTCGGTGATGGACGCCATCCACTGATATATCTGATTATTTCTTCCTGTGTCAATGTCGTTCTGGATATTTTCTTTATCGCAGGTCTTGGCATGGGAGTCGGATCAGCAGCACTTGCAACCGCAATTTCACAGTTTGTCAGTGCACTGCTCTGTATGGTTCATCTGCTGCGTGTGGAAGAAGAATACCGTCTGGAATTGCGAGAGATTCGTTTTGACAGTTCTATGCTGAAGCAGATCATCCAGAATGGTGTACCATCCGGTTTTCAGAATTCAGTGATCGCGATCGCGAACGTCTTTGTACAGTCAAATATAAATGCATTTGGAAAAATGGCGATGGCAGGATGTGGTTCCTACTCCAAGATAGAGGGATTCGCATTTTTGCCGGTGACCTGTTTTACAATGGCTCTGACAACCTTTGTCAGTCAGAATCTGGGTGCAAAACAGTATGACCGGGCGAAAAAGGGAGCAAGATTTGGAGTTTTCTGCTCGATTACTATTGCAGAGTTGATCGGTATTATCATATATGTGGCAGCACCGGTACTGATCACAGCGTTTAACAGAGATCCTGATGTTGTACATTATGGAGTCATGCAGTCCAGAACAATTGCGTTATTTTATTGTCTGCTGGCGTTTTCTCATTGCAGCGCAGCAATACTTCGTGGATCAGGTAACGCATCCGTTCCGATGATCGTTATGCTCTGTGACTGGTGTTTGTTTCGCGTAAGCTACATTACTGTGGCAGTTCGTATTCTCCCGGATATACGAGTGATTTTCTGGGCATACCCATTGACTTGGGGTATCAGCTCCGTGATTTTTCTGTATCTGTTCTTACGTGGAAAATGGGTTTACGGATTCGAGAAATCCTAATCGCTATACCGAACTTTTTGGTGTGAATTTGATACTGCGATTACTCTACACATAAGCTTTTCCTCATATAACTTACAATCAATACTTTTTCTTACAGCAGGCGTATACCGCTCTTAACAAGCCTGAATCCCATAAAATGGAGCTACACAAAATTACTATGCAGCTCCATTTTTGGTAGTATAACAACACTCTGAAACAACAGTCTCAATATATGCATGAACTTAAACACTGTAATCAATAGATTTTCTGACAAACTGATTGCCACTTTGTACTAGATTGCTCTCCACCAATTCCCTTTTGACGCTATCTAATATGCTAGAACCAAACGGCTGTCCCGGTTGCCAGTTAGGATTCGCTGCCTTTACTGCCGCATACATAGCAGAACGATATTTGCCCTCATACTTTTTACTGTTTACGTTGATGCTACTATATCCCTGGTGTCCGTAACTACTGCCTGATATACTGATTGACATACTATTACACCTCCTTCCAACTCAATTTATTAAATCTATCCCACATTGCATTTAATATGAGTAGTTATAATTAACTTTTAATGTCGCTGTTACCGTAGTAACTGCACCGTTTGATACAAAGATTATAACTTTTCTAACTTTTCCAAAAACGCAACATAAAATTTCCGTTCTTTAATACAAGCTTGCTGAACCTCTATACTTTAGGGAGTGTATACTACCGGGTGATCCAAATTATAAAGTGCTTGTTTCGTTGCTTGGATTGCAGATTCTGTTGTATTGCCCAAAATATCCAGATTATCCACATCTCCTTCTCCCTTAAGCTGTTTGTTAAGTCTTTGCACCATCATTTGCGATATGTGGCTCAACATTCCGTTCCCCTTTATTCCTAAGCCATTCGCATTTACTTCTTTAGCCGCTTCCATCCATGCGTCTTTTACATCTTGCGGAGCATTCGGACCAATCATAGCAAATGCTTTTTCATCAAAGTCTGCTTTTGGCTATATTGGATTTCAATACATACAAAACTAAAAATGCAACATTTCTCTAAGAATTGTTACATTTTACATAAGCATGGAAATAGCTTAAATCAAGTGCATGGAGGTATACAGAATGCTTAAATTATCGCTTAAAGAGGGAGAATATGTAAATATCGGAGACAACATCCGAGTTGTCTATGCTTGCACAGGCTAATCAGTCTAACCAGGGTGTACTTTCACTCTTACAATAATTATCTACAATTTAAGGGCATGTGGCAAAGGAAATGTATATTCGGGGATTCCTGGATTATGAAAGACTGGTGTGTGAAAAAGATAGTTACATTTGAAAATAGAAATATGGAAAAATAAATGATAAGACCTCCTGTGTGCAAATAGATAACTCACAGGAGGCACTATAGTATACGATATTATCAATAGATTATTCTGCAAATCCCTGCTGTTCCATTTCGTATTCGACTTTAGATTCATTTCCTTGGTTGGTGGAAGCGAACAGGTGACGGAATATGAAGCGGCACCATTGTACAGACTGTGAAGGTCTGGATGCAGAGGATGATGAAGATTGGTCGGTCAGTTGATTTTGCCACGCGGAATGCGAAGTATTTGGACGTTTTGCTGGCAATGAAGAATACACAGAGAAGCCCGATGAACCATTCCAATGGGAAAGAATGCAGTGCGTGTTTGGAGGTAGCAGCCTGAAGTTCGCCGGTGTGGATGGCGACATTATAAACGCCCATGATAAAAATCATACAGCCGGATGTGATAAAGGTAAAAATGAATTCCTGAAATTTTGTTTTTGGCATAGTAAGCCCTCCTTATAAAAATAATAAAAAATTTCATATAAACACAAAAATGTCGCCTATCCGTCTGACAATGGATAAGCGACATTTTATGTCATATTTATTTTATCAAGTATTGGGGTTCAATGTCATAGGGATTTTGCACAAAATATAAATGAAAAGTAAAAAGTTCTGTGGGATCTTTAAGATTGCGGAATTAATAGACAAATAATATCTTAGATAAATTCCAGTTGATATTTCACATATTTTATAAAGTGTACCCTTTGTCAAGGACACTATGACTTTTCCTTTTCAGATTTCTATTTTATATTTGTTTGTTGTGTAGAGGCATCAAAGT
>OGIE01002326.1_pt1 | contig 23699 bp, 23 predicted proteins | sample 1571581 | NCBI WGS metagenome assembly OGIE01 (sample SAMEA2582021, study PRJEB24529) | metagenome | biome: Human gut stool | place: China | collected 2011
ATGATAGCCAGAGAAAATATAGAAAAAGGACATTCTATGGGGCTTGAACAAGGACTAGTACAAGGACAAAAATTGGAAAGAATTGCATCGATTAAAAATTTAATGAAAAAAATGGCAATACCATTAGATAAAGCAATGGACCTATTAAATTTATCTAGTATAGAAAAAGAAGAAATGAAAAAACATTTTCAATCTTAAAAGAACGTGCACCTACACGTTCTTTTGTTTATTAATCAATATTTTACGGTAAAATTGAGAATATTTAGTGACTTCACTATTAATTTTCTTTACCCCATATTTTTCTAAAAGTGTTTTTTCATCACTAAATAAGTTTGTTCCTAATCCTAGATGTTCACCTTTGATCTTGACTCCTAGACTCGCAAGAATTGTTGGATAAAAATCAAAGATAGCAAATTTTCTGTTTTTAGGTTGAAGAGGTTCAATTGCACTATTAATAAAACAATTATAAGGAGTACGTAAATAGTTTTTATCTAAGTGCTTAAAGAATTTTTCAGACATACTTTTATGATCACCCGTAATAACAATTGTTGTATTTTCATACCATTCTTGTTTTTGACACCATCTTACAAAAGCTTCCACTTGTCTTGATTGACAACTAATAACATTAGCATATTGACTATCATATTCATGTTTACACTCGTCACAAATATATCCATCTGGTGTATGAGTATCAATTGTCACCAGTTCCATACAAAATGGTTGATTACTTTTAGCCATTTCTGTTAAATCTTCTTTCGCAAATTCAAAGACTTTTTTATCTTCAAATCCCCAAAAAACATGATAATCTTGAGGAAGTCTTCCTTCTTTCTTTAAAGAAGTTGTATCTTCTATTTTAAAATTTCCATGTTGTTTATAAAAATTAGAGGTACAACCAAAGTTAGCATCTGATCCCATTAAAATTCGATTTTGATAACCTTGTTTTTCTAATATTTCACCCAATGTATAACATCCTGATAAAAATGAAGAATTTTCATCATATTTATTTTTTGACATCGGTAATAAAAGCGGAATTCCCGCTTCTTGTGCAACCATTGAAGCAATAGTCCATTGTGTTCCTTCAATAGTATAAGAACCCCCTATTTTATTCGAATGTGAAAAATTAATATTTTCTTTTGCTAGCTTACCTAATTCTTTAATATAATTATTTTTTTCTTGTCCGCCATCTTCTTTAGAAAGATACGTATTTTCTACAGATTCTAAATAAATATGAATTAAATTTCTTTTTTCTTTAAATTCTAATTCAACATTTTGAGGATCCACATAATGTTCTTCATAAAGTTTAGATGTTCTAACCATATCAAAAACATACGTAATAATTTGATAATTAATTAATGCGTAAAGCAATGTTCCAAGAATTAAAATAGTAATACAAATACCTTGGTAATCAAATAAAAAAACAAGTGGTGTTTTATATAATAAAAATACTCCTATTAAAGTTGTTAAAAAGGTTGGTGGTGCACAATTTAAAAACCAATCTTTAAAAATACCTTCATCTGTTCCATCACAAGGAACAATCATGTGATAAATCATTTGATTTAAGGTTTTTACTGAAAAAGTACGATTTCCCCATAAAATACTAAAGATTACTAACATTACAATAAATAAAATTATTATTAAACTCATATCATCATTCCTTTTTATTGGTTCATTCTATCATATTTTTTTATAAAGAGCGAGAAACAAAATACCCTTTTTTTCGATTATTCGTTATAATACTTACGAAGGAGTAAAAAAATGAAAGATAGAAAATTATTATTTTTTGATATTGATGGTACATTATTGAGTGAAAAGACTCATACTGTTCCTCAAAGTGCTAAAGAAGCTTTAAAAAAAGCTAAAGAAAATGGACATCTCATTTTTATTAATACAGGTCGACCTATTTCTACAATAGATCAAGAGATTCATAATTTAAACCCTGATGGTTATATTTGTGGATGTGGAACATACATCACTTATCATGACCAAGTAATCTATCATCATCAATTATCTAAAGAAAGATGTAAAGAAATTGCATCTCTTATTAAAAAATATGAAATTGATGCTGTTTTAGAATCAAAAGATCATGTTTATTTTAATACTCATATTAAAAATTCTTTTGTTCAAGGAATTCAAGAAAGATATACAAATAATGGTTTCAATGTTTCAACAAGTGAAGATTCAAATCTTTCCTTTGATAAATTTACTATTTGGTTTGATCATGATATCCAAGCCTTTAGAGATAATATTTCTCAAGATTTTGATATTATTGAACGTAGTGAAGAAATGTGGGAAATCGTACCAAAGAATCACTCAAAAGCTACAGGTATTCAAACTGTTGCGGATGATTTTAAAAGCGATTTAGATCATTGTTATGTCTTTGGAGATTCTTTCAATGATGAAAGTATGTTACGTTATGTTAAACATTCTATTGTTATGGCTAATGGTGTACAAGCTATGAAAGATATTGCTTATTTTGTGACAAAAGATATTGAAGATGATGGTATTGCATATGCTTTAGAAAAACTTGATCTTATCTAAGATTAAAAAAGCCTGCTTGGCAGGTTTTTTCATTTATTATATTAATCTAACTTACATAACATAATGCCTGGATCTTCTTCAAATGCCTTAAATCCCATTTTTTCATAAAATCTAACCGCACGTTTATTATTTGTATCAACTAAAACACATATACCAGGTACTTTTTCTTCTTTTAAAACTTCAAATAAAGCTTGCATTAACTTTGAACCCACACCATTACCTGTATATTCTTCTAATATATCAATATGAATATGTGCTGGATATTCAGAATAAAAACGTTCTAGTTCACGATTAGCATTAGAAAATCTTTCTGCCTTTACTTCATCTAATTCTTTTAAAGTCAAATAATAAGGATATGCATTTTTTTCATAAGCCTTTAAATCCTTGGCACATAAAATATAACCACACACCTCATCTAAATCATTTTTAAGTATTAAACAGATTTCTTTATCAATATAAGGATCACAATATAAAGCTAATGTTGCCTTTTTAGCATTATCATCTTTATATCTAGATGTTGATTGAGAAATACATACATTTTGTACTTGTTGTTTATATTTTAGTTCATATTTAATTATTTCCATTTTTTCTTTCAAAAGAACCATTGCAAGTTCTTTCCCTTTCCCTTTTATCATTCAAATTATTACATAAAAATGACTATACCATCAAGCTCTTAATATTCCTAAAAAAAGAGTATTTATGAAATTTCATAAATACTACTCTGCATGTTCTACAACTTTTTTTAAACGTTTTTCAAAATCACGTCTAGAAAACATAACAATAGCATTACAACCTAGACATTTGATTTTAATATCAGCACCCATTCTAACAATTTTCCATTGATTTGATTTTTTACATGGATGTTGTTTCTTCATTTCTACAATATCATTTAATTGATAATCCATAATTATTCTCCTTGATGATGATAAAATGCTTCTAAAGTGTTTTGTAATAACATTGTAATCGTCATTGGTCCAATTCCTCCTGGAACAGGAGTGATTGCATAAACTTTATCTTTCACATCTTCAAAGTCGACATCTCCACAAAGTTTATTATTTTCATCACGATTAATACCAACATCTAAAACAACAGCGCCTTCTTTAACATAGTCACTATTGATCATTTTAGCACGACCAACAGCTGCAATTAAAACATCTGCTCTTTGACAAACTTCTTTTAAATTTTTTGTTTTACTATGAGCGATTGTTACAGTGGCATTTTTTTGTAAACATAAAAGCGCTACTGGTTTTCCTACAATGTTACTTCTTCCCACAACAACAACTTCTTTTCCTGTTAAATCATAGTTGATTTCATCTAATAAAACCATCATTCCTTTAGGTGTACATGGTACTAAACTTCTTTGTCCTAAAAATAACTTAGCCACATTTTCTGGATGAAAACCATCTACATCTTTTGATGGATCAATGGCTTCTAAAACTTTATCTTCATTAATATGTTTAGGTAAAGGTAATTGTACTAAAATTCCATCAACTGTTTCATCTTCATTTAATTGTTTGATTTCGTTTAAAAGTTCTTCTTCACTAAAAGTTGCATCATGTGTAATTTTTAAAGAATCCATTCCTACATAAGAACATCCTCTTTCTTTATTTCTAACGTATACTTGACTTGCTTGATTTTCCCCTACTAAAATAACCGCAAGTTTTGGTAATCTATTGTATTTATTTTTTATTTCTTCAACTTCAACTTTTAACTGTTCTTTTATCTTTTTTGATATCTCTTTTCCACTAATAATCATGATATGTCCCCCTCATATTATTTATGATTATATAGGAATGACCTTGTAAATTCAATATAAAGAAACACATGTATTTATATTAAACATCGATATCAAAAACAATCTTTTTCTTTCCTGTATGTTTCGCATAATAAAGTTTGTGATCCGCTCAATTAAACAATTTAACAATTTCATCTTCTTGATAAAAAACTTCTACACCACCACTAAAAGATAATTCAATTCCTTTTGATTGTTTTCCATAAAGTGCAAATTCTTCAGCAACTTTATTCAAGGTATCCTCTATAACTTCATGATTTATATCATCAAATACAAGCATAAATTCTTCACCACCAAAACGTGTAACAATTCCTTTATTATCCATATTTTTCTTCATAGAATCCGAAAAAGTTTGCAATGTTTGATCACCATAAATATGTCCATATTGATCATTAATACTTTTAAAATCATCTATATCTAATAAAACTACCGCAAATTTTTGACTTTCAATCTTCATTTTTTTATTTAAATATTCAACTAAATATCTTCTATTATAAATATGTGTTAAAGGATCTAAGTGTGCCATCTCTTGAAGTTGGTTTGCTAGTTCTGAAAGTTTATCTTGTTGTAAACGATAATGTTTCATTAAAATAATCGACATCATAACAATACTGATCATTGCTATAAAATAAGTCACTAAAATAGCAATAAGATTAGGATTAATCTCTATTCCTGCAAAAAGATGCGGATACATCACTTTAATATAAATAACAATTCCATCATAAAAAAAAATAAATAAAGAACCTATTATTTGCCACTTTTCTTCTAAAAATAATACTGTACTTACAATACCTAAAATCATATACAAAATATAATAAGCACCATAAACCAAATATAAAACAGGAAACTCTATAATATTTCCTAATACTAAAATAATTACTGACGGCAACTTGCTATTTTTAGTATACATTCCCATAATTCCCGCAATATACATAATAATTGCACAAACTAAAGTAAATATTGTTATAGACGTAAAACCATAAATAATAGCATTAGATATAAATCCTATCGTATTAGCAACAATAGCTGTAATTGATAGTACATAAAATAAACGTATTTTTAATTCCTCATTCATCTTTACAATAGATTGCATTTATCAAACTCCTTAAAATACTTTTTGTGGATTTCATAATAATATATGTGTAAATAAAAAGCAAACAAAAAAGCTACTTTTTATCGTAGCTTTTCAATATATTTTATTCACCTTCATGATCCAAAGTATTTTTTTCATATACTTTAAAGAATGGATAGTATACTGCCACAGAAATAGCAATAAGTACAAACATAAAGATAACATTTCTGATATCTAATGCTGATAAGAATCCTTGTGCAAAGAATGGTGTAAATGAAGGATCAACAATATATCCTAATGATACAATTCCCATTTTTTGAACAAGATATCCAAGTCCTGATGAAATACATGGCATAATTAAAAATGGAATAGATAAAATAGGATTTAATACAATTGGTGTTCCAAAGATAATTGGTTCATTAATACCACAAATACCAGGTAAAACACTTAAACGACCAATTGATCTAATGTGTTTAGATTTAGATTTACACATTAGTAAAACAAGACCTAATGTATTACCAGCTCCACCAATTAATACATATCTAAACATTTGTAGGTTAATTAAAGCTGTTGGTTCTTTTCCAGCATTCACTAATTCAGCATTGATTCCAGTATTTGAAATACATAATGCGAATACAATTGGGAATACAATAGAAGAACCATTAATTCCAAATAACCATAAAATATTAGAGAATAAATAAATTCCCATAAACATCCAAATATTATCAACACCTGAAATAGCTGGTGTTAAAATAGACATAATGAAATCTGGTAAATTTTTACCTGAAGCTGCTACTAAAGCAATATTTAAACCATAAATAATAATAATATTAGCTGCAAGTGGTAATAAACTATTTACAAAATCAGTAACTGCACTTGGTACACTTGCTGGAAATGAAATAACTAATTTCTTGCTTACAAATCGTGAAATTTCTACTGAAATCAAAGCAATAATAATTGCAACAAATAATCCATCAGCTCCTAAATAGCTTGTTTGGATACCACCATCTTTTAATGGTGCTGACACCATTAAGAAAGTACACATTGCAATAATACCATAGACTGCTGATTTCATTTGATAACTTTCTGCTAAACAATAAGCAATACCAAATGCTGAAATAAGACCAACAAGTCCCATTGTATAATTATATGGTAAAGTTAATACATCATAATTTGCGACAGCAAATTGTTTCCAACTAATTAATACTTTTAAAAAGATATTTCCTGTATGTAAATCAACTAAATCTAGATTAATTGGTGGATTTGCAACAATTAAAAATAAAGATCCAATAACAATTAATCCAAGTGGCATCATCATTCCTGATGAAATAGCTTGTAAATGTCTTTGTTGTGCTAACTTATTAGCGAAAGGCTCTAATAGCTTTTCTAATTTTTCTATCATTTTTTCCTATTCCCCTTAAATATTTAATTAAAATTGCCAACCATTAAATGTAAATGCTGTATCTACTACATTTTCTGGATCATATTCTTCTAAAATTTTAGCATAGCGTTCTTTATAATCATTATCTACTTCCATTTGTGGAATAACCTTGCTTGCTTCATGTAAGAAATGGAAAGAATCACGTCCCATTGCTTTTCCTCTTACTGTATGCTTATCTAAAGCAACATCAGGAATTTCTGGGAATTTACCCATCGCAAATGATTTAATACAAATATTTTTTAATAAATCGCTTGAACGATCTTTTTGACAGCTACATAAGTAACGAATTGCATGAATGAAATACATTGGTTGATCACCATCTGCATATTCAAAATTTTTAGACATTTGATAGAGATTATTGACTAGAACTGCAGCCATTGGGTCTCCCATTCCAATATCTTCTACTGAAATTGTAAGTAAACGTCTCCACATTTTTTCTAATAATTGTGGTGAAGAAATATACATTTCATAAGCAAACATACATGCATCTTCTTCTTTGGCACGTCTAATTGATTTTTGCAAAGCAGAAATAACCTCATCTCCTGCATAGCCATTTTTTGTAACGATTTTTGACCAAGGGTCGTACATTGCTTTTGCCATTTTTCTTGCTCCTTTATTTTTTCTATGACATAATTATTGCGAGGTGAAACTTATGAATATTGATCATTTAAAAGATAAATTTGATTTAAATGAATTGGAAGTCTCTTTATTGGAATATATTAAGAAAAATCAAAAACAATTGAAAAATATTACCATTAGACAAATGGCAAAAGATAATTTCACATCAACTTCTGCCATCTATCGTTTATGTAATAAATTAGAATTTAGTGGTTATAGTGACATGATTTATCATCTATCTAGTAATACTCATAATAATGCTCCTGCTCAAAAATACGAAAACTATTTACCTCATTTTATTCAATTATTAAATAAACATAAAAATAGTAAAATCGTTGTTTTTGGTATGGGATTTTCAGCTCCAATTGCTGATTACATTTCACAAAGATTAACTCTTAATGGCTTTTGTGCCATGAGTGTTGTTCATATGGAAATGTTGGATGTTAGTTTTCAAGACTCAACCTTTCTCATTGTCATCTCCAATTCAGGAATTACAACAAGGCTTGAAGAAGTTGTTAAAACAGCTAAAAATAATCATATTGATATCATTACTTTTACTGGTAATGAAAAATCAAAAATAAGTCAATATGCCACTTTACCTATTATCATCGGTCACTATAATCCTTTTTACCATGATAACCTTGTTCCAAACGCTTTCTTTGGACAAGTTCTCATTATTTTTGAATCTCTTCTCTATTCTTTTTTGTCCTCAAAAAAATAATATACTTTCATCTCTTCGATTAAAATAATTTATTAAGATAAAAAAACATGTTTCCATTTTTGAAACATGTTTTTTCTTTTTATTATTTAATATTTTCAACAATATGTCGTGCGACTAAAATACCATTTGCACCCGCTTGGGCAAGCCCTCTTGTAAGTCCTGCTCCATCCCCAGCAACATATAAATCATCAATTTCAGATTCAAAACCATCTCTTACTTTTGGTCTTGCTGAATAGAATTTTGCTTCTACACCATATAATAAAGTATGTTCATTCGCAATTCCTGGTGTTACATTATCTAACGCTTCAATCATTTCAATAATTGATTTCATTGTATTGTATGGTAACACAAGCCCTAAGTCTCCAGGTACTGCTTCTGGTAAAGTAGGATCTGTATATCCTTCTTTTAATCTCTTATATGTTGTTCTTCTTCCACGTTTGATATCTCCATATCTTTGAACAATAACTGAACCATTTGATAATTTATTCGCTAATCTTGATATTTCATGGGCAAATTCATTTGGTTCATTGAATGGTTCACTAAATGTATGAGATACAAGTAAAGCAAAGTTTGTATTTTTACTTCCAAGTTTTGGATCATGATAAGCATGACCATTGGCAAGCATTGTTCCACTATGGTTTTCAATAACAACATGACCACTAGGATTTGAACAGAAAGTTCTTACTTTTGTTCCTACTGAAGTATTGTAAACAAATTTACCTTCATATAAGTTCTTATTAATTTCTTCCATAACAATATTGCTTGTTTCTACACGAACACCAATATCTACTTGATTATTATAAAGTTTTAATCCTTGATTTGATAAAACTTTTGTAAGCCATGCTGAACCATCTCTACCTGGCGCTAAAACAACTTTTTTAGCGTGAATCGTTTGTCCATTTTCTAAAACAATTCCTGTTGCATGATGGTCTTCTACAAGAATATCTTGAACAGATGTTTTAAATTGTAAATCCATATGTTGTTTTAATTCATTAGACATTTCTGTCATAATTCTTAAGTTTTCTTCTGTACCTAAATGTCTTACTTTTGCTCTTAAAAGTTTTAACCCAACAGCATATCCACGGTGTTCAATTTCTTTAACTTTATCTGTAGTAGGATCTGTAATTTCTTTAGTAGCTCCATGTTTTAAATAAAGGTTATCTACATAATGAATGACATCTTCTACTTCATCATTACCTAAGTAATCAGTTAACCAACCACCGAATTCACTTGTAATATTAAATTTACCATCAGAGTAAGCACCCGCTCCACCAAAACCATCAGTAATAGAACACGCTGGGATACATCCAGGTTCACGATCTTTATGAACTGGACATTGTTTGATCTTTTTATCTTTAATAGGACAATGTCTATTCATAACGTCATGTCCTTTATCTATAAGTAATACTTCTAATTCAGGATTTTTTAAATATAATTCGTAACATGTCATAATTCCTGCTGGACCTGCACCAACAACGATTACATCATAATTTTCTTTCACTTTTTTCTCCTTCAATTTTCAAAAATATCCAAACCTTTCACATTATAGACGACTCTTTCTTATATCGCAAGTATTTACATGTTTTTTTATTTCGCAAAATGTTTTTATAGTTGATGAAAGATTGGTTTCATTTTTTCAAATGTACAAAAAGAATCAAAACCTATTTCTTTTAATAATTCTTTTGCTTCATCAATATAAGCTCCTAAATGTTCTGGCTTATGACTATCACTACCAATCGTAATAATCTTTCCACCTAATTCTTTATAAAGCTTTAAAATATCTCTCGAAGGTGTTGAATCCTTTAAACCATAACGATGACTTGAAGTATTAATTTCAATACCTTTACCATCTTGAATCACAGTTTTTAATATTTCTGTAATTATTGATTTTACTTTTTCAAAAGGATAATTGCCAATTTCATCATAACGTGTCATCAAATCCAAATGACCTAACACACTATAATTTTTATACTTTTTAACCACATTCAACATTTCTTGATAATAACCTTCTATATATTCTTGTTGTGATTTTTCTTTTTGATAATCTTGTGTCCAAAATTCTTGATCATTGACTTGATGTATAGATAAAATGATAAAATCAAAATCATATTGTTCATAAAGTTTTTGATAACGTGGTATTGTATGAACTTGCACACCAAATTCCATACCTTGTCTAATTGTAATTTTAGGATATTTTTTTCTTAAACTTTCAATTTCTTTAAAATACTTTGGATAATCTACATTTACTTGCGGTTGTCCGTAAAGGTACTCTATCGGACCTTCATCCCAATCTTTTTTGATTCCATAATCCACATGATCTGTAAAACAAATCTCGTCCATCTTCATCTTAATCGCATCTTTAATGACATCTTCCATTAAATAAGTGCTATCATCACTATAATTTGTATGTACATGATAATCACTATACATTTTCATCACCCTATCTCATTTTATCAAGTTTATAAACACAAAAAAAGCCTCTCGGCTCTCTTTGATATATAATTGGGAAGGGAATATGAAAAACTATTCATATTGTAAAAGATTGTTTTATCTTTTACATGTTTAATATACCCAGCTTTTGTGAACTCTATGCAACTTTTTTGTGTCAAACATGTAAAGAATTATTGTGAATTATGTGATGATAATCTTAAGTTTTTATTCACATACTTTAGATGGAGGTGATTTTGTGTCTTTACTTTATAAAGAAGTAGATGATTTTGAATCTTATGCTTATCATCAAAAACAATTTAAGAAAATCACAAAGAAGGATTTACTAGGAAAATGGACTTTATTTTTCTTTTATCCTGCTGACTTTACTTTTGTCTGTCCTACTGAATTAGAAGATCTACAAGAAAAATATCAAGAATTTAAGAAAGTGAACTGTGAAATTTATGCCATTTCTACAGATACCCATTTTGCTCATAAGACATGGCATGATATTTCTGAAAACATTTCTAAAATAGAATATCCAATGATTGGCGATCCTACACATTCACTTACCTATGATTTTGATGTCTTTGATGAAAATGATGGTTTAGCTCAAAGAGGAAGTTTTATTATTGATCCTGAAGGTAAAATCGTTGTCTATGAAGTCAATGCTGGAAATGTTGGTAGAAATGCTGATGAACTTTTAAGACGTTTACATGCCTGTCAATTTGTATATGAACACGGGGATAATGTTTGTCCTGCTAAATGGAAATTAGGTGAAAAGACAATTCAAACAACTATTGAAAATATTGGTAAATAGAAATAATATGATAAAATGATATTGAGGGGAGGAAATAAGGATGCTTATTGATAAGTTAAATATTATTTTAAATTCTAACGATGAATTTTCTCCTAAATATATTATTAGTTCATTTGTTAAAAATAACTTAAATGATATTCCAACTATGTCTATTGATGCAATTGCTCTTTCCTGTCATACATCGAAAAGTCAAATTTCTAAATATGTAAAATCTTTAGGTTATGAAACTATGAAAGATTTTAAAGATGCTTGTTTAGATAACATTTCTAGTATGGAAAGAACCAATAAAACCTTATTTTCATTACAGAATAGTATAGAAAAACAATTTTCATCTTTTACAAATCACATCATTGATGAATTACATTACACAATGAATCAAATTGATGAAATCAATTTATTAAAATTAGTAAATGATATAAAGAAAAGTAAACGTATCTTTGTTTATGGTCATGGTCATGCAAGAACTCTTTGTACCTATATTCAAAATGAACTTTCCGCAAAACAAAAAGAAACTATTATCTGTGATGTTGATTTTGAAAAAGAATATAATTTTCAAGATGGTGATCTTCTTTTACTCATTAGTATCAATGGAAATACGTTTTACTTTGATAAAAGAGTGGTGCATCATATTTTAAAGTGTTCAGTTAATACATGGCTGATTAGTTGTAAAGATAATATAAACTTTTCAAAGAACTATTTATATATTCCAACATTAAATGATAAATATAATGATTATTTATTAAGACATATTCTTGATTTTATCTTGATGTATTAAGTTTCCATTTTGGAAACTTTTTTATTTAATTTCTATATATTTTCTATAATACCTTTGTAATTAAAAGTAAAGGAGAAACAACAAATGGGATTTAGAAAAGATTTTTTATGGGGTGGTGCGACAGCTGCCAATCAATGTGAAGGTGGAGCAAATGAAGGAAACAGAGGTGTTGCTAATGTAGATCTTATGCCTTTAGGTGAAGATCGTTATTTAGTTGGTACTGGTAAAATGAAAATGTATGATTTTGATGATCAACATTTTTATCCAGCTTTAACTGCTGTTGATTTTTATCATCATTATAAAGAAGATATTGCTTTATTTGGTGAAATGGGATTTAAAACTTTTCGTTTATCTATTGCTTGGACACGTATTTTCCCAAATGGTAATGAAGAAAAACCAAATGAAGTAGGATTAAAATATTATGAAGATATTTTTAAAGAATGCCATAAATATGGTATTGAACCTCTTGTTACTATTAATCATTTTGATTGTCCAATGTATTTAATTAAAAAAATCGGTGGTTGGCGAAGTAGAGAAATGATTAATTATTTCTACAAGCTTTGTAAAACTTTATTTATTAGATACAAAGGATTAGTTAAATATTGGTTGACTTTTAATGAAATCAATATGATTTTACATTTTCCTTTTGTCGCTGCTGGTCTTTGTTTTGAAGAAGATGAAAATGAAACGCAAGCTATGATTACAGCTGTTCATCATCAACTTCTAGCAAGTGCCATGGCCACAAAACTTGCTCATGAAATAGATTCAAATAATCAAATTGGTTGTATGCTAGCTGCTGGTTCTTATTATCCTGAAACATGTAAACCAGAAGATTATTGGAAAGCAATTTGTGACAATCGAGAAGTCTATATGTTTGCAGATGTTCAAGCAAGAGGTTATTATCATAATTATGCATTAAAATGGCTTGAAGAAAGAAATGCATCTATTCCTTTTGTAAAAGGAGATAAAGAACTATTAAAAGAAAATACCGTGGATTTTGTAAGTTTCTCATATTATTCATCAAGAGTAAGTAGTAGTGATTTATCTAAAGGAAAACAATCAGAAAGTAATATTTTTTCTTCTGCTAAAAATCCTTATTTAAAAGAAAGTGATTGGGGTTGGGCTATTGATCCTTTAGGATTTAGAAGTACTCTTAATGAACTCTATGATCGTTATCAAAAACCATTATTTGTTGTAGAAAATGGTTTAGGAGCGAAAGATATTATTGAACAAGATGGTTCTATTCATGATGATTACCGTATTGATTATTTAAGACAACATATTCAAGCAATGAAAGATGCTGTAGAAAAAGATGGTGTTAATTTATTAGGTTATACAACTTGGGGATGTATCGATTTAGTTTCTAATGGTACAGGCGAAGTTAAGAAAAGATATGGATTTATTTATGTAGATCGAGATAATTTAGGAAATGGAACTTATCAAAGAATTAAAAAGGATTCATTTTATTGGTATAAAAAAGTCATTGAAACAAATGGAGAAGATTTGTATTAAAAAAACAGCTAATGCTGTTTTTTTAAATATCTTTCTAAAAATGAATGAGCAAGAGAGCCTTGTTTAATTTCTTTTCTTGATTCTTCAATTGAATACCAATGAGCTTCATCAACTTCATTTGTAAGCTTAAAATCTTCACTGTCAACAACAACTGCATAATTATGCATTAAAGTATTTGATGGTTGATAGTATTCATTATCATTATATGTATAATCAACTACATTTAAATTCACTTCTTCTTTAATTTCTCTAATCAATGTTTCTTTCGCATTTTCACCTTTTATAATATATCCAGCTACTAATACATTAAAATCTTTTCCATATTGTTTAATAAGCAAAATCTTATCTTTTGTAGGATTAAAGATAATTGTTGAAATAGCACTATTAAACATTGGAAAACGAAATTGTTTACAAGTTGGACAATAAGGTACAAGTCCATCTATCCCACATTCTTTTTCTATAAGTTTAGTTCCACATTCACTACAATATTTCATTATTTATCACCTACGCCATTATAACGTAAACAAATAACAACTAACAATATCAAATTTATTAGATGAAAGCATAAAGCAATGATAAAAACCATTTGATAACTCTGTGTAAAATCATATAAATATCCAACTAATGTTAATGAACTGGCACTCCCTACATTTGTAAGAAAACCAATAAAAGAATAAGTTCTTGCATAATTTTCATTTCCAAAGAAATAACGTGTTAACATTGGAATTCCTACAGCACCAACTGAATAAATAGAACCAAACATGAATGAACCGATATAAAGTAACATGATTTCTTGATGAATTACACCTAAAAACAATAATCCTAAAGAAAAACAATTTGCTAGAATCATAATAATAACTGCTTTTATAGGATTTAATAAATCACTTAAAAAACCAATTAATAATTTTGTACTGATATTACCAATCATTGTAAGCGACATAAGTATTGCTCCGCTAGTAGCTGATAAATGAATACTCAAAGCAATACCTGATAAATGTTGAGAAATACCTGTAATGGATGTATGTAAAAGTGTGAATATACACATACATATAAAACTGATTGTTATTAAATTGACTTTTTTATTTTGTATTTTAATAGTATCTTTTTTTTCTTGATATCCATAAGGTAGCATTCCTTCTTCTTGAGGATTAATTTTCCAAGGAACAATTAATACTGGAAGAACTAAAATAAGGATACAACTAGCCATTAATCGATATGTCATTTGCCAACCATAACTTATAATCCATGAACTTAATAATGGGGAAAAGATAGCTCCTGCAAGACCACTAAAACTTAAAGCTAAGCTCGTTGCTAATCCGTGTTTTTCATCAAACCAATTTGTAATAATTACTGTAATAGGAACCATTCCTCCAATACCAACACCTATTCCTCGTAAAATACCTAATATATAAAATAAATACACTGATCGACTATAAGACATCATCCAAGTTGAAACACTTGATAAAAGAACTCCTATAAGAAGAATCTTTTTATAGTTATATTTTCTTATTAACTTTGACATTTTTAATGATGTCAAAGCCGTTATCAATGTGGATAATGTTGCATGCATTGCAAACGTTCCTTTTAAAACATGTAAACTTTTTGATACTGGTGTATAAAACACACCTATGGCATTTGTACATAAACCTATAGAACTTGCTGCTAAACAACACATCAAAAAAAACAATCATCCAATGTTTATAACTTTTATTAATCATCATTTTTACCTCCAATAAAAATATATATGATATGCCTCCGTAGCTCAGCTGTATAGAGCGACCGCCTCCTAAGCGGTAGGCCACCAGTTAGAGTCTGGTCAGGGGTGCCAAGTCAGCCGCTGTAAGCCAGTTTTCGGCTTACAGCGGCCTTCTTATCCGTTCCACCGCATTCCAGCGGCTGCCAGGTGCCTTTCATAGCGCGGTCCCTGCAAAAACTCCGGCTGATGTGCGATCCACAAACTGCTGGGGCATCCTCTCAGGCCGCCTCCAGGCGCTTTTATACCCTCGTCCTCCTGCCGTTCTGCTGGATGGCGGCCCTGCGGCACGCCGCTTCCCGGCACAAAAAAAGAGGCGCCCCCGGCTAATGGCCGGGGACGCCTTTTCACATCCAGCGGAGACGGTGCTCTGCCGGAAGATCAATTCAGCACTTCTCGAACACGGTGGCAACGCCCATGCCGCCGCCGATGCACAGGGTAGCCAGGCCCTTCTTGGCCTCGGGCCGCTTCTGCATCTCGTGCAGCAGGGTCACGATGATCCGGGCACCGGACGCGCCGACGGGGTGGCCCAGGGAGATGGCGCCGCCGTTGACGTTGACCTTGCTCATGTCAAAGCCCAGCTCACGGGCCACGGCGATGGACTGGGCGGCGAACGCCTCGTTGGCCTCCACCAGGTCGATATCGTCGATGGTCACGCCGGCCTTGGTCATGGCCTGACGGGAGGCGGGCACGGGGCCGACGCCCATGATCTTGGGATCCACGCCGCCCTGGCCCCAGCCGATCAGCTTGGCCATGGGCTTCAGGCCGTACTTCTCCACAGCCTCACCGGAGGCCAGCACCAGTGCGGCGGCGCCGTCGTTGATGCCGGAGGCGTTGGCGGCAGTCACGCGCTGCTGACCCTTGTCGTCGGTCTCCTGGATGCCGGTGGGCTCAAAGGTGTGGACCACCTGGGGATTGGGGGACTCGGGCCCCACGGGGAAGGCGCCCTTCAGCTTGGAGATGCCCTCGGCGGTCACGCCGGCACGGGGGAACTCGTCCACCTTGAACTCCACGATGTCCTTCTTGACCTTCACGGGCACGGGGACGATCTCAGCCTCGAACTTGCCAGCCTTCTGGGCGGCCTCGGTCTTCTGCTGGGAGGAGGCGGCGAACTCGTCCATCTCCTTGCGGGTGATGCCCCAGATGTCCGCGATGTTCTCAGCGGTGGTGCCCATGTGATAGTTGTTGTAGGCGTCCCACAGGCCGTCCTTGATCATGGTGTCGATCATCTGGGTGTGACCCATCCGGGCGCCGTAGCGGCCGGTGGGAACGGCGTAGGGAGCGGCGCTCATGTTCTCAGTGCCGCCGCAGACAACCACGTCGGCGTCGCCGGCCAGGATAGAGCGGGCGCCCTCGATCATGGACTTCATGCCGGAGCCGCAGACCATGCCCACGGTGTAAGCGGGGACGGAATAGGGGATGCCGGCCTTGATGGAGGCCTGGCGGGCCACGTTCTGGCCCTGGGCGGCGGTCAGGATGCAGCCAAACATGACCTCATCCACCTGCTCGGGCTTCACGCCGGCACGGTTCAGAGCCTCTTTGATGACGATGGCACCCAGATCGACGGCAGGGGTGTTCTTCAGCGCGCCGCCGAAGGAACCAATCGCGGTTCTGCAGCAATTCACAACATAGAGCTCTTTCATGATCTTCCTCCGTTTTTATAAAAATATGGGATTGGCAGCTCCGACGGCTCTTCGTCAGGCGCTGCCGCAGACGCCAATCACAAGTTGAGGGTGGCGGCGAGAGTTTGTCAAAAGAAAAACATGATTGCCAAATTTTTGACAAATGCTCATACACCAACCGCTTGCTGATTTGATTATACTGGGTTTTTCCTGCCCCGTCAATGCAAATTTCTGTGAAATTCGAAAATTTGTTAAAACTTTATCAAAACCTCTGCGAATTTCGTCATTTTGCCAAAATTGGCACAAACACCCATCAGGCAACCTCTCCGCCGGAGGCATCCAGCTCCGCCCGGGCGGCGATGAGCTCGTCGTAAAACCGGTTCACATCCAGGTCCGCATAGGTGCGGGTGGTGGAGATGTCCGCGCTGTCCGCCGCAGCCTGGAGCAGGGCGTCGAAGTAGTCCGGGGCCACGGCCTCCAGGTCCACGGGCTTGCGCAGAATCAGGTAGAAGCCGTCATCCGCCTCCACCACGCCGCTGAACTGGCCCTCCTCCAGGGCCTGGGCCGCCTCCTCACAGGCGGCGGGCAGCGTGCCGTCCCCCACAGTGAAGGTGTATCCGGACGGATGCTGGTCCCGGTCCGTCTCATCGCTGTAAGTGGCGGCCAGGACGGCAAAGTCATGGGCAGGGTCCGCGCTGCCGTTCAGCTTGGAAAAGGCCTCCTCCGCCTTGGCCCGGCAGGCGGCCACGGCCTCCGCGTCCGCCGGGTCCACAGCGGCGGTAGAGAGCCAGATGTGGTCCACGGTGAGGTAGCCCTGCTCCTGGGCAAAGGTCTCCAGGTCATGCTCCGCGGGGGCCAGCTCGCTGCCCTCCGTGCAGTAGAGGTCGTACAGGTGCTCGTAGAGATAGTAGTCCCCGGAGATGGCCTCCGCTTCCGCCCGGTCCAGCCCCATGCGGGCCAGCACAGCCAGATAGGCCTCCTCCCCGCCGTACTGGGCCGCCCGGGCCGCCCACTCCCGGTCCATGGCGGTCCGGTCCTCGTCGGTGAGGGTGCAGCCGTAATCCTCCGCCCAGGTCTCCACTGTGGCGTACAGGGCGGCGTTCTGCAGCGCCTGGTCCTTGGCGTAATCCTCCAGGCTCTGGCCGGAGACAGTGTCCCCCCACTGGATCCCCTCCCCGCTGTCGTAGTAGTCGGCAATGTAGTCGCAGGCGTAGGCCAGCCAGTAGAGGTATCGCTGGGCGGACACGTCCCGCCCGTCCACGGACAGCAGCACAGTGTCCGGACGGATGCCGGACGCCTCGCAGAGAAGTCCCCCCTCTGTGTCTCCGCCCCCGCAGGCGGTGAGAGAGATGGCGGCCCCCAGGGCCAGGCAAAAAGCGATGCATCGTTTCATCACGGTTCTCCTTTGTCATTCCTCGCAGATTCCGTGGAAACGCCCCGCACAGGACAGGCGGGGGACGTCCCACCGCCACCATCCTATGCGGGGCATGGCAAAAACATGATGAAACTTACGGGGTCCCGCCCGCGGCCTCCTCCGCGGCCAGCTTCAGGTCCTCCACCAGGTCCCGGGCGGCCTCCAGCACATCCTCCCCGGGCTTGAGCTTCAGGGTGAGGGCAGGGATCTCCCCCGCCGCCAGCGTCAGCCGCTGGCGGTACTTGGCGTGGCCGCACACCGCCACCAGGGCCTGTGGGTGGAACACTCCCAGCTGCAGCCGCAGGAGGCTGCCCTTCTGGGAGATATCGGACACGCCGGCCTTGGCCGCGGCAGAACGCAGCAGGGCCACGTCCAGCAGGGCCAGAACGGACTTGGGCGCCTCGCCGTAGCGGTCCAGCATCTCGTCCAGCAGATCCGAGGCGTCCTCGTCCGTGCGGATGGCGGCGATGCGGCGGTACAGGTCCATCCGCTGTTCCGCCGAGGGGACGTACCGGTCCGGGATATGGGCGTTCACCGTCAGGTCGGCGGCACACTCCGTCTCGATCCGCTTCTCCTCGCCACGCTCCTCCAGGACGGCCTCCTCCAGCAGCTTCAGGTACAGGTCGTAGCCCACGCTCATGAGATACCCGGACTGCTCCGGCCCCAGCAGGTTCCCCGCGCCCCGGATCTCCAGGTCCCGCATGGCGATCTTGAAGCCGGAGCCGAACTCCACATACTCCCGGATGGCGGCCAGCCGCTTGGCGGCAGTCTCCTGGAGGATCTTGCCCCGGCGGTAGGTGAGATAGGCATAGGCCCGCCGGGCGCTGCGGCCGATGCGGCCCCGGATCTGGTGGAGCTGGGCCAGCCCCATCTTGTCCGCGTCCTCGATGATGAGCGTGTTCACGTTGGGGATGTCGATGCCGGTCTCGATGATGGTGGTGCAGACCAGGATGTCCGCCTCCCCGTCCACCATGGCCTGCATGACGGAGGACAGCTCCTGCTCCGTCATCTTCCCGTGGCCGGTGACGATGCGGACCTCCGGCCCCAGCATCTTCTGGAGCCGGGCGGCGGTGGCGTCGATGCTCTCCACCCGGTTGTGGAGGTAGTATACCTGGCCGCCCCGGCCCAGCTCCCGGCGGACGGCATCCTCAATGATGGCCCAGTCGTGCTCCAGCACATAGGTCTGCACCGGCTGCCGGTCCGCCGGGGGCTCCTCCAGGGTGGACATGTCCCGCAGGCCCGAAAGTGCCATGTTCAGCGTCCGGGGGATCGGAGTGGCGGAGAGGGTCAGCACGTCCACCTGGCGGCTCATCTCCTTCAGCCGCTCCTTGTGGGTGACGCCGAACCGCTGTTCCTCGTCGATCACCAGCAGGCCCAGGTCTTTGAACGCCATGCTCTTCTGCAGCAGCTTGTGCGTGCCGATCAGCAGGTCCACGCCGCCGTTTTTGGCGGCCTCCAGGATCCGCTTCTGCTCCCTGGCGGGGGTGAAGCGGGACAGCACCTCGATCTTCACCGGAAAGTCCCGGAACCGGCTGACAGCGGTGGCGTAATGCTGCTGGGCCAGGACGGTGGTAGGCACCAGGATGGCGGCCTGCTTCCCGTCCAGGATGCACTTCATCACGGCCCGGAGTGCCACCTCCGTCTTGCCGTAGCCCACGTCGCCGCACAGCAGCCGGTCCATGGGCCGGGGCTTCTCCATGTCCGCCTTGATCTCCGCGATGCACCGCAACTGGTCGTCGGTTTCGGTGTAGTCAAAGGACTCCTCAAATTCCCGCTGCCAGGGGGAGTCCGGGGAAAAGGCGAAGCCGGGCCGCTTCTGCCGCTCGGCATACAGCGCGATGAGGCCCTTGGCCAGATCCTTGGCGGCCTTTTTGGCCTTGGTCTTCTGCCGGGTCCACTCGGCGCCCCCCAGCTTATTGAGCTTGGTGCGCTCGGTGTCCTCGCCTCCGCCGATGTACTTGCTCACCAGATCCAGCTGGGTCACGGGGACGTACAGGCAGTCCCCGCCGGCGTAGTCGATCTTGATGTAGTCCTTCTCCACGCCGTCCACCGGCATCCGCTGGATGCCCACGAACCGGCCCACGCCGTGGTGCTCATGGACCACCAGGTCTCCGGGGGACAGGTCGGTGTAGGACTGGAGCTTCTGCCGGTTGGAGTCCTTCTTCACCCGCTGGCGCTTGCGCATGGCCGGGGCCGTCAGCTGGCCCTCTGTCAGCACCGCCAGCTTCAGCGCCGGCCACTCGCTGCCAGCGGACAGGGCCCCCAGGGAGAGGCGCACCTCCCCCGCCGCAGGCATGGCGGCGCCGCTTAGATCCAGGGTGGCCGGGATGCCCTTCTCCTCCAGCAGCCGGTGGAGATTCTTCGCCCGGGTCTCCCCACCGCAGAGCACCAGCACCGCGCTGCCGGAGGAGCGGTAGTGCTCCAGATCCGTGACGGCGGTCTCCAGGCTGCCGCCGTAGGAGCTGAGCTGCTTTGCATTCATGGTCAGGAGGCCCCGGGGCCGCAGGGGGTGCCGGGAGGTGGGCAGAGAGTCCTCCAGGATCACGGGGAAGTCCTCCAGCGCGGCGTACAGTTCCTCGGCGGTGAGGGTCAGATGGGCGTACTCCCCCGCCAGCACCCCGGCGGACAGCAGCGCCTCCACGTCCTGCTTCTGCTGGAGGACCGTGTTCTTCACCCGCTCGTCCACCCGGCCGCTCTCACTGAGGAACACCACCGCGTCCGGAGGCAGGTAGTGGACCCCGGCGGTGACAGTCGGATAGATGGCTGCCAGATACCGGTCCGCCGCCCCCGGGGCCGCGCCGCTGCGCAGCCGCTCCGCGTCCTCCCGCAACGTCTGGACGATGGCCTCCGTCTTCTGCTTTTTCGCCAGCTTCTCCGCCAGGGCGGTCAGCTGGTCCGCAAGACCGGGCAGGCCTCCGGGGGCGCAGTGGGGCAGCACCTCCGCCGCCGGCAGGATCCGAGCGGAGGACACGTTCCGGGTCCGCCGCTGGGTGCCGGGGTCGAAGGCGCCCATGGAGTCGATCTCATCGTCAAAAAACTCGCACCGCACCGGCTGGTCCATCAGGGGAGAGAACACGTCCAGAATGCCGCCCCGCAGGGCGAACTGGCCCACGCCCTCCACCTGCTCGCACCGGGTATACCCGGCGGAGAGCAGTTGCTCCGCCAGCGCGCCCAGCTCTGCCTGCCCCCCCACCTCCAGGGTGATGGCCAGGGACCGCAGGGTCTCCGGCGGCAGGGTCCGGGCCATGAGGCCGTCCGCGGTGGCCACCACCACCGGCGCGTCCCCCTGGGCCAGGGCGTACAGCGCCGCCAGACGGCTCCGCTCCCAGTCCCGAGAACCCACGGCCCCGGGGCGGAACTGCCACTCCCGGCCAAGCAGGGTCACGGGGCGGCGGCCCGTCAGGGTCTCCAGATCAGCGGAGAGGACCTGGACCTCCCGCTCGTCCCCGCAGAGGAACACCGCCGGACGGCCGCAGGCTGCCGCCACCGCCGCGCCCACGCAGGCCCGCTGCACCGGCTGGAGGCCGCTGACCGCCGCGGGACAGCCGCCCTCCTCCACCCGGCGGATCAGCTCCGCCGCCTCGGGGATAGTCTGCAATTGTCTCAGAAACTGTTCCATAGGATGTGGTCCTTGTCAACATGAAAAATTGGGAAGACTCTCTGGGCGCCGGGCCGCTTCCGGGCGCATGGCCCGGTGGGCGTTCTCCGCCCGGCGCCTGTTTGGAGGCAGGGGCTGTAAAGCGGATGGACATGATTCTCCCACCCAGGTCATATCCACCGGCACGATCCGGGAAAATGGATCCGTCCTTAGTGTATTCCCCTTTACCGGGCGCCATGCCCGGCGGCAAAAAGAGGCGCGGCGAGCCGCCCTATTGGACGGCCCTCATTCAATTGAAGTCATTCATGGCCTTCTGACAGCCATGTTCAATGATACATTCCGCCGCGTCGATGGCCCGGCGGAAGCTCTCCACCAACACCTTCCGCTCCGCCTGGGAGGGCACGCCGATGACCCAGTCGATCATGTCGCCCCCTTCGCCCGGCGCGCCGGTGCCGATCTTGATCCGGGGGAAGTCCTGGGTCCCCAGGTGGGCAATGATGTTCTTGATGCCGTTGTGCCCCCCAGCGGAGCCGGTGGGCCGCACCCGCAGCTTCCCCACCGGCAATGACACATCGTCATAGATCACCAGCACGTGGTCGGCAGGGATCTTGTAGAACTGCACCGCCTCCCGCACCGCCTCGCCGGAGAGGTTCATATACGTCTGGGGCTTCATCACCAGGCACTTGGACCCGGCGAAGGGGATGATGTTATAGGCGGATTTGAACTTGACCTTGTTCAGCTTCACCCCCGCCTGCTCCGCCAGCAGGTCCACGGTGAGAAAGCCCATGTTGTGGCGGGTGTGCTCATACTTGGCCCCGGGATTTCCCAGGCCCACCACCAGCCAGTCCACGGCGGCGGATTTGGCGCCTAACAGCATGAAAAAAACTCCTTTGCAACGTCAGCCAAGGCGGGAAAGTTCCCTTCCCCGCCTTGACCAGTCCATTATTGATACGCAGAAATGCCGGAGCTCCGCCGCTTCTCAGCGGAACAGCTTGGAGATGGAGATCTCCTGGTAGATACGCTCGATGGCCTCTGCAAACATGGGGGCCACCTGCAGGTATTTGATCTTGCTGCTCTTTTTGGGATCAATGGCGGGGATGGTGTCCAGCAGGGCCAGCTCGGTGATGACGCTGTCGTTGATCCGGTCAATGGCCGGGCCGGAGAGCACGCCGTGGGAGGCGCAGGCCTGGACGCTCTTGGCGCCGCCCACCTCGATCAGGGCCTTGGCGGCGTTGCACAGGCTGCCGCCGGTGTCCACCATGTCGTCGAAGAGGATGCAGTCCTTGTCCCGCACGTCGCCGATGACGTTCATGACCTCGCAGCTGTTGGCCTTCTGCCGGCGCTTGTCCACGATGGCCAGATTCATGTGCAGCTTCTGGGCAAAGGCCCGGGCCCGGGACACAGAGCCCACGTCGGGAGAGACCACCATCATGTTCTCGCACTCGGAGCCGTACTTCTTGGCGTAGTAGTCCACAAAGATGGGGTTGCCCGCCAGATTGTCCACAGGAATGTCGAAGAAGCCCTGGATCTGGGAGGCGTGCAGGTCCATGGTCAGCACCCGGTCCGCGCCCGCGGCGGTGAGCATGTTGGCCACCA
>OGIE01002330.1_pt1 | contig 23654 bp, 30 predicted proteins | sample 1571581 | NCBI WGS metagenome assembly OGIE01 (sample SAMEA2582021, study PRJEB24529) | metagenome | biome: Human gut stool | place: China | collected 2011
GTCATGAGTTATTTCGTAGGAGCTGACCCCCCCCTAGATATTTAAGTTGATTTCTAAGTTGAGTCATAATTATTTGTGTATTTAAATTATTAATATTCTATCAGTACCTCGAGTGAGACTCGAACTCACACGCATTCCTGCACTAGATCCTAAATCTAGCGGGTCTACCTATTTCCCCATCGAGGCAGTTTAACTGAGATTTTACTCAGTTAAATCAATATCTTACTCTTCAGTAAATCCTGAAGTTTCACTGAGCTTAACTCTAGATGATACCTTAACCCTAGATCCAATGGGATTAATTCTCTCATATGTTGATCCATTATCCGTGACTATATAATATTTATTATCTGAGTCACTGTACACTGGAATTCCATTTCCTTCCTCGGGAATAATGAACATATGACAATTCTGATTTTCTTCTCTAGGTATTCTTATCCATGACTCATTACACTTAAACTCATCAGTCACTAAACGATAACAACTTCCTAGGCAGTAATTCTGCACTTGACCTGTACTAACAATTCTTAGATAAAACATAAATAAATGTATTAATATATTAATAAATGTATAAATAATGCTCTTCCTCTTGGACTCGAACCAAGGACCTTCTGATTAACAGTCAGAAGCTCTAACCAACTGAGCTAAGGAAGATTATATAATTTTAATGTAGTCCCTTCATTCTATTATTTACTGCCTGATCATATATCCTTTTCCTATTAGGTGAATATAATCTGGGAGTTGATCTAACTAGGGATTCAATTCTCTTAATTTGATTCCTAGTTCCATGACTACTATGACGTTGTTTCCTATTCCTTAATGATCTATACGATAATTGAAATTTGTTATATAGATCCTTTACCAAACTAAACCTTTTAATCTTGTACATAAGTCATCTATTTATTACATATCCTAATATAATCAGTTATTATATTATTAAATTTACTGATTTCATTCATATCACTTATAGTAGATTTCTCATTCTTTATTAATGATGAAGATGGATTAAATTTAGAGTCAAATAGCTCATATGCCTCAATTCCATATAGTGATGAGATATTCTCTAGTTCATTTATACTTATTCTATCTATCTCGTCACTTAATTCATAATGAATATACCTAGGATTATCTAAAAATTTAGATATATCTTCAACCGAGTACCCTAGAAATTCCCTCACTAGACGTAAATTCCTAGACAATATCTTATCCATCTTCGATTTCTTCATTATACTAGATTATATAGATATTAGATTTACTTAATTAATGATTTAATTGATTCTAACAATGGAATACCCGCTAATCCAAAAATAGGATTTACATACTCCCTAGGCTCTACTTCAAATAAATAAATCTCATTCTCCTTAGGGATATAACACCAGTACGTATTAAATCCATGACTAAAATCTTTAAAGATAGGGATAAGTCTCATCTTATTAAAATTTTTCTGAAGAGATGCACTCATCTTAGTAAGCTCGTCAAATCCTAATACTCTGATCTTAGATCCTATTATATCATAGTATCCATTAGGGTACTTTTCCTTAATCATGGATACATATGATTTAAAGTCATCTGATATACCTCCAAATTTAAAGTCTCTAAAATCTGAGCCATCTACACTAATTGACTTACATTTATCCAAATCTGATATGAACTTACTCTTGTCTACCTTCGTGACATCAGATCCTAGAAGGAAACTCTTAATACTGAATCTTTTTACCTTATACATAACTCTATTTTTTTTTGAGCTGACTATAACTCATACTCAAAATAGTTAATAATTCGATTAGCTGAGCGAATAATCAGAATCGAACTGACATCCTCAGCTTGGAAGGCTGACGCACTAACCATTGTGCTATATTCGCATATTTCTCACTGACTGAGATTATATAACCTTATCAATGAGAAATGATCTATTATGAAACAATCAAACAAGTAGTCTATTGCTGAGCAGAATCTTCCTGCTGAGATAAGGCTGCCTCTTGTTCTGCAGGAGTAGGAATACCGAACGTCATACATACGTTATCTAGGTATGTCTGATAATATATTATATTCTGCTTTAAAGCTTCAATTTCACCACCCTTCATATCGGATGACTCGGTCATAGCTAAATTAGTACTTATTACTTTATTTAGGTCATCAATTACAATATTTACGAATGCATTAGAGTCCTCTAGTAAGGTTTCTCCATACTTATACTGCCTAGATGACGTATCGTATTCAAGTGATACCTCCCCTAATGAGTTAACTAAGGCTGGTATTACATTCTCACCTGAGTTTAATGATTGATATATGAGTTCAGGAGGAGCTACCATATTGATTCCTGGAGATGACATAGCCCAATAATGTAATTTAGCCTCAATTCTCCTTTCCATTTTAGCCAATTTCTTCATTTCTTCGGGGAATTCTATACCGAATTCTAGGGAGATATCGGAAAGTGTAACTTTATATGGATTTATTGAATAGGTCTTTCTTTTTAATATATAAGTTGCCATATAGTATCTATTTAAAATTTTAAGCCACTTCAATTTAATTTAAACGATATTTAAACTTACTCCCTTCTCCTCACGTCGAAGGTCGGACTTTAAACTGAAGAAAATCCCTAAGAGATTTAATTATACCTACAGCTTAACCCTAACTGCAGAAATCTTTGATTTCTCGCAGTTTTACTTAGAGATATCTAAGTTGATAAAAGGCTGTATTTAAGTGGTATATTTAGTCTGGTTCACTCAAAGGAACTTTCGGTTCCTTTGAGTTTCCATCCAGAAATTTTATGAATATATTTAAATTAAGAAATTAATTTTTAGTCTAGAGCTCCTTTATAAAGAATTTTATAAGGCATTGCAGTTTAGAGCCCAGTTAATATATCATTAATTTTACTCCATACATACGTATCCATGACATCATTTTATAATATTTACTGACTTTCTTTTCTGTCATAGGTATAATCTCGTATACATCATTCAACTTCAATGACGTGGAGTACATAATCTTACATGTAATAGCTCTAAATATATTCTCATCCAATGTACTCAGTTTAGCTATTTGTTCAGCTTTCTTAGGACTAATATGCAGCTTACGTAGCTCATTATACATATAATCCACGTTAATTATACTTTCAGGATCCAGCTGACCTTCAATCTTATCTATTTTCAGGTACCTTTTAATATAATTAATCGTATCTCCACTCCAATCAGAACTGATATATACATTTATAGACTCTCCATTATGTTGTCTAATTCTCGTTCTACATATAGCCTGTATAGCTCTATTGGCATAATATTCAGTTCCAGTTATATTAGTATGGAACATTAAGTTGAAGTCAGATATTACACTATTAGGGACTCTATAATTACCACACATAACTACAGCGTCATAATCCCTGTAGTCATTTATAGCTTTATCCTTTCCACTTCCATAATACTCTACACTAAAATCTTCACCTACCTTAAATCCTCTATCTTCTAATCTATGTTGTATGTATTTATAGAATGATTGATTAGGATTAATTAAAGTTGATTTTGACTCTGATACTAATTTAATACCCTCAGTTTCAGATGATGCATTAGATTGAATAAAGTTACTATCATCATTCACTTCAGTTGAATCTGATTTAAGATCCATCCAGGTAAATATTAATGTCTTCTTATTCTCCTTAATTATATTTGATAAGTTATCTACAACTCCTTCAATTTTATCCTTAATATAGAAGTCAATATCAGGTATAGATTTGTCCAATTTAATTCTTCTCTCCAGTCCATTCATAGAGAATAATTTTAAATTAACTGGACTATTGTATCTATTATCAAATGATAGTAGAGTAAATTTCTTACTATTACTTAAGGTTATATCGCTAGTTCCATCCAATAGTATAATTCTAGTCATCATAGCAGGATCGATTAGGTCAACAAAGCTATAATTAATATTTACCTCATCTACATTCTCATTAAATGATAGGTCATTGAATTTACCAAAGAATGTCAGTCTAAATTGCTCATTCCTAATCTTATCTAACTCAGTCTTCTCTTCAATTATCTGATTAAGGTACGTCTTAGGAGAGAACTCAGCTAATCCATTTAACTTATTGCAGAAAACTGAATAGTAATTGTCAGCTCTCACTAATCTAGGCTTACTTAACTGAACTGATGAATATATGAGTCTACCTGGATTATTAGGGTCAGGTTTACATATCGAGTTCAGTCTATCACTTAACATACCCATAGAGATAGCCATATTCTTTGTCACCTTGAACTTAATTGACTTAGCTTCAGTACTTTCATCAATTAAAATCCACTGTCTAGGTAAGGTTCCTTGGGACCCAATAACTGAAGCTTTCAATGGACCTATAGCATTTGATATACTTGTATTGAAATTCGAGTTAATTAGAAGATGCAAAGGTTCGTTCAGTAACTTAGAATGAGTGCATATAACTATCTTCTTATCTGCAATTTTATCAGGATTATTTAACCATAAATCCTTATCTGTACCTTCAGCTGTATAATCTGAGTGAAGGACTAATATATCTTCTAGTTTAAGTACCTCTGATGTAGTTTCATTCCTGGTACCTACTAAATTCTCTTTAATCCACTTATACATTTCATTACATTCATCTATAGTGAAAGCTGAGTACAATATTCCCTCATACCACTTCATCTTAATTAATTGCTTAACTATAGTAGTCTTTCCAGATCCACAACCTGGACATAATGCATAAGCTCCATACTTAGATTCATCTAAGTCAATAGTTCCATTTAGGAAATTAAATCTTAAGAAATTTCCATATGATTCTTCTAATAAAATTTTTCCCATATCATCGCATATTTATAATTAATTTATTCGTGAATTGATTTGTATACTTAAATGGAGGGCTCTCGAGTTCCCTCCAATTAAATAATATGCATGATATACAAATCATCTTCACAGACTTGTTCCTCTAGTTACATCGAAGTTTAGAATCATATTACAATTCACTAGAGGATATGATATCTAGTCATTACTACTAATATCGTCTATTGATCCGTCATTTATATTAAATGTAATAATATAAAAACCCATGTAGTCTTCCATAAACGGAAATTCTACTGATAAGCATATACGATTACCTTCCTTTAGTTCTACTTCAAATATCCTCGGATTAGTCACTAATTTATGGAATTCAGTTTTACTTACTCCATAGTAATATTTCTCCTCATCTTCATACTTCTTTACCTCCTTAATTATCTGAGGTTCCACCTTATGAAGTAGTGACTTTAACTTATCCTTATCTACACTATTAAAATACTCGGATCCTTCAACGTCTATTTTATCCCCCCCCTTAGCTTTCTAGGAATGGATGAGTTAACGAGATTATTAAGATCCGTAGATGCACTAAATCTTTTAACTTTATACATAATAAATTTTTTTATTTATCCTCTATTAGGATTGAATACTGAGTCACCATCCTTAGACTTTCCAAATAAAGTCTGAGCTAAGATATCCTCCCTCAGTTTCTTATCCTTATCTTGTTTACTTTCAATCTCTTCTCTTGATTTGACATTTTCAGTCATCATCTTAGTCTTAATGTCCATCATAATATTCAGTTATTTTAGCTATTAGTAAAACTCTAAAGCCTTAATTATGTAATATTTAAATTATATAATTATGAAGATCAAATATTCTTATCACCCATCATTAATGGATAAACTTTATCTATTATTTAATGACTCAAAGATAGTAACTACGTCAGTTGAAGTTGTAATTGATGGATCATGGTGCTATCCATACTGGACGTATTTTTGGATGGATCCTTATGACCACTCATCAAGTATCTCACTATATGCTCCAAATGTTAAATTAAAGTTATTCAGTGACCTTAGTTACTCTATATTAAGTGAATCACCTGATGATTATATAATGTCACTCTTAGAGGATGACCTTAATTTAATAAAACCTCTAGATAACTCCGTGACCTGGGAAGTGATAAATGACCCTAAATTTAATGAAGTTACTAAGTCAAATAATAGAATGAAGTTTGAATTTCCATTAAGATACGAAGAACCTTCTTATCTAAGGATATCTCTTCCACATAATGTATATGACCTTAATAATAATCATATTAGAATGAAAGATTTCCTAGATAATAAAGATATAGTATATAGATAGAAATGAGTCAAGAAATGACCTGGCTCAATTTAAAAACTTCATGTTCTACCTAAAAGAGATCCAGTAAGGATCTCTTTATTCTTTTGGTTTTATAGTATTTAGAATAGTAGACTTATAATTAGCATCAGATTTATGCTTATATGTATTAAGTTTTAAATTATATAACTTTTTAGCATTATTTATCTCATCCTTAGTAGCCCCAGAACCTTTTAAATAACTTTAATCCTTCTTTTGATGCATTAGACTCATCAGCTACTACTGCCTTTCCTTTTACAAATTCTTTAACTGCATTTAATAAACCACTTTTTCTGGATCCTTTCATTTCAGAGATGTCATCCTGATATCTCATATTTAGGTTATCTAACTTCCTCTTAATAGGATTCCTACTAATACTATTACGTTTATGACCTATCTCATGGGCTAGTTCAGAATGATCAGCTCCTTTAGGATAGAAGATAATATCATCGTATTTACTTTTATTATCACTAACTAATCTTCCTAGATTATTATACACTTCGTCATCATGATTTATATCTGCCATTCTATCTGCAAAATTTTCACTGATTGACTTTCTTTTCACCCTAAATGAAGATCCACTTTCAGTATTGTACCTGAGAACCTTAGAACCTTCTTTCTCTGATATAGATGTTAAAGGACTAGATAATCTGTCTGATTTAGGAAATTTATCTATTTCTCTTAATGTGTCTCGATACTTTTTAATGAATCTTTTATTGAGTTATCCACTTTATTGGATATTAATTTTCTAGCTTTCCCTAATAGCCCATAACATCTTTGCTCTTCATATGAATGAGCTATATTAAATCTCTTTACCTTATACATATTAATTCATCCCTAAAGGTTTCAATGGATTAGTCTTCTGAATCTCTATCAGTTTCTCATTAACTCCTCCACTCTGACTTTGTTTCTGTTGAAGTTTAGCCATTTTAACCTGAGCATCTAATTCAGCTGCTTTTTCCTTAGAGGGATTATTAATATTTGTATTTCTAGTTATATTGATATTCTGATTGACTGTTTTATTTTTCAATCTATTTCTATCTTTATCCAAAGATTTATTTATATTATCTACCTTCGTATTTCTACTTAAATTCTGATATACAGGAGTTTTATTCTTACCTAACTTATTCTTAATATTCTCAGCTGACTCATTAGATTTAGGCTGATATCTACTTAGATTTTCATCAACTTCGACAGTTCCATTATCCTCTGCTATCTCTTCACTCTGATTATATACCTCAGCCACTCTCTCCTTATATGGATTCCTAACTGCAGCGTATCTCTTTCTCTTAATAATATATGTATCATCTGAGAATCCCTTTATCAAAGTTCCTGAGATCACTCCATTTAATGACACTCCAAATGCCTGAGATAAATACGTACTCCATGCATACCTTAGTGACCTTCTGCACTTTTCCATCTGAGAGTCACTAGCTCCAGCTTTCTTTAATAAATCTAATCCAATCTTACTAGCCATAAACTCAGTAATAAGTGTCGGACTTTGAATTAAGAGAGGTACTATAACTGAATACGCGTCCTTACCTAAGATAGATAATATGACAGATATCAATGAGGGTGCCATTCCATTAGATGACATTGATGTTATTGGTCTACTCTGTAATACCTTAGTCCATCCCTTCAAGTCCTCTATTAGATGACCTATCTCATGAGCTAGAGCTACCACTCCATCACTGGGAGATGCTATAATGAGCTTCTTATTATTAATAAGTGAGTTCATCATGTATGACTCTATAGTATCCAACTTATCAGGATCTATCTTCATCTTCTCAAACGCATCTATTATCAGTTTCTTTTCATGCGAGGTAGTCTTATTAGGATTAAAGTAAAAGCTAGAATCTCCTATCTTCCCTATTAGTACTGATTCCTCTCTAGGTATCAGTGATATCAGTGAGTCCATTAACCTATTATCATGGAAAGAATTCTCCTTCAGTAACGAGATTAACTTCATAGGAATTGAATGAGCTAATATCTTTAATACTATTGCTGAACCAAATTTTATTGCACTCTTATTCATATTAATATTTTCACTTACAGGATTAAGAGTTAACCCTTTAATGGGATAACTCCAGTAGGTGCTAATGAATTACTACGACCTACAACTAATTTAAACATAGCTTTAAATGTTCTAGTCATGATATCTCCTCCTATAAATTTAATATTAATACTTAGGTATTAGATCTATAGGTTCAGTTTATCCTTTATTAGCATGATACGCCTTAAGAGCATTTTCAGCTTTCTCACGTGACTTATAGATGGCTTTCCAATATCCACCTTTCTTATTATTTATAATACGCCATTGACCTTTCTCATCCTTAGTCACACAGCCTGATTCAGGACAATAGCCAAATCTCTTCACTTTATACATAGTTGATAACGTTTTATTTATATAAAATTATAGATTTTATAAAATTTATGCACTTATTTATCTCTAACTCAGAGTTGGATCTATAATTGTGTTCTTTTATATGAAGTATCTTCCATCCTAGCTTAGTTAAAGAGTACTCCTTAGATAACTCATTAAGTACATCTAAATTTCTAACTGTTCCAGTAGAAAATTCAATTAAGTCATCCATAGTAATGTCAGGATGCCAATAATCACCATCGAACTCAATAGCTATCTTATATCTAGGAATTGAGAAATCTAGGAATCTAATTACGGAAGTATCATAATTCTTAACTCCAGTAAATACCCTCCATTCATCATCAGGACCATAATGTATGTCACTTAAGTCAGTTACTCCATATAGACGTGAAGCTATATTATTGAATAAATCTAATGATATCTTAGAGTACTTACATGAATCTCCGTTTAATCCTCTACTGAATCCAGTATTAGACATCCATTCATTCCATCTCTTAGGACCTTCAACTGGACCGTATTTATCTATCATTCCATCAATAGATCGAACATAACTGGCATGCTCTATGACTTCATTATATCGTCTATTGCCTTCCTCTTCTCCATACTTAGATATATACCCTTCTCTAGTCCTACTAAATCCCATAGACTTACAGTGTTCTTTATATAGTTTAGTTCCTTCCTCCTCACCATAACGTCTTATATATCCAGCTAAATCTGACTTCCTAGATTCTTTTAATTCATCCCACTTCTTTAATCCTTCCTCTTCTCCGTATTTATCTATATACCAATCTACATTCCTAGAGTACCTTAGATTATTATTCCAGTCGTTCCACTTTTTAGTTCCTACTTCTAATCCATATAGATTTATATAATTTTCTAATGAATGACTATTTGACCTAACCTTATATAACTCATTGTATCTTTTAGTACCTTCCTCTAGTCCGTACTTGGATATATAGGTATCTAGAGTCATTGAGTTAGATCTCTTATCATGGGACTCTTTCCATCTTCTTAGACCTTCATCTTCACCATACTTTTCTATCTTTCCTTCCAAACTTAGGTTACGCTTTCTTTTCTCTCTATACTCTCTAAACTTAATAGGTCCAAGTTCAGGTCCATACTTCTTTATGAAGTTATCTAATGATAATTTTATTTTATCCTTATATTCATTATACTTCTTAGTTCCTTCTTCTATACCGAATCTTTCTATATACCTTTCTAGTGACTTCGACTTTGATGCTCTAGATCTAATATCCTCTATCTTTTTCAAAGCTCCCTCCTTACCATACTTTTCAACTCTACCTTCGAAAGATAACTGATATTTTCTCCCATGTGAAGTATTGCATGCACAATAATACCCTTCAATAGCATTTAGGAATTTACATGGATTATTGCATCCCTCATACTTACATGTAGGAATTATTGGATTTCCATTTTCGTCTTTAGATAGGAATCTATCATTATACCACTCTTGCTCAGATATTCCTAATGACTTAATATACTTCTTAATATCTGATTTCTTCTGATACTCATTAGTATCTGGATTCAGGTACATATTAATTGTATTACGACCTAAAACCTTAACTTTAAATTCTAACATTCTATTTGAAATTTGAGTTTATATTATATGAATCGAGTAAATCATCTTAAATGAGAGATCCAGGTAGCTACTCCTTTCACTCTCATTCAATTTACTCAAATTCAAATGTTATTTCTTATCAGTAGGATTTATTCCGCTACTCTTCAACATAGCGTTCATAAATTCCTTAACCTGCTCTTTTGATCTTAAATCTCCACTATCAGATGAGCTTCCCACCTTTAGATCATCAGATATTTTCTTTAACTCAGTATCAGCTCCTTCTATTCTCAATTGATCCTGGAACTGAGTGAATACTCCTAGCATGTTTACCAATTTTTCCACAGCAATAAACTGGTCTGACAGTGTGAGCTCCTCGCCCAATAAATTATTAGGCTCCATAATTTTATCTAAAAGTAGTAATATAGTAGTTAATATCTTCTGATATACTAAACTTTTAGCTCTAGTCATAAACTCACTAAGATATAGCTGATAAATTCTAAATGTAGTGGGATCAGCTAACTCAGCTAACATATTTGATGTTGAGCTTAAATCTAACTTTAAATCCAATCCGTACTTTTCATTATATTCGGTGAATATCTTATTCAAACTTGACTTTATAGCCTCAGCTCTCTGGGTTTTACTTAGTGAGGTTGATCTATTGCCACTTAAGTCATGAATTATATTCCCTACATTTGAAGGTATCCTACTAGCTTGATTTATTATATCTACTGGATTAATTACATTTCCATTCTCTTTTCCTACAGGATCTTGAGGATGGAGTATCTCATAATCCTCAGTCTTATCTTCATCGTTATTCAGTAGTCCCTTATCCTTTAGAAATTGTTTCTTGAAATTAGGATCATCAAATGGATTTCCTGAATTTTCTTCAAATATATTTCCCATAATTTCTGTGATTAGTTATTAAATAAGGTGAGCGATCTACAACCGAATTTCACAACCCAGTTGTAGATATCACCAGTTTGTTCTAATTCACATTATCAACGCTGGGCAGGGGCAAGGGTTCGAACCTTTAATCTCCTAGTAGTTATTTTACCGACGATCCCCTTCCTATACTATCTGAACTTCCTGGTATTTATAATACCTTCCATTCCAATACTTACTCACACCTAAATTTTTTAATTCTAGATTAGTTCCTCTAGTTACATCGAAGTTTAGAATCATATTACAATTCACTAGAGGATGTTATATCATGATAAAGAAGAAAGAATCCTACTTTATATCTGTAATCAATGTTCTTACATTTAGTCCTTTATATGAGAAATACTCATTCATGGACATAAATATGTATTCCAATGATTTATTAAAATTTCCGTTATCTAACTCTTCAAATGTTATTGGATTAGGCATGGATAATGATCCTGATGGATCTAATTTACTACACATAATTTTCCCGCTATTTACTAATGATTTCCTTACCTCTCTACTAGAGCATACTATTGGTATATTTCTAGTAATCGACTGAAGTATAGCATATGTATCTCTACCTTCTCCAGTTCCTAAACTAATTATATTCATATCTCAAATTTTGATAATGTGATTAGTAATCATTCTCATATTGATAGTTCTTCAATATATTCTTTCCGTATTTCTTCCAATTATCCTTATTAGAAGATTTACCTGACTTAACATTATATTCACTCTCATAATACGGTGATCTTTTCTTATAATCACCTTTAAATGAATTGTTCTTCTTAGCCATATTAAATAAAATTGATAACTAGTCATCCCGACAGGAATCGAACCTGTATCGACAGTTTAGGAAACTGTAGTTCTATCCGTTGAACTACGAGATGGAGACATCGTTTTTATGGATAAAACGAAGAAAACCCATGACACATGTCATGATACTACATTTTTATGTGAAATATTAGAATAAATGTAGAAATTTCTAATACTACACTTGGACAATTCCCTAGGATTAAGTCCATGCCCTAGATTTTATTTAGTGAGTTCTAGGCAACTCTACTCAGAGTACTGGTTAACTCTTCCTCTGAAATATATTAATAGTCATCATTACCTATCCCTTGATTTAGTTTCTCTTTCAGGAACTCTAGGTACTCTTTCATACTTTCCTCCGTAACTACCTTATCAAACGTAGGATCTATCCCTTTCAATGTAGTAGATACGTAGTTGAGGTATTCTTCTCTATTTAATAATGGACCAGCTAATTCCAATGTCCTGAGGGCATTCTCTATAACTGCACTCATCTGCTGTGACAATGTAGTAATTGACTCTGACGTATTTATTAGGTTATTATATTCTATAGTAGTTCTACTAAATAAATGAACTTCTACATTATTAGGATCAACCTCCTCATTATATAATACTCTAGATATTACATCAACAGCTCTCACTATACTAGACTTTATACCAGTTATAACTGAATTTATCTTGCTATTAAGTCTCTCAGACATTTTAAGAACTTCCCATTTATTTATTCTACCTTGAGCTACATCCAATGAGATACCCATAACTGATAGGACGGACTCTTTACAGTTATCTAGCTCCATCCTCATATCGTTTATCTTCTGAGTAATTTTACTTAACTCGATTGTACCCATGTTAGTCATTGAAGAGTTATAGTCAGGTAGAACTCTAATATTATTCAATAGAGCATCAATGATATCAGTTATACTAAACTGAGCAGTCATCATTGCACTTAGGTCAGTATAGTTATTAATTAAAGCTTCAGCTTTCTTAGTCAAGTCATTAGCTGCCTCTAATGATGTTCCTTTATCCATATGTATCATCAATAGAATTGGCTGAACAAGATCCTTTATTGATAATATTGATATCATAACATCCTTAAGTAGATACTCTTTAACCTTATGAGTTATAGAATAATACATAGGCATAGGAGCTGAATAGAATGTATCACTACTTATCTTATTTCTATTTGACTCCTTTCCAGATGGATTGGGAACTTTGTTATAGATGCTTTTATCCATGTCATTCCTTAGTCTAAGTGAATTTATGGATATTTTTATCATCTCCTCATATGGAACTTCATATATATTTCCATCGTCTCCCCTACATATATATGTAGTATCTTTATAATCCTTAGTCTTACTAACAACTACTACTGGATCGTATAAGTCCCTCTTATTTAGTACAATATGACCCGTCTCATCCCTAGATCTACTTATAAGAAAATGATACCCTCCATAGTACACTATCTCTGGTAAATGTTCTCTAATTACATCTGGAATCTTTAGGTCATTTATTAGGCATGAATTGACTCTATCAGTTTTCTGCTGATTTACCTTTCCTTCCTTATCCTTAATAGTGATTATATTTCCAGTCTTATTCATGAAATTCACTACATAATCTCTAAATAGGGAGGTTATCATCTCTGATAGATCGGATCTTTCATAAGTTTTAATTTCACTTAACTTGGAATAGTATGTACTGAGATTATTATCAGTAGTTGCATTTCCTGTAGTTAAGCTTCTATTACTCTCTACGTCAGTTCCATATAAATTTGAAGATCCGATGGCTTTATAACTGCCATTATTTAATATGTTACTTTTTATTGGAACTCTACCTCCGTAAGAAGTTAAAGCTGAAAATAGTTTTGATATTTCACTTCTAGCCATAAGATATTCAAATTTATAGATTTATCTAGATACCATGAGCTTTCCAATCTTCAGCAAATATATCTAACCAGTCAGGAATATAATTAGTAGCCATTACTCCATCATTCTCCTGATTTCTAGTATACACCTTAAGACATTGCTGACGATAAGCTATAGTTCCATCTCCTGACTTCAATATTAAAGATTTAGCTGCATCAGGTAATGACTGCATTTTAGGAACGGTATCTTTATTAATATCAGAATTCACTTGCTTAATTATAAAGGTATATCCATCCCAAGATTCTCTATAAACTGGATAACCTTCCTTTAGAAATTCTAATGCTTCACCAAACTTCATACACTTCAATCAATTTCGGAAACCCTTCCCTTTTAAGGGAAGTGGAGGAGAAATTGAAATTAACCTTGATTATTAATATAATTTCTAATAGTATCTTCACTAGCATTCCCCATAGAATTAATGAAATAACCATCTATATTTTACTACTAGTATTATATGATAAAGTAATCTAAATTTACAACTCATATAATCTCAATCTCATAATATTTATAATACTTTCCATTCCAATATTTACTTACTCCATCCTTACCTATAGTTCCTCCATAATTAGTTATAAATTTCTTATAGGTGGAGTCTGGATTAATATATATGTAATTCCAAATCTTTCCATGATTTGACTTAGTATCATTAATCTTTAATCTTATCTTCTTTAACTTGGATTTATGATCTATATTAATTCTAACTCCTCCTTTCCTATATCTGAAATAAAATCTAGAATCCCTAATCTTATTCTTCAATCTATGTAATTCCCTTCTATACTTATAACTAAGTCTATCAATAAATCTAACTGAAGAATTATATTTCTTATTTATTGGAATTAGTGAGATAGGTCTATAATCTTTAGTGACCTCTAAATAACCTAAAATACCTATAGTATATGAATCTATACAATGAGAATCAAAATCTCTAACAGATTTATCTTTATTCTTAACTCTATCTGGAAATAATAATTCTCTCATCTCTTTTGTATCTTTTCCTTTAACTTTATATAGGTTTAATTTTAAATTATTAGTTATATAATTGTATAATCTACTCTTTCCAACTTCAATATTACTAAATGATTTACCTTTATTAGATATATAGTGATTAAATCTTACATCCTCAATTGATATTGATTTAATTGGATAGAATGATATAATCCTCTTAATCATATTAACTCTATTCTGAAAATAATAATTAGAAGTATTACTTATCTTACATCCATTTCTAGATTCAATCCTCATAGGTCTAAATCTAAGTCTATATCTCCTTAATCTCCTATATCCAATTCTCTTATTCATTATTGACTTAAGTGATTTAGATATAGCTAATTGATGATTGAATTGAAAATTTCTATTATCTAATTTACTAATAACTGTAAATCCATCAAACATAGAACCTGGATCTATTCCTAGAACCATTTCCTGATTTTCACTAGGAATTTCTCCATCTCTTATTGGATTATATTTTAGTTTAAGATAAGTTCCTAAGACTTTATCTTTAACAAAAACTCCTTTCTTAATTTTTACTAATCTCTTAGCTTTTCTCCAAGTTGTAGGCATAAGAATTAATTTCTTATATCTAACTGGACATCTATTTGATTCCATAAAATAACATTATTATGTTAATAAATTAAAATTAATTTATCACTTGAGATAAGTATAATACCTCAATCTCATTGACATTAACAGATGAGCTTCGCTCATCAGTGCATATTACTAATGTAATATCCATCAGATAAGTTAGAATCTAGATAAGACTTGAGAAGAATCCTATCGTCAATCAAATTATTAATTAATTTTCTCATCTATTGGACTTAGATAATATTAAATGACAATTATACTTTATCATATTCTTATCTATGAGTCTAATCTAACTACTTTAAGTTATTACTAACTTAAATCCATCTATATCTTTTGAATATAGTAGGTGGATTTAGCTTGAATGGAGGTTTAATTCTCACTCAAGCCGTTCCCCTTTAGGGGAATCGGTAGTTGACATATTAATACCCTTTATTTATTAATTGTCTTCTGATTTCTTTCCAATCTAAATAACCGCCATCTGTAATAGGGATTCCTAAGGCTGCGTCATCTATGTATATATCTGCATATACTTTAGGTGACTTAGTCCATGACTTCTGACCTGGAGTATAGTTGACTCCGTATAATTGAAGTCCATTGGACTCAATAAATTTTACTGCATCATTTAAGTAAATCCCTGATCTCATTGTATTCAATACTAACTTATGACCTCTACTGATCATTTCAGTCAGTACATCTATGCAGTAAGGACATATCTCATTAATCTCAGGAAACTCATTATGCTTAGTTATAGTTCCATCAAAATCAACTGCGATTATCATAATTATAAATTTTATTTTTAGTTCTCTAATCCTATTGAAAGGTAGAATCATATTTCAATTCTTAGAGAAGTTTAATTGGATACAGCTATCAATAACGTGCAGAAACCTATGGTTTCTAGCAAGATTACTTAGCGATAGCTAAGTTGATTAATCGCTGTATTTAAGTGGTATATTTAGTCTGGTTCACTCAAAGGAACTTGTTGGTTCCTTTGAGTTTCCATCCAGATTTTATACTTTATATTTTGACTTATTCCGTTTATAAAAAAAGACCCCTAGGATGTAAAGTTCTTATAGGGATGACAAAAAAGACTCCTAGGATTTATGACCTTTATAGCTAACTAAAATTAGGTCCTAGGATTTACCTCCGCTAAATTTTTACGTATACTAATAAAATCCTTTATAAACCGTATATACAGTGATTTTTAGCGGGTAAATTCTCATATATTCCAATTGTTAGTATCAATTTTCATGTCTATCAGGTATCTAGATAGCGTACTAACTATGCTATTATACTTACGGGACTCTTTTACACTCATAGGAATTAGCTCGTATATCTTATTTATATTTATGTTGAATGAATACTTAATTCCTCTTTCAATAGCATTTAATATATTCGAGTCATATTCACATAGCTTAGATATATGTTCAGCTTTCTTAGGTGTTATTCCTATAGCTCTCAATCTATCATATGCATTATCTGATACATTAGGAATATGAGTCATCTTTGAGCCAGTTAGGTATGTGCCTACATAATTCACTATATCGTCATTCCAGTCAGAACTGAAGTATACATTAATGGGTAATCCTTGATGCAGTCTAATTCTCGTTCTACATATAGCTTGAATTACTCTATTTGCATAGTATTCAGTAGAGTTCATATCTGAGTGATACATCAGATTAAATTCACTTATTACTGTATTAGGTACCTGATATCTACCACACATAACTACAGCGTCATAATCTCTATAGTCATTTATAGCCTTATCTTTACCTGATCCATAATATTCTACACTAAAATCCTCACCTTCAATTAAGCCTCTGGACTTCAGCTCATTTACCAGGTAACTAGGTATACTCATATTCTTATTTATGGCATATGAGTTAGTCTCAGCTATCAATCCATCAGTAACTTCATCATTCACCTCAGAATCGTCACTTTTAAAGTTCATCCAGGTGAATATTAACGTCCTCCTATTCTGACGTATTATTGACTCCAACTGATCTGACAATGAATGCAGTTTATCTCTCATGTATTCATCAATATTATTTATTGACTTATCAAATTTTATCCTTCTAGATAAATTAAAGGAGAATTTACTTACATTGCACTGACTATTATACTTATTAGGATATGATAATACCTTAAACATTGAGCTATTAGATAAAGTTATATCACTAGTTCCGTCAAATAAAAGTACGTGAGAATATATCTGGTCACTTATTATGTCAGTGAAGCTATATATTAAAGGTATATTTTCTGACTCACTATTAGTATTAGCTAGGATAGTATAATCATTAAACATTGACTCATATACCTGCTCATTTCTCAGTTTGTTCAGTTCATTATCCTCTTTCAGGAATAAGTTAGCCAACTCCTTACTTGCATTAAACTTTATATACTCCTTCACTGTAGTCTTAAATGCTCCATAATGACGTATAGGTAAATCAAGTCTAGGTTTACATGGAACAGCCATTAAACGAAAATTTCCGTTACTTTCATTTATTAGCTTATTCTCTTTATCCACATACCAGCTAAACATGAGTAGAACTGACTTCCTTATATATTTCTTAATACATTTAGCTTCAGTACTCTCATCAATTAAAATCCATTGTCTAGGTAAATCACCATTACTTTTCAATGACGCTCTAGATGGACCTATTATATCTGATAACTTTCCACTAAAGTTTGATCTGACCAATAGATCTATAGGTTCATCCAGTAATTTAGCATGAGTACATATGATGATCTTCTTATTAAATAACTCAGTAGGATTATTCCTCCATAAGTCATTATCAACTCCTGGAGCTGATGAATCTGAATGAAGGACTATTATATCTTCTAGTTTTAGTGCATCTCCAGTCTTAGGATTGATGGACGTACCTACTAAATTATCTACAATCCATTTATACATAAGATTGCATTCATCCTTAGTAAATGCAGAATATAATACACCTTCATGCCATCTTATACTTATAAGATTCCTGATATTCGTAGTCTTTCCAGATCCACAACCTGGACAGATAGCATAAGCTCCATATTCAAACTCTTTCAGTGTAATATCTCCATTTAGGAAATGGAATATTATGTTACTGCACTTTGAGGCTCTCATATCCTCAATAAAAATCCTTTTGTTATTCATTTTAAAATGTATTTGTTTAACTTAAAATAAAGTGAATCGAAATTTACTTATGTCATGATATATTAATATTAGAGAGGTTCTGCAGTTCCTCTCTAATATCAGTTAAACATAACATAAATGAATGATTTCACAATCGTTCCTCTAGTCCTATTGAAAGGTTAAGTTCCTATTTCAAACTGCTAGAGGATAAAAATTTTCTTAAAATTATGAATATTAGAATGCCGTGAAGCCTAGTTTCTTTTAATCTCCCAATCATCTGACATGAGGTCAGATAGGTTAAAATGGAATTCATCATTAGTAGAACTAAGAATTACTTTTCCATCTACTAACTCAATATACATTTTATCATCCCAATTTAATCTTCTTAATTTAAATCCATCTGATAAAAGTGATTTAGCATTAATGTAACTCATGACTTAAATTTTATTTGATTAGACTCCTAACTCGGATTCGAACCGAGGATAACGGATTTGCAGTCCGTCGCCTTAACCACTTAGCTATTAGGAGAGTACAATACTCTCAGTATGCGTTGAGTATTAGTGAATGTGAATAATAAAGAGAATAGCTTAAAGTCGCATGGTCAATTATTATATCATAAAATAAGACAATCAAAAATCATTACTGTTATGTAAATCATAAACAAATAAAATGGAAAACTTAAATCACACATTTAAAACCTTTAAAAATCTAGAACAAAACTGCCTCAGCCAGAAAGTTACTTTGCTTAAAATAATAGCTACCTTAAACTATTCTCATGCTTTAGGGTTTGGAGATATACGAAGGTTTTATCGAGGGGTATTATGTGTATCTAACATCTCTAGAAGGGCTGTTATAAAGATCTAGGCTACTTTAAACCCTCCTTATCAATATTTATTGATAAAATACCAGTATTTTTAAACTGAAGCTACCTGAATAGAGAGGTTTCTGAGACCCTATAAACCTTAAGGTTGAGTAATTATATTACTATATTAATGTTATGAATGACACTATATATGAGTATAAAAATGAAATTTATGAATTAAAGTTTATTAAAACTAGGTTAGATGATAGCCTGATGAATAAGCTTACTGAATTATACAATATCAACGTATTCCTCCATCCTGAATCTTATGTTAGGGATGTATGTACTAGATTATTCAGTAGATACCTAAATAACGTAGATACCGTCATAGTAATATATTATTATGATGAAGATTTACTTATGGATACTGTAACTATGTATGTTACATTATCAGGGATCTATGTAAATTATGAGTACTCAGAGGTACTTGGATATATAATGCAGGGGATTGTAAATATATTGAACAATGAAAGATAACATGATAAAATGTATATTATGTGACGACTCTATGGAGTGCAATGATATGTTTGAAGATCACGTAGTATCGGATCATATGATGAGTTACTCTAAGTATTATGAATATCATAAACTAATAGGGGAGTCAAGATGTGATATATGCGAGGAGCCTTTATATAGGGTATCTCCATGGTTTGAGATATATAATCCATGTATTAAATGTAGTGGAAATAAAATTTATTTTGAGTCAGCTATGATGAATATAGATAAAATACATAATCTATTATGCAGTAATAGATTCGTAAAGTTATTCATCTTAGATAGAGACTTAAGGGAAAGATTGACTAAGTTTAATATTATGGATTACTGCAACTCATTAGCGTCCATATATAAGAATAGTGAGATAAAAGACGATATAAATCTATTTTCTATATCTACTAAGACTGGCAGATCACCGTATCTGGATACTAGCCTATCTAATATAAACTTAAATAAATCTGCATATAAGATATCTAAAAGGGATTTATCAATACATGATGATCACTATATACTTAACTTTAATGGGAATACCTATGAGATATATCTTCCAGAAGAGTGCGAATATCATAATAACAATCACTATAAGTACAACATACTGAATAGATCAAATAACTACCAGTCAGCTAAGAAACTCTTACTGAGTTCAGGGACATGTGTAAAGTTCTATAATACCAATTTTGATAGATGTAAGTCTATATTAAGGGTGACTAAAAATGGAAATGACGTATATTCGGTATCCTTGTCAATAGAAGAACTGAATTACATAAAGTTTTATATTATGACCAACTCAACTCTATTGAAGTACATATTAGGGATATTATACGAGATTATAAAAAACTCGGATACTATATATGACTACGCATTTATTCTAAATAAGGTAGTCATAAATCCTACTGGAAAATTCAATATGATTATTGACTGGACTATAAATAATAGAATGCTAGATTCAGACAAAGAGTTATTAAATATATCAATATTATGATACAATCAAAATTTACTATATGTAATGTTGACTTCACATTTAAGATAATGAATATATCTAGTGTATTTAGAATAAATGTAAATAAGCTGGATAAACTAGTTGATTTTGATAATAGAATAGCTATAAAATTATCCAAATCAAAAGATCACTTAAAGATTTGTAATACATCTAGTAGCATTAAAGGAGTAGACATAATTCCTTACCTGAAGTCAGATTATGAGTTCATGACTCAGGTATTAAGATGCATAGATATAATATCTAGGAATTATAAGCCTAGAAGCTTAGATTATAGTGATATCACAGGGGATTCTCCTATAGTGAATGATAATCCACTGTCCATGAATGACGTTACTATAAAATGGACATCTAAGATGGATGACTCAATTAAAGGTAATTTATTAATAACTATATTTTAAATATCATGAGCAAGTTAGCTAATCCAGTATTAGGAACATATGAGATAGAAACTGCTATATGTAACGGTGAGAGTAAATATCTAGAAACGGCAGCAAAGTCATTCGAGTACATTGATACATCGATATGTTATAACAATGACTATTGTATATCTATGGTTCTTAAGAGGAATAAGAAAATGAAGGTGATAAGTAAGATACCACCTCAAATGATAAATGAATATGAATTCATGATGTCAAATCATCTAAGATGCCTAGGTAGGAATAAAATAGATATAATGCTTATACATAATCCTAGGTCAGACTGGAAGGATTTAGCTTTAAGATTAGAGTCAGATGATAGAGTAATTGAGTCAGGAGTTAGTAACTTTACTATTGATGATATAAAGAGGTATAAAGATATAGTAGGTCATTATCCTAAATATAATGAGATGGAAATTAATCCATTGTATTTTGATAAAGATTTAATTAAATTCTGTCTTGATAATAGGATAAAAATAATTGCTTACGCAATATTAGGAGGAAAGTATAATGCTAGAAGAAATATAGCTACCTACACTCTACCGTACCTATTATCATTTGCATCAGTTCATGCTGACTTCGTGATAATAAGGTCAGATAACTATCATAGGATAAAGGAGTCATCAAAGTACGTCAATTCATTAGATAGTGATAAGATAGATTATGAGCTCTATGATATAGAGTCACATACTGACAAATCTATAATTCCTACTCAGTACAGATATCCCATGTATTTTACTAAGTATATTCATCCTACCAATTCTGACAATTTCTTAGATAAAGGTATAAAGATATATAAGGAGATAACCATGGATACGGTAGATAAGAAAACTGACGAGTTAAATTTAAACTCCGTAAATCGTCCTAATAATTATGAATTTATATCAGATTATAGAGTATTCTATAGGTATATGGTAGATGAAATGGTGAATAATATAACTGGAAGATACCCTGTAGGTGGTTATATATTTCCTAGCACATACGTAGCTATATCAAGGTTATCATTCTTAGACTGTATAAAAGGAGTCTGTAGGAATGCCTATATATCATCTGTAAATTTAGTAGATAAATCTGGAAGACTGTCTAAGGTGAATGACGGGAATTCAGAATTAATAATAAACTCATTTATTGAATAATTTAAACTAATTCACAAAATTATGAAAACGTATTTAGATCCGAAAGTAGAGTTAATTGATGGAACTTATTATGATTTAGCATTTTATACCTGGCTAAAATCCAGAGAGCACGTTATTAGATTAGAAGATGGAACCAAAATTAAGGATATAATCTTGGATGGAATAGATGACCTTTATTTTGACCAGCTTGATAAACCTAATCATAATAAGAATTGCATAATTCTCCTGACATCTGATGATAAATATTATTTATTATGCGATACTCCTAGAGGAGTAAATCAAATAGATAAATTTTATGTAGATGATGAGCTAGTTGAATACTCTTCATATAGGGATAGAATAATGAAAATGAATCTTCAGTACTCTAATTTTGATCAATATGTATTTGAGATACAAGGTTCTGCATTATTTAGAGACATTTTATTCAATATGAATACTGTAGCTCAATGGGCTAAAAGTGAGAGATTTAGAGTATCTACTTTATCGAAGGATGAGAGATTAAAGGAGGAGAATTATCCAATCAGTTCGGAATATAAGGGAATATCTGAATGGGAATCTCAGTTTGATGAATATATGGAATATATAAATAAATATGAGAAGACTGATGATGCCAGATTGAAGATGCCTTACTCTATAAGCTCTGTATACTGGATAAGTATAAATAGAAAGGAATTAATAAACCTGGCATCGATGATCAGATTGAAAATGCCATTCTTTTATGATATTTATATTCATCCAATGATGGAGAAGTCTAATATCAGGGAAGAGGAGTTACATGCCTATGTAGATTCTACTGTATCTATGTACATTAGGGATTCAAACGAAGAATTTAAAGAAAATTCCACTTTAAACTCAGGATTTTATATTATTAATACTAAAATGGGATTAATAATGTATTCTCAATTCTTACGTCAAGGATCTACTATATGTTCTGGATTTTATGATGAGTTGATTCATAATGATGCTGAGGAATTCTCTCATAAGGTATTTAAAGGAGATACTATAGTGAATATAACCTACGTAGCTCATAAAGATAGATTAGATAGAACTGTATCTAATAGATTATGTGCATTTGCTATGAGTTCTGGGGATGGACCTTGCAGTTGGAGTTATTTCTTAAATAATTTTCTTAGAGACGATATAACTCCTAATGATTTCAGAAGATTACTACCATGTAAATTTGATAGTAATGGAAGAGTATGCGACTGTAAATTCCTAGAGGATGTCAAGTGAATTTTTAAAATGTGTGTTCCAGAAATCATTAGGGTCATCAGGATT
>OGIE01002331.1_pt1 | contig 23648 bp, 14 predicted proteins | sample 1571581 | NCBI WGS metagenome assembly OGIE01 (sample SAMEA2582021, study PRJEB24529) | metagenome | biome: Human gut stool | place: China | collected 2011
ACTTGCGGAAGACGATGCGGGCAACATCTGGTGTAGTACGATGAAAGGCATCAACCAAGAGCCGGAGAAAAGGGGAATTGTTCGTCAGAATTACAGGTATTTAAACACGAAATTAAAAGAATTGGGCTTTGACACGGGCAATACCGTTTCTCAAATCATCCCGATAAAAATAGGCAATGACTTGAAAACTAAAACTGTGGTACGAAAACTTTTAGAGAAAGGAATATACACTTGCGGTATTACCTACCCCGGAGTGAAATTGAATGATGCTCGCATCCGCTTGGGGATTCTTGCCACCCATACAAAAAGCGATTTAGATCACCTGCTGGTCTCATTGCAAGAGATCGACAGCAAGATACATATACGAAAATGAACATTGCTTTAGGGAGTGTCCGAGAAGGCATTCCTTTTTTTACAATTCAATTTTTTAAGAGAGATTTTAACGGAGCGACAATATGGGTTAACAGTCTCCTGCGATTTGTAATGAACTCGGCGGATCCTTCCATTTTTTGAATAAATTTCACTTCTTTATTATACGAGGACTGCATTCCCGAATCTAACTCTATTTCAACAATGTATCCTTTGTTTTCTTCAGGCACCAATGAAATATTAATCACGGAACCTTTGAGCACCCCGTATTCCATATAGGGAAATCCATTCAATTTTATATTTACAGGTTGCCCTTTCTTCACTTTACCAATGGCGTTAGTATTAATGAAAGAATAGCCAAAAATTTTAGTTGTTTGCTCAGGAACAATAGTAACAACACTCTCGCCTTCTTTGATCAATTGATTCTCCTTCCATAGTCTCGTAAATGTAACATTTCCAGCGATAGGAGATTCTACTATATATTTTCCCTTCCATTGTTTTAATTGTTCCCTCAACGAATTGTACGTTTCGTCCATTGTTGTTCTATGCGTAATAAGTTCTCTTTCATACAGAGAATGTAAATCCAGAGCCTCCTGTTCAAGTATTAATATTTGATTGTTGGCGGAACGTAATGATGAACAAAAGCTCATGTATGCAATCTCTTCTTTCAAAAATTTTTGAGTTGTTTGTTCGTGCTGATGCAAACTTACAGCCACGTCATGGTGCTTGGAAAAAAATGATGAATCTCGCAGGTATTGGCTTTTGGCCAACAGGTAATTCTTTCTTTGGCTATCATGTTGTTTTAGCATTGCTTGATATTCGAGTCTCTGTCGAGTTATTTGTTGGTTTAGCAAATCAGTCTTGTTGAGATAGTATTTCAAATGCAAGAATTCATTAAATATATTCCAATTTTTTGCAAATGAATTATAGTAATCTTGCAATTCTCCTAATTTCAAAAATGGTTGTTGCTTGGAAAGCACAAGCGAATCCCAAGTTGTATTATCATAAGTATTTAGATCCTTTTCTAACTTTAAAACATCAGTATAATTTGCCGTATTTTCAAGCATTGCAATTATCTTACCTTTATGCACGAAATCGTTATTATCCACGAATAATCTTTGGATCGTTTGGGTCGTTTTTGTGTATAACGTAATTGGGGGATTTGTCGTTGTTAATATAACAGGACAAGCAATAATTTCAGGATATTTGTAGAAATAACTTCCGACAACAAGTGAACACATAAAACAAAAAATTACACCCAACCCTTTTTTTATAAAAGAACTAGGAATTTCTTTCATGATTTGTTCTACATCTTCGCAATGTTGAGTAGAACGTTTAGTTTTCATCGCTTTCATATTAAGATTAGTTCCCTAAGTCAAGTTGATTTTTTACTAATTTATAATACGCCCCCTTTGTTGCAATCAATTGATTGTGTGTGCCGCTCTCAATTATTTTACCACTGTCCATCACTATAATTTGATCAGCATTTTTGACCGTGCTTAATCTGTGAGCAACAATCACGACAGTTTTGTTTTTGAAAAAACGATTCAAGTTTTCCATAATGATCAATTCATTGTTAGCATCCAATGAATTTGTTGCTTCGTCAAGAAATATATAGCCGGGATCTTTGTAAACTGACCTGGCAATTAACACACGCTGCTTTTGCCCACTACTTAAGCCATGCCCATCAATACCAATATTTGTCTTGTCCCTGTAAGGTAATTTATTGATAAATTCCTGCAAATTTGCCGTTTGAATAGCTTTGCTATAAAGTTCCTCATCAGGATTATCATTAAGGATACAAATGTTCTTTTTTAATGTGTCTGAAAAAATAACTCCTTCTTGCATGACAACACCACATGCCATCCTCCACGAGTGAGGACTGTAACGCTGCAATTTTTGATTATCAATCAACACCTCTCCTTTTTCCGGCTCATAAAATCCGAGTAGTATTTTTATCAGTGTTGTTTTTCCACTACCACTACCACCAACAATTGCGGTCGTTTTACCCGCAGGTACGACTAGATTTATATTCTCCAATACCTTGGGAGAGTGCGGACCGTCATAGCGAAACGATAAATCCTTTATTGTAATTTCTTTTGCAGGTGGTATTTCGTATATCAATCCACTATCTTGACTTTCTTCATCCTCTTTTTGATGAATTTCTCCCAATCTCTCTATGCTTATTTTTGCATCTTGAGCACTTTGAATAAAATTAATAAATTGGTCAATAGGCACATTTAATTGGGCTATAATGTATTGAATTGCGACCATCATACCTAATGTCATATCCCCACCAATCACAGCTCTTGCCGCCAGATAGGATACAACAATATTCTTTAATTCGTTAATCATCGTTGCCCCGATTTGCTGATTCTGTTGCAGGGTCATACCTTTCACACTAGCGTTGAATAAACGTACTTGTATTTTTTCCCACATCCAACGTTTTTGCTTTTCACATCCATTCAATTTTATTTCTTGCATCCCTGTTATTAGTTGCACCATGCTATTTTGATTGGCAGCAGCCTCCCTGAATCTAACATGATCTATGGCTCTCCGCTTTTTTAAAAACATTAAAACCCATAGTATATATATGGCACTACCAACAATGAAAGACAAAAGAATACCTCCATGATAACTTGCCATCATGAATGTATATATGATAAAAGTAAAAATAGCAAATAGCATACTAATCATAGTTCCAGTTAGAAAAGTTTGTATGCGGCCATGATCATCAATTCGTTGTAAAATGTCGCCTATCAGCTTGGCATCAAAAAAAGAGATTGGTAACTTCATGAGCTTAATCAGAAAGTCAGAAATTAATGCAATACTAAATCTCGCCGTGATGTGTAACATTAGCCAATTTCGAATCAACTCGTTCATGGTCTTGCCAAAAGATAATGCTAACTGCGCTATTAAAATAATTACAATAAAAGATACATCTCCAGTACCTATGCCATAATCGACAATCGCCTGAGTTAAAAAAGGCATTAAAACACTGATAATCACACCAGTTGTCATTCCTAAAAATACCTGAAAAATGTACTTTTTATAAGGATACAAATAATTTAATAGATAACTGTAGTGAAATTTTTCTTTTTTGTTTTCTATAAAGAAACTAGGTGTCGTTTCAAACGCTATTAGATATCCTTCTTGTTCATTAGAATTCTTACATATCCAATGATTCAAAAATTCATCTTTTGAATATATCGCAAAACCGATAGAAGGGTCCGCAATGTAGATATTGAATTCACCTTTTCGTTTTTTCTTTATTCTATACACGACAACAAAATGTTTACTATCCCAATGTACAATTACAGGAAGTGGAATGTCAATCAAATCCTGCCATTCAACTTTCGCTCCCTGGGCTCGTAATCCAATTTGTTCAGCAGCTTCACATATATCTAGCATGGTCACGCCAAATTTTCCAACATGCATAAGCTCGCGTAGGTGTTGCAATGTATATGATTTGCCAAATTTTTGAGCAATCATCCGCAGGCAAGTCGGACCGCAGTCCATACCGTCCAACTGAAGATATAAAAGAAATTTTTTCACTACATACTTTATAATGGTTATTATGCTGATGCAAATATATAAAACAAAGTTGAATAATCACATTTAAAAATAATATTATTGTTTATATAACTGTATTACAGTAATATAAAAATATGTAAGTTGTTTTGACTGAAAGCATTTATAAATACTATTTGGTATTCTAAATTATATACATATATTTGCCATGGCAAAATTATAATAATAACAAGATGTCAAATCTAACATTAGATCATAAACTCGAAAAGATTGCAGCTAGCATAACTTTGTATGCAAAGGGTAAAATGAAGACTCAGGAAGCACATGAAGATTTTGGTTTATTTAATGGACAGTGGGGTATGTTACTGTTTGAAGCATATTATCTGCACTACAATCCTAAATGTAGTATGCAGAAATTTTTTGACGAACATCTGGATTTTTGCCTGACGAGTTTAAGTGATGGATACCGAGCATATAGTTACAGTAATGGATTGTGTGGCATGTTATTAGCCTTAGAACATTTGCAAAAGAAAGAATTTATCGAAATTGAAATGTCAGAAGCTATTGATGTTTATGACAATCTTTTCAAGCAAATACTAGACCAGGAACTTCAAAATCCTAATTATGATTTTTTACATGGAGCTATTGGACTAGGATTTTATTTTTTACACCGGAATAATGCATTATCTATTTCATGTATAGAAAATATTATAAATCATTTATGGGCAGATGTGATTATAAATGGCGAACAGTATGCATGGAAAACTATATTAAATCTATCTGGAATTAAGGCGTTTAATATATGTTTATCACACGGGATGTCTAGTATAGCAATCTTTTTAGCTAGGGTTTATGAAAAAAACATATTAGAAGAACATACCCTTAAATTACTAAATGGCTGCATTCGATTTATTTTAGCTCAAGAAATTGATCACAAAAAATACGGTTCATTTTTTCCTAGTATAACAATAGAGTATGAACAACCTGATATTCTAAAAAGTAGAATGGGGTGGTGTTATGGCGATCTTGGTATCGCATTAAGTTTATGGCAATGTGGGAAAATATTACATGATGATGGTCTGAAAATGAAATCACTTGAAATTTTGAGATTTTCAACTCAACGAAAGCAACTAGAAGAAAATTCCGTGTGGGATGCCTGCCTATGTCATGGTACTAGCGGTATTGCTCAAATTTTCTTGCGGATGTATTATGAAACAGGAATATCTTCATTTTTAGATGCCAATAAATTTTGGATTAACGAAACATTGAGAATGGCTACATACACTAATAACGGAACTGGATTTAAGGCATTGGAAATGAAACAGTCAAAGCTTGATTATTTTGATAATTATAGTTTTTTGGAGGGGATAAGTGGAATCGGTTTATCATTAATGGCATCAAATTCGGATATCCATTTTTCTGATTGGGACGCTTTTTTATTAATAAAATGAACAGGAGATGCTTTTACTCCTTTATGTTAAAAGCAAAACAAATATAAATTCATATCATGAAAAAGTTATCAGTAAAAAAGACTGTTATCGCAAATCTTAACAGTAACGAAATGCAAAACGTTGCAGGTGGAACAGATCGTTTATGTGGTCCTCAAACCTACAACACAAAAACTTGCAGTGGACAAACTTACCAGACTTGGGAGGTTAATTGTAACGTTAGACCATGCAAGTAAAACATGATGGAGGGTATTATACCCTCCATTCATTTTAGTTACAGAAAACTAATTTCCAAATAATGTTTTTATAGCATGAAAAAGTTGAGAGAATATTCTTTTTTCCCTTCCGTGTTTTTTAGGACACCACTGTATCCATATAATTTTTGTTTCAATAAAGATCATTTAGAAGATGTATTCCTGGAAGGACTTTATATTGCTTCACCGGATTTATTTCAAGAAGTTTTAAAGAAGAAAACCGAAGAAAAAATAGATATTTCTCTGGAAAAATATTGTTCTCGCACAAGAACAAGGCCCACACCTTTTGGCTTATTTGCTGGTTGTTCAATCGGAAGTATAAATGGCACACACACGCATATACAATTAGTTCCCGTAAACAATTATCAACGAATTACCAGGCTTGACATGCTTTATATATATGAATTGATTCAATGTATAGAAAAGCAGGAGCATATATTATTTCAATTAACCTTTTATCCCAATAACAGTTTATATGAAATAGAAAAAGAATATCGGTATATTGAATATTTTAATTTTAATAAAAAAAGAATTCATCAAATTGTTAGTGTTGAAAAGGAGAAATATATATCCTTAGTACTAGATTATTCTAAAAATGGCGTGAAATTCTCTGAATTAATACAGGTTATTACCAAAGAAGGATTCACTTACGAGGAATCTATTGAGTTTATCAAGGATATGATTTCTTCTCAATTAATAAAAAGCGAATTAGATATATCTGTAACAGGTGATGATCCGCTAGAGATTTTAAAGAATAAATTATTGAATATTAAAGAGGCGAATCGGTTTGTAAGTATTATTGATGAAATACAAATTCTATTGAAAAAGATCGATGCTACTAATGATTGTAATAAGATTTCATATTATAAAAATATTAAAGAAATAATAGAACAGATTACCCCAGAGTTCATCCCGAAATATTTATTTCAAACAGATCTATTCAAACCGACAATAGAAGCTAAAATCTCAAATTCTATCACTGAAGAAATATATGCCGTAATCTCATTCTTAAATAAACTAACCTCATTGCCGACAAAAAATAATATTACAGAATTTATCACTAAATTTTCAGAGAGGTATTCTGACCAAGAAATGGATTTAAATTTTGTACTCGATACCGAAGTAGGAATTGGGTATCCCGTAAATCATGAAACAAATGATAGTTCTTCATTAATCGATGATCTATATTTTTCACAAATAAAGAAACGGGAATTATGCGAATATACTGCTTTGGAAAAAGTACTTGTAAACAAATATCAAAATGCCTTACAAAATAGATGCAATGTCATAAAATTAGATGATAATGATTTTCCTGATTTCAAAATTGATTGGAATTCAATGCCAGATACATTTTCTGTTATTTGCAGCATAATATCTGACACTGACAATAACAAACAGGTTTTAATTAAAGCTATAGGAGGGCACTCAGCGGGTTATTTATTGGGGCGTTTTGGACATCTAAACCCTGATATAAAATCTTTACTAATAGAAATTGCAGAAAAGGAAAAGGAATTGAATCCAAATACAATTTTCGCAGAAATAGTACATTTGCCGGAAGCTCGTACTGGAAACGTGATATTCAGGCCGACGATTCGAGAATATGAAATTCCTTACCTTGCAAATCCTTCTGTAAAACGGGAATGCCAGATTCCACTATCAGATATTACAATCTCAATTGCAGATGGAGAAGTTATACTTAAATCCAAAAGCTTAGAAAAAAGGATAATACCAAGACTTACAAATTCTCACAATTATAGCTATAACAGTATGCCTATCTACTATTTCCTTTGTGATTTACAGGGTCAAAACAAAAAAACAATACTATATCTTGACCTCGAAAACTATTTTAAAGACCACTCCTATTTCCCTCGTATCATGTATAAAAATCATATTCTTTTCAAGGAAAAATGGATTATAAAATCTGAAAAATTAAAACGCATGATACATTTGTCCGATGATGAATTGTTGGCTAACATAAGTGTATTTAGAAAAGAGAATAAATTACCCCAATATATCGTCATTCAAGAAGGAGATAATGAATTGTTTATAGATTTTAAAAAATTGATTAGTATAAAGACATTGCTATCACTAAGTAGAAATCGAACCGAGTTGAGATTTGAGGAGTTTGTTTTCTCTCCGAAAGATGCTGTTATCGAGGCTGAAAATGGATGCTTTACAAATGAATTTGTATTTACTCTTTACCGTTCATAATAACTATGGATAGATTTTATTTATTAGGCAGCAAATGGTTGTATCTTAAAATATATACAGGAATAAAAGTCGGGGAAGACCTTTTAATCAAAGATATTTATCCTATAGTCATACAACTGAAAAAGAAAGGATATGTATCTGAATTTTTCTTTATAAGATATTCAGATCCAGATTTTCATTTTCGAGTAAGAATAAAAATGATTGATACGTCTTGTCTTCCTGTACTCATATCGGAACTATATCATATATTGTATCCACTAATGAAAGAGAATATTGTTTGGAATTTACAGTATGATACATATAAAAGAGAGATTGAAAGATATGGAGGTGAAGATACGATACAATATATTGAAAGAGTTTTCAGTGTAGATAGTGAATGTATTATTTTACTTTTACGATTGTTACCTGAAGCAAAAAATCCAGATCAAGATCGATGGTTATTAGCAATTCCTCTAATTGATGATGTTTTAGATTGTTTCGGGTATTCAATTCTGGAAAAAAGAAATATAATGAAATATTGTTCAGATTCTTATAAAACAGAGTTCGATTTCACAAATCACACTTATAAAAAACAATTAGATGATAAATATCGCTTGAATAAAAATTTGATAAATCAATTTCTATCTAATACTTGTAGTGAGAGTAGTTCTTACCATGATATCCTTAATACGAGAAAAAAAGAATTACGAGAAATTTCTACCCGGTTAGGCAAACAACTCTCTCCTGATGTGATGTCAAGTATCATCCACATGTGTTTAAATAGACTTTTTAAGTCAAAGAACAGAATATACGAGCTTGTTATTTATGATTTTGTATATAGATTGTATAATTCAAAATTAGCGCGATGAATAAAATTAAATGTTTACTAGTATTGATCGTTTTATCATTTCCGGTTTGTGCCCAAAATGTATTAAATCGTTTGGATGAAAACCTTACCTTTGAAAATATATTATTTTATGACGCTGATATTTCTTTGGATCAGTGGGAAAATCATTGGAATGTAAAATGTGGAGATTTCAAAATAGATACAAATGTCTTTTTTGAGGGGGAGAAATCTCTTTTATATACGGTAAATAGTGGAAACGGAAGAATACAGTATTATATTCCGACCAACAATATCAAGGGGGATTCTTTGTATTTTGGTGGATGGATTAAGTGTGATGCTGTGAAAGATTGTGATATTACAATGTCGCTATATTATTCGGACTTCCTCGCTAGTAATCATCACCCCTCCGTACACTTGAAAGCAACAGGTAGTTCTGGATGGAGATTCTATTCAGATAAAGTAAAATATCGCCCCGGCAAGTATCTTATTATTGATTTACAAATTCAAGGCGAAGGTGGACAAATTTGGTTTGATAACTTGTCCATTAAAATAGATAATAATCCCGTATCAAATAAAGTGAGAGTTACGTATCCGAAGTTACCTTCCGAGATAAATTGCATACAGTCGGGCGTGAAAATGAATTCGTCTTTATCCAAAAAACAATTACTAAACCTAGAGTCATTATGCAAGATTTGGGGATTTTTAAAGTACTATCATCCTAAAATCGCCCAAGGGGAAATTGATTGGGATCAAGAATTATTCAAATATATACCATTGTGCATTGATGCAGATAGAAAAGAACTGAATAATATCTTTATTCAATGGATAAATCGTATCGGTGACGTGAGTACTTTGTCTCCTGCAAACAACCAAGGGGATAGTCTGGTACAATTAAAACCCGATTGGAAATGGCTAAAGAATTCTCAATTTGCGAATGAACTCCAACAAAAAATAACAGGATTAATTTATGATATAGAAAGAGTTCATCGCAATAAATACGTGAGTTTTAATGAATACGCCGGAAATCTATCGTTTAGCAACGAGAATGCATTTCCAGAGGCCAACCTTGCTGAAGATATCGGTTTCCGTGTTTTAGCATTGTTCCGATTATGGAATGCAATTCAATATTGTTACCCCTATCGAGATCTTATGGATTCGGATTGGCATACCGTATTACATGATTTCTTGCCAAGAATAATGAAGGCCGATACAGAAATGGACATCCAATTCGTATTGATGGAATTAACAAACTGTTTGAATGACTCCCATGCGGCAGTATCGTTTAATGGCTATCCATTAATTTACACGTCATCATTATATCCTGCTAATATTATTCCAGCAAATGTAATTCTCCAAAAAAGACAAGCGGTTGTTCGTAGTTTTAATAATGAAACATGGGAGAAATCAAAATTGAAAGTTGGAGATATTATTAAAAAAGTAAATGGAGTAAATATAGATCGCATTATTAAGGAAAAAAGTAATTACTTTTCATTTTCCACGCCTGGATATGCACTAAATAGAATATATCCTTTATTGACAAGTGCAACAGATACAATACAACTAACTGTTTTAAGAAACGGACAAAAATTGGAATTGAATATTGATGTAAATTCTTTTGATAAAAATTACAGACCATCCCTAAAAACAGCCGGGAAAGGATTCAAATTTGTATCAGATAGTATCGCGTATATTTATTTAGCGGAATTGTCTAAAGAGGACATCCCTGCAATATATAGCAAAATCAAATATACAAAGGGGTTAATAATAGACCTCCGTTGTTATCCCAAAGATACAGTTCGTAATGTATTAGGCAACTATTTATTTCCCAGGCCTCGTTTATTCGCTAAAGAAACTCGATTGGAAATTAAGAATCCTGGCACATTTACTTTTCAAAAGGAATATGTTATCGGAAAAGACAATCCCGATTACTATAAAGGGAAAGTGATCGTGCTAGTAGATAATAATACGATAAGTCAATCGGAATTTATTGCAATGGCCTTAAAACAACTTCCCAATAGCACAATTATTGGCTCCCAAACTGCAGGAGCAAATGGTAGTATTACCTTTTTACCTTTGCCCGGAAATATAAGCATGATTTTTACAGGTAATGGTATATTCTATCCCAATGGTGAAGTTATGCAAAGGAGGGGAGTGTTGCTAGATAAAACTATTCTTATGTGTAAAAGAATGGGGGATAGTAATATTGACTATTTACTACTAGAAGCAATTTCTTTGGTAAAATAATGTTGTGGTATCCTATTCAACAAGAACCTTTGTACATGTGAATGATTGGTCTGATGTTCTTTCCTGAACTAGATATTCTTTTGCAAACATGAAAAAAGAAGGAGTATACACAGTTTTTGAAACACTATCTTGAAAGGGAAAGTTTGATAACTAAGAAATATTCTTGTTGTAACTGTTTAAATAATAGCTATATAAAACAAAAAAGCAGCCCTTTTACAGACTGCTTCTCCTGAGCTGTTAATGGGATTTGAACCCATGACCTCTTCCTTACCAAGGAAGTGCTCTACCCCTGAGTTGTAATAGTAACTATTTGATTTATAGTTGTTTTATGTGATATAATCATTTTTATTTTTATATGGGTGAGAAAGTGGGTGTTTAAAATTATCAATATGCCAATATGTCAGATTATTATTAAACTTAAATTGTCTGTATTAGTTGTTTCTCTCTAGTGTAAAGAGAAATTTCTAATGAAATTCATAAGATAACAAGTAAAAATGATATTCTACTGATTATCTTATCCTCAACACTTCGAAGATATTTATTTTCTATATAATAACAGATCGAAGTGTAGGTGGTGAAAATTTAGCTAGTGTTGTTCATAAGTTATTGTTTTATAAATTATCTAGTATCTTTTTGTTGTGTGTGGTTGAATTTGAATTTTATATAAAAGATATATTATTGTTTGAAGTGTTGGTGATAGAGATTTAGTTTGTGTTGGTGTTAGTTCTTGTTTTTTGCGTTTTATTGAAAAAACATCGTCTGAATTATGATGAGGGAGAATCAATATTTTTATTTTCGATGTTCAAAGTATTTCCCAGATAGAAATGCGGAATTGTTCTCCTTCATATTCTTTTCTGGGAATGAATGTAATGTTTTTATTTCTAGTGTTTAATGTTGATGCCTTTTTGTTTTTGTAAAGAGGATCAATTGCATTTTTTCCATTGTTATGTTTTGAGTAATATTCAAGATGCTCATAAGTACTAATCATTAGAAAATAAGCCTTTATGTTGCTATTTATTTGTCTTCTATTGTATAATTTCACAAAATCTCGTCTGATTTTATCCATTCCAATTTCTTCAAAATCTTTGAAGTATGTTTTTAACTCGTAGATGGAATGGATGTTTTCTTCATTTTGTTTTTTCCTGTATATAACTATATCAGTTTTATTATAACATTCCTTTTTAAGTAAATATGTTCTATGGTGTTCGCTATTGTATATTGATATTATTCTTTCTTGAATATCTTTTTCTGATATGTTATTTCCTTTTTCTATTTGCAGTTCCAGTACTGCTGTACTTGTTAGTTTGACAAAATCGGTGTATTTCATAATTATATTTTTTATTAATGTATGATCAACTTCATCGTTGTTGTGTATAGCGATGAAGTTGATCGTTTAATTGTTAGTTACTTGGTTGTTTCTGGTAGTTTGGAGCATTCTCCATTTAATAATTGATACTTCGTTGGGTTATATCCATTACCAATGGTGTAGAAGTCGCTATTGTTATTTTGGACAATATTTTTTAGTACGCAGAAATCATAAAGTTTGGGACAGTCTGTAATTGAAATGTTTTTTACTGTACTAAGGTTTGTTAAGCCGTCAATATTATTAAGCATGGGGCACTTTGTGATTGTTAAATTTCCTGTGATTGTTGTTAGGCTAATTAAGTCAAGCGAGGTCATTTCTCCATTAATATAAAGATCTCCATTGATATTGTTTAATTTATTTAAGGCTAAAGTTTCGAGTGTTGCGCTGATCCTTGTTTCCCCTCCGATAGTTATGAGATTGTTTAATGATAGATTTTTTAAATCGGAACATACAACTTCGAACTCTCCACCAATACAGTTTAGTTGGTTTAAGCCTTCAAATGATGCGAAGGATTTTAACGCAAAACGAGTGTATTCAATTATTTTGAAATTACCATCGATTTTTTCTAAGTTTTCCAGTCCCTTGAATGATGCTAGGGCAGTTAAACAAGATGTGGAATTATAAGGTGAAGATGAGAGTAAAGATGAGGCATTTATTTCAAAGTTTCCACCTATGTAATTTAATTGATTCAACCCTTCGAATGATTTTAAGTTTTTCAAGGAAGAAGATCTATATTCGGGGTGAGTAGAAGCTATGATTTTGAAATTTCCGTTGATTTTTTCTAGGTTTTCTAATCCTTTGAATGATGTTAGGACTTCTAAAGAAGAACCTCGTTCCATAGAAGCGTTAATTTCAAAATCCTTGCCAATGCATTTTAATTTACTTAACCCTTCAAATGAGACTAAAGCTTCTAAAGAAGAGTTTCCTGAAGTTACTAATTTAAAACTTCCATTAATTTCCTCTAAGTTCTCTAATCCCTTGAATGATGTTAAGGTTTCTAAGGAAGTCGTAGCATTTATTTCAAAGTCTTCACCGATGTAATTTAGTTGACTCAACCCTTCAAATGATGTTAAGGTTTTTAAGGAAATACTAGAAGCTATAACTTTAAAATTTCCATTAATTCTTTTTAGACACTCTAATCCTTTGAATGATGATAATGCATTTAAAGATCCTATTGCAGCAGATGTATTTATTTCGAAATTACCTCCGATACAGTTAAGTTTATCCAGTCCTTCGAATGATGTTAAGGCATCTAAAGGAGATTTAGAAGAAGTGTTTATTTCAAAATTTCCCCCGATTGTTTCTAAGTTACTTAATCCTGCAAAAGACACAAGATTTGCCTTTTTTACTATTAAATCTCCTGTGATTTTTTTTAGTCCGTATAATCCATCCAAGTTAGTTAATTCACAATCGAGGGTTAAATTTCCGTCGATTTCGGTCAGTAAATTGTCAAGCTTTTGCAAAGTATTGCCAGATGTTGCTATATAAACATCTCCTACAATCTTCTTGTATCCTTTTTCTTTGAAATTAATCAAATCTTGTTCATAAAAGAATCTTACGTTTCCAATAAAAACATCGTTTCTCGGTGCTTGTATTATTTTAATTGTATCTGATAAATTACTGTTTTTATCTTTAATAACTATTTCTCCTTTTCTTTCAGTGTAATTTGGATTTTGTTTTATATTGAAATTTAAGATACTAGGAGAAAGGGATTTGGAAAGCTCTATTTGTTCTATCCAATTTTGAGATTCTTTAGCAATAATTACCTCAAAATCTATATTACTTTGTATTTTGATTGAAATTTGTTTACCTTCCATTGGTATATTGTAAATTTTTGTATCTAAAATAATAGCATCATTTTGCTCTTGACAAATAGTAATTGTATCTACTAATTCATCTTTACGAATTATAATTTCGGCTTTACGTTTTTCATAAGTTGAATTTTCAGATATATTAAATGTTAAACTATCTGTTATGAGATTTTTGGATGCAATTTGTGTTATCCATGTTTTTGCAGAGGAAGGAATAATAATATTATAATCTATGTTGCTTTTAATTCCAACTTTAACAATTCCTCCTTTACTAGAAATATTATATTCTTTTTTTTCTATAATAATAGCACTCGTCGGATTTTGTATAATTTCCACCGTATCAGATAAATCACTGCCCTTGTCTTTTATAATAATTTCTGCTTTGCGCTCATTATAAGTAGTATTAGGTAATATGTTATAATTTAGAGTGTTTGTTGCTAAAGCCCTAGATAAATCAATTTTTTCTACCCATTTTTCAGCATCGGTAGAAAGCAAAATATCATATTCAATGTTACTCTTTATTTCAATAGATATTTGTTGCCCTTCTGCTGGAATATCGTATTTTTTTTGTGTTAGTATAATCGTGTTGTTTTGTTTCTGGGTAATCCGTATAGTATCTGATAAATTACTATTCTTGTCTTTTACAACAATTTCTGCAGCCCTTTGTTCATACGATGTGTTCTCGGATATGCTTAGATTGATAATATTCGTTATTAATGCTCTGTATTGAATTTGTTTGATCCATTCTTTTGCATTGTCAGGAATGATAATGTCGTATTTAATGTTACTCTTGACTTCAATTTTAATATTTTGCCCTTCAGAGGGAATTTCATATTTTTCTTGTGTCAAGATAATAGCGTTGACTTGTGTCTGGTTGATGTTAAGCGTGTCTGCAAGTTCACTATTTTTATCTTTGATAATCACCTTTGCAGAACGGTTGTCATAAGTCGGATTTGCTTCAATGTTGAATATAAGATTATCCACCCTTGAACTTCTGCCAGTGATTCGAGTAACCCAATCTTTCACATCCTCCGGAATGATCACTTCATAATCGACATTACTCCTTAATTCAACATTTATATTCTCTCCCTCCGAAGAAACATTGTACGTGTCTTGTGTAAGAATCAATTCATTTTTTTGTGCTTGGTAAACATGAATTGTATCAGCTAAAGAGCTACTATTGTCTTTAATTATAATGATTCCTTCTCTTTTGTCTGTGGTCGGATTTGCTGAAATTTCAAAATTAAGATTCTTTGTTTCTAACCCTCTCCCAAGTTGTTTTGTCTCAACTTGCTTGATCCATTCGTTGTGTTCCTCTGGGATAATGGTGGAATAGCTAATGTTACTTTTAACTTCAACTGTGATGTTATCTCCTTCTGTTGGAATGTCATATTTTTCCTTGGTTAGAATAATCGCATCTTTTTTCTTCTGGGTGACGGTCATTACTTTTGTTGTCTCTCCTGCTTTAATGGTTAGATTGAAGTTTCTATCATCGTATTCGTCACTGGGATCAGCAATAGTTGTTATTGTAGAGTTTCCATTACCTTGGGTCGGATTAATTTTACACCATGTACTTGGGTTTGTAATAATCCAATCAAAATTGGAGGTGATAGAAAATGTTTTCTCTTCTCCTTCCGATTTAAATGTTAATTCATTTGGAGAGATTGTTAATGTTGTTTGTTCCCCTCCATTCCCATTTGGATTGTTGGGATCATCAGTTCCATTATCTTTACCACAACCGATGAAAAAGCTAGATAATTGTATCAGCATTGTTAGATAAATAATTGCATTTCTCATGTTATTAAATTTATTTGGTTAACGTTATTAATGCGTGTATGAATTTTTTTAAAAGATTTTTTTTAATTCGAGCTTTCATCGTGCAAGTTTTTGAATTCTTGTAATCTTCCAAATAGAAGTATGTTTTATCTTGCGAGAATCGTCCATGAGCGAAACTATTTCTTATATGAGTGAGTAAAGAAACAACTTGGTTGAATTTGCTATGCTGATAACAATAAAAATAATTATCAAGTTGCGATTTTGTGTCAATATTACTAATATTGAGAATGGTGGTAAAAGATATTGTTATTTTCGATTTTGCTAAAAAGAATTTAAATCTTTTTAAATTAAAGTTGTAGCCTTTGGGATTTTTTTTGATGTCATTCTCGTATCTCAAAATTATCTCTTTATAGATAAAGTCAGCCATATAGGAACTAATCGTGCAATTATTCATCTAAACATGAATTATTTACCCCAATCCCCTAGTGGTAAGTTATTAAAAAAAGAAGTGTGGAGATTGCTAGCTTATTAATCTTGAGGTACGACCAAGTAACCTTCGCAGAAATAAACAGCCACCCCACACTAGACCATAGTATATTTAGAAATTATATATGGCAAGCATGAGCGTTTGTACCGTCTATCCTTCTGCTTTAAAATTGGTCGTTTTCAAGATTAGGATAAAACCAAACACTTCTTATTAAATATGTCTGCCCTTCAGATTTCTCCAAAGGACACCACAAATGTAAATAATAATTAGCATTCTACAAACACTCATTTGGGGTGGCTGTATGGCAAAAGTATTAAATTTCAACGTGAATAGCTTGTGATCGCTCTTAATATATAACCATTCTATAATTCACCTCTTTGGTAGTCTATCCAGTGTAGACAACCAAAAAGATGCAATCCTTACCTCTTCTTGGATAGTAACAAGATCATGATAAAGATAAGAACCGCAATAAATTCCAACCTTGCAGACCTTGGATAAATAGTGAATATAGCGACTACATGAATGATGAAAGTGATCACGGTCATCACCATGATCACTTTTAAGCTCCTCTCGAATTTTCTATCTCTCATCTATTTTATATATAATTACCCACGCTAGTAACCTCCCTCTGAATAGCTAGAGTAACTTTCCTCACCGACTATAACATGATCCAGACAAGCCATGTTTAACAACCTGCAAGCCTCCATGATGTTCCTTGTTACTTTTAAATCCTTCGAACTCAAGGTTAAATTCTGGCTTGGGTGGTTATGGAAGATTATAGAACTAGCTGCATTAGTCTTTAGCATTAATTGTAAAACAGTCCTAGGATCAATGATAGTGTTCTCTTGATTACCGACACTCAGCCTTGCAACACCCAACACCTTTAAATTTCTATTTAACAACATGATCCATGCCTCTTCATGGTGATGTAAACACCCCTCAAAAAAAGGTCTGATTAATTTGTATGCCTCCATGGCCATCGTCACTCTTGGTCTATCTTTTGGCCGCACTTTCAGCTTGTATCTAATCTCTACCTCTGATAAGCTTGTTAAATCATCGAAATGTTGATTCGGTTCTATTCCAGTTTTAATTTCTGGTGATAAATATTCTTCTTTCATTAGTGATAAATTTAATTGATAAGACATTGATTTAAATAGAAATTAAAAAAGTGGAGAACTTCCACTTTAATTCGATTTCTTAAATGAAAGTTAGGGGGCGTTAGAGAGTAAATAATCCTAGTGTTCGATTAACACTAAATTTTTTTACACAGGGGGGATTCTATATAAGGTAGCCTTTTAAATAATCATTTCCCTTCAACACTATGATAGAATATATATACTATATAATATAGTCCAAAGTGTAGAGGGGGAATGGTGATTCACTTCATTATTTTTTTATATCCTTCTTCTTTTTGTAAAATCATGGACTTCGGCATCGTTTGAGTTGGTGTGGGTTTATTCATGATTTATTATAGAAAATGATTGATTTATTTCTTGCTATTATATAGAGCATAAAAAAAGGACAGGATTTGATGAAAGTTATATCCTTCAATCAAACCCTGTCCTTGATTTCCTTGTTTATCTATTTAACCTCTTCAAGCAAGAGATAACCCCATCCATTTTCCCTTCCTCCACGAGTTTTAAAAATCGCTTGCATAACTTGTTAGATTCATCCTCTAGATCTTTATTAATAAATTCCATCTCTCTATGGTAAATTTCAGTAATTTTAGATGGAAGAAGTTTAATGTAGTCTTCTCCTGCTTTTGAACTTGTTTTCATGATGTTATGATTTAAATTAGTTATATATGATTAACTGGCTAGAACGTGCTTATAATCTCCCAGCCCCATGTTTCTTTGCCATCAACATTCATTTTCGCCCTCTTTGTTTTAAATAACAGGTTAAAAAACTCGACTGCTGTTTTCTCTTTTAAAATGGAATCACCCACCTGTTGCCTGCAATTGTTTATCCTGTTACATATCTCAGGACTGGTTAATCTCTCTCCAACATTAAATGCTTTAAGTAACATTAGCCTGTACATTTTTATGCTTGGGTCTGTTCCCAGTTTTATTATCGCTATCTTTTTAAAGGCATTCATTTTTTTAGTGTTAATCATGAATCTCTTTAATTCATCATGTATTTTACACGAGGGTTCACCTAAAGCGTGTAGAGTTTCATAATGTTCGTTTATAGTCTGGTAAATAGGACGTTCCTTTATATCTAGTAGTATAGCCTCACCCTTTTCTTTTGGATAGGCATAATCATGAAAGAAAGTATCAACCGCAATATTTATCTCCTCTTGTGTGTATTTCTTCTTCTCTTTCGCCTCAATTTCCTCTTTTAAATCCATACAATCTTTTGATAGTTCCATGTCAATATTAAATGTTTCAAGTATTTTCTTCATCCTGTATAAATTGTTGTAAGCAATGTTGTTGATGTTATTATATGTAATGTTAGCTATCTTCTGGTGATTTATATAAGGACTGGAATAAATAAATTGAGAGAAGTAATTACAATTTAATTGTTGATCCAGCTTGATAGCTCTATAATCCTTTTCCAGTGTCTGGATTCTATTAAATTCCTTTCTTGTTTCTTGGGTAATCTTGTTTAATATGATAGTATATATTTGTTGATAATTAAATTCTTGTTCTTCATACAAATTATTACATAATAGATACCCTTCACTCGTGGTGCAATCCCTAAACCTGTTCATCACCTGTATAATATCAGTGTAGGAATGCCTGTTTTTACTTGGTGCTATAATTAATTTGTAATTATCCCCCTTAATATCGTACCCTTGTCTATAAGTTGTGATGATTATATCGGCATCAACTTTACCTGTCGTGATTAATTGATCGTAATAATCTGGATTACCTTCAACCTCTATATCATTCTCTATCTCTCCCTCTCCTTTAATATCTTTCCCTTTAGTTTTCTTGTTCGTCAAGGAATTGATAACAGCTATTTTATTAAATCCATGGTTAGGTAATCTCTCTATAATAGTATCCAGTTTATCGGATTTATCCAGTAGAGAGAGAACTGGTATGTAACCCTCTTCTTTAATCATTCTAGCCAGTTGAAGTATAGCTCCCTCTAAATTCTCTGAAAATCTTGTTACCCATAATTTCCTTTTACTAACCTCATTGGGAATGGCTCTGACTTGTTCAATTCCATTATATGCTGAATCATTAGATAATAAAGGAGTGCCAGAGAGAAGGATCACTCTATCGTATCCTGTCATCGCTGTTAGAGTGTTCTCTACCGTTTCTCTTCTCCAACTGTAATCAGTAACAAGTGAATGCGCTTCGTCAATGATTAACGTCATACCCTTTCTAATAAATCTAGGAATATGCTGATAAACAGTTATTAATTGCCTCTCTTCCTCTTTACTTCTATCGGCTGCACAATAATAAGGTATTCCATGCCTGTTAGCTAACCCTTCCATGAGGAATAATGTATCTGTGGCGTATAAAAATGGAATGTTATTCCTTTTTAAATAATCTAGCAAGTAATAAGATTTCCCACATCCTGTTGGTGCCTCAATGGAAATCTTGAATCTAGCGTTAAAATCCAGTGTCTCTAAAAAAACTGTTTCTGATAGATGCTTGTTGTAATTTAAATCTTTAATTTCTTTTTTTCTTTCTAGTATAAACATTCTCACGTATTAAATTATCCACTTCTTTCATCATTTTGATGTTGCAAACCATGGTTATTATTTATATATAAATATATCCAGTTTGCAACTGTATTGGATAGATTTAAATAGTTCAAGAAGTGGTTAAAACTATTATCATCTATAAAGCATGATTCAGGTGTTATTGATAGTGTTATTCATTATAAATGATTAGAATATCATTCGATTCATTAATTCCTTATTTATTTTTAATGATATATCAATCTAATTTATCTGGATGATTAGATATAAAAGCATTCCATTCTACATACTATATCCATTTGCAACAATCCGGGTAAAATGAAAACCCTATCAATTAAATTAACAGGGTTTCATGCCTCAATGTCAGAGAATGTTTATATGTGTAGATTTTGAGAAAGTAGATATAATGGTTATATATTATCTTATTTATTATCACAAAGATATTGATTAAAAAAATCAAAAACTATGAAAAGATAAGGAAGTTATAAAATTCATTAAATGATAACTTCTACTTTATATAACATGGTGTTAATGAAGGAGTATTGGAAGAAAACAAGTAAAATGCTTATCTCCTGTATCTATTAGATATTTATTATAACAATGCGAATGATCTGGATGATTAAACTTTAATTTTACTTGATTCATTTATAAACTTGTAATCATTATTTATAAACCTCTATCTCCTTCTTCTTTTACTTGTTGCAAATCATGATTATTATTATTTAATAAATAACTCTGGTTTGCAACATGAGGTTAGTAAGTTAAGGAGGTGTTTAATTGATTTGTTTTTGGTTAGTTGTTTAAAACAGGTAAGAGGTGAATGTTTATAGAATGATATTGTTAGATAGAAGAAAATAGAAAGAAGGAGGGGGATAAAGTGTATGTTTTATAATATTGTATTTAAATGGTAGGGTGTTTTAATAAAGGTATGGTATAAATATAGATAATTGAAATAATAGATTAGATAAATGGGGTAATTTCGGTGAAGGGTAAAGGATTGATGATAATATAGGGTTAGGTGTTATGTTTTTAGTCAATTACAGGGTAAAAAGTAATGTTTTACCCCAATTATAGGGTTGAAAGTTATGTTTTAGGGAATTATAGGGTATGGAGTTATGTTTTTATATAATTGATATAAATAGGCTCTGGTTGGTGATTGTTGAAGATATTTTTCATGAGGAAGGTGTCAATGATGTTACTTTTTCATATATTTGTAATGTATATAGGAGAGGCTTACAGGTATGCCAATGACTGTGATGTTTTTCTTATATATTATATAGTTCCTAGTTCTGCCAGATTTTTAATTTTTTTGGTTTTTATTTTTTTTAATTGGTTTAAATTTTTAATGTAAAATTATAATCAAAGAACGATGGAAAACTATATAGACAAAACGGAACAAAATGTTTCAAGAGAAACTAGTTCCAATAAAGTGGCTAGAAAGCCGAAAGATGCTTTTTGCATGGTAAATGAGAAGTATAGAAATATTCTTTCTAAACAAGTGCAAAAAGAAAATATTGACGTGAAAAAAATGGTCTTTGAAGAGGCTTTAAAACAGGTGGATAGTATAACTAAAAATAACTATCTCTCTGCACTTAGAGATATCGTCTTGAATAGATTAATTTCTAATGTGAAGTTCTGCAAGGACTGTATAGATTTAAGTTTGAATCCTTTTGCAGCAGCCCAGAACATTGCAATGTCTGGGAAAAAGCAAGTGGAGAAAGTTTTATCCTTTGGAATAGAATCAGTTTATAAAACTGGTAATCTTAATTCTCTAAGTGATGAACTTTTTACAGAAGAGGAGATGGCAAAGGCTAGATTCACAAGCCTGTCAACCTCTCCTTCTGGGGATCAGCTTAATGAGGCGTCAAAATTAATTGATGCTGTGAAGCAGGTTTTAGTTATCATGAATGGTAATGTTTCCCAAAGGGTACAACCAGCATGATATTCTTAAAGGTTTTTTAGCATTATAGAATAATAGAACCTTTCTCCTCATTGGCAATTAAGTTAGGAGAGAGGTTCTTTTTTTGGGGCAATCTTTTGATTAGATGAAACCGTGATCTAACCTGTGTTATTAAAATTGATTTTACCCATGAAAGGTAAAATATAAGCAATGGTTATTTTTTGATTCTAGTGATGTATTTAGCTTCATGATTATATTTTTGTAGTGATAGGATAAATATGGTATTTCTTATTTAGTGTCTAGATTAGAATTTATGAAATTAGTGATTATTTCTATTTTTTGGGGGGATTTACTGATTTTATTTTAGAGAGAAAAATAGCCTCAAATCCGAAGATGAGAGGCTATTTTGTTCATAATAAATTTTTCATGGCATCATCAATTTGAGAGTTCTCAAAGCTATCCAAATAGATTTGAGTTGTTTTTAATTCAGAGTGGCCTAATGATTCAGAAATTATACCAATATCCACTCCAGACCTTTTTAAAACAGTTGCAAATGTATGTCTAGCTACATATGTCGTTATTTTAATGTTGATTTTGAGTTCTTTCCCCATGATTTTTAGTGTTTTATTGATTTTACTTCTTACTTTTTGCAGTCTATTATATTGCTGCTGTCTTGTTATATGGATTTTTCTATCTAATATGGGAAAAATGTAATCTTCTCCCTCTGCATCCTGTTTCATATACTTTTTTAATATTGTTAGTGCATCAGGAAGAAGTTTTATTGCCAAGTTTTTTTGGGTTTTGTTTCTTGAATAATAAACATGTTCATTATCAATATCATTATACTTTAATGTGGCAATGTCTTTATAATTGATCCCTGCTGTGAAATAAGAAAATATGAATAAGTCTCTAGCAAGCTTATGATATGGACTTGGATATTTAAAAATGTTGGATATATCAAGTTCCTTCAGCATATAAATATCTTCTTTATGTATGGCTCTTTTTTGAGTTGTAGTCCATAACCTACCAACTTGATAGTTTATAAATGGAGATTTCTCACAAGTGAAAAGTCCTTTGTCTAAGGCTGAATTGAAGGCTGCTTTTAGGGTACTGAACTTGGTTGCAATACTATTGTCAGCAAGTCCTGCTTTTCTAAGGAACATTTCAAACTCAACCAAAAATTTATAGTTTATATCAGTGAAAGGGATATCCATAGAGCGATATTTGCACAAGGATGATAGGCAGTATTTGTATTTAGAAGCAGAACTTAATTTCCCTGAATCTTTTAGTGTGGTTACTTCTTTTTGGAAATAACTCTTGATTGTCTCAGATTTAAGTTTCTTTTCTGTGATCCCTAGCAAGTCATCAAGTGTAAATGGTTGATTTTGTATTTGATAGTTTAGAATTTTCTTGTTTATTTTTTGGATTTCCGTATCAATAAGAAGTTGGAGATATTCTCTATTGGGTGCGTTTCCTTTCACCTTATTGTATTCAAAATCCCAATCATTTGCATTAATTTTTATGCCAAGACTGATTCTTTTAGATTCGTTGTTATGACTGATTTTTGCACAGATAAAAGATTCATTGTGTTTGTTGATTTTTTCTTTTCTGAAATAGATAGAAATTGATGTGCTCATAGCTAAGATGTGTTTAGCTGAACATTGGCATCTGAAAAATGGGTGTCTAAATGGGTGTTTAAATGGGTGTTTAAACAGGGGTAAAATCCCTCTTTTTTTACTCAAAACCCCTTTTGTCACTTGAAAAATGAAAATA
>OGIE01002338.1_pt1 | contig 23560 bp, 17 predicted proteins | sample 1571581 | NCBI WGS metagenome assembly OGIE01 (sample SAMEA2582021, study PRJEB24529) | metagenome | biome: Human gut stool | place: China | collected 2011
CGGGGAAGAGTTACCTCTAACTTACGAGTGGAGTTATGGAACATTGAATTTAGTGAATGAGGAAATGGCTTCTTACCCGATTAAAGATTCTCTACATGTTGTATCACATGATCCGGAACTTAAATACGCTTTCCGGGAGTTGGGTACTTTCGGGTTACGTTTAAGAGTAGAGAATGGACAGACCGTTCGATATAAATATTTTGTTTTACACGTTGATACGGAGTTTGGTGAAGGTATTACTGTTTTAAGTCGGGATGAAACAGGAAAAGGACGAATCTCTTTTATGCGGCCCCTCACGAAAGAGGAAATAAACGATGGAGAAGAACCTGTTTTTCGTACGGATATAATGGATTTGATCAATCCGATGATTGAAATGGAGGATGTGACAGATATGGTACAAGCGGGTAATCGCTTGTTGGTTTGTTCCGGAAACACGGGGAGAATATACAATATGGATTCCCGTACGTTTGATATTGAGGGCATGACTTCATTTAAAGGGACCTTCCCCGGATGTGCTTTTATCAATTTTGCGGGAATTTCCTCGCAAAATAACATGTATCTTGTTTCCGAAGATAGACGTGGATACGTGTATGATTTTATGCTGGACGAATTGGTTTTGACTGATTATTTTGAAGAGTTGAATGTTGATGCAGCCGTGGCATGTGATAAACCGATATTTGTTGATTACGAGACCTCTACGTTTTATTCCCCTAAAACGGGAGGTGTGAATAGTTCTTTAGCCAGGTATGCAGATTTTGATATTTTGTCCATTTGTCCCGTGGGAACCAAGATGTACGTGATAGCTACTCATAAACTGATGCCTTCTTACCTGTATTTGTCGTGGACGACTTCCTCTTTGGGAAATCCCACGATTTTACATCTTTATGATGCTTCTCTCCCGATAAAAGTGAACCGGAATACCTTGCTTGCTGGAAGTAATCCATGTGAATGCTTGTACTACACTTGTGATGACGGAATATATTGTTGGGATCTGAAACAAAAATTACCGACAACACCCGTGATTCAGATTCCTTCGGGTATGGAAGTAACCAGCCTATCAATGGATGCGGAAGAGAAGTTACTGTATGTTGGTTTATACGAGAAAGACAGGGTAGGAGAGCTGAAAGGTCATTTGTATATCTACGATGTGAAAACAGCTGTTTTAGTAAACAAGTATCATGAAATAGCGGATAAACCGGTAAAGATTGTTTATAAAAAACGAGTGTAGTAAAACTTGCAACATAAAAACACAAATTATTATTTGCATTAATACTCTTGAAAGTTAAATACAATTATTAACTTTGCTAACGACGTGTAAGCGTGTTTTATTTAATAATCAGAAAAATAAAGGGGCATGAAAAGAGTTTTTTTTGTTATTCAAATTTTAGTTCTTACAGTTGTGTTTTCAGGAGGAAATCGGGACATCGAGGCTGGTAATATGAATATGCCTTCATTTCCTTCACAGGCACAAGATCAGGGGTATTATTCTCAATTGGAACGGAATGGTAATTTTTATTTGAAAGATCATACTTGGTTAAGAAATGGAGAAAATCATATCCAAGTGGGGATTTCATATTCTATGGTAGCAGCCATCGGAAATAAAGTTACTTTTATTTCTCCGGCTAAGGCGGTAGGTGATACTTTCGTGAAAAATGAATTATTAGCGGAAATAGAAGGAGTTGGTGGAACAACCAATTTATATGCTCCCTGTGCCGGCGTTATAAAGGGAATTAATCCCATGATAGAAACGCCTTATCAAATGCAACCTAATCAAGTTTGGGTGTACAAATGTCATTTAAAAAGAGATCAACTAGGTCCCTTGATGGATGATCAGGAGTATGCTGCGGCACTTCAATAAAGGTATTAATTGATTTTTTCTTTGCTTCATCCTATTGTTTTTTTGTTTTTACAGGAATCCTTTAATTGGGGAGAAACAATATGTATTTACAAATAGTAATGTATTTGTAAATACATACTTGGTCTTACATCTATTCCTTATCTTTTCGTTATACTATCGTCAAAAGAGGCTTATATAGGAACGAAGAGATAAGGAAGATTTGTCGAAGAGATATCGAATAGATGTAAGACCAAGTATGACGCAAGAGTGGACATTCTCAGGGAAATGTGTAAATTTCTTCATGTTGAATTTTAGGTAATTTCGAGCCGAATTCATGTCTTGATCCGTGATTAAAGACAAGATAAAGACGAGACATAGACGAGATATAGCCAAGTGAAGTCGTCTTTGTGCTATATAAGGCATGTCGGTTTGCGTGTCGTGGTTGCTTATCTTTTTTTAATTACCTTCTGATTTCTTCTTGGTCTGGTTAATTTCACGTGTGAATTCAATATACAAGTGTTGGTTTGTTTGTTTAATTTCGTATATTTGCAAAATATATGCATGATTGATATATTGAAATATGATTTTAGAGTTTAAATATAGGAATTTTAGATCGGCCAAGGATTGGCAGGTATTAAGTTTTGAAGCCTCTTCTGATAAGGTTGCCGAGCAATATTACACGACTGTAATTAATGATACGAGGATTCTGAAACTTGGTATTCTTTATGGTGCTAACGCTTCCGGTAAAACGAACGTGCTTTTGGCTCTTGACTTTTTGCGCAAATTAGCTATTTCTCCTAAAATTAATAAAACCCAGCCTATTGGATTTACTCCGTTTTTGTTGGATGATGTTACAAAGAAAGAGCCCGGGATTTTTGAGTTGATCTTTTTCGTGGAGGAGGTAAAGCATATTTACTGTATAGAAGTGAATAATGGGGCCGTGTTGAAGGAAACATTAAAGTATTATCCGGGTAAGCAACCGGCGGAAGTTTTTTCTCGTGTTACGATTAATGGAATTACTCGAATTCAATTGGGGAGTAAAGTGAAATTAAATGTTGCCGAACAAGAGAAATTGCAGGTAAATACGCTTAGTAATATGAGCGTGATTTCGGCTTATGCCACGGCAAACTTTATATTTCCCGAATTAGAACGTGTATATAATTATTTTCAGAAACAATGGTTACCCGTGTTGCTACCTCAAATAGACCTGAAAACTTGGGCTACAGGAGAGGTTGAAGCGGAGAAAGAAAACAAAGCTTTCTTGCTGGATTTGTTGCATCGTGCTGATTTTAATATTTCGGGTTTTGATGTTCAACAAAACGAGAATGATAAGAAAAATACGGAATTGATGTTCGAACATACTATTTCTATTGCCGGGGAAGCTTCCGTGCATTATCTGCCTGACACGCTTGAATCGGCTGGAACAATGCGTTATTATGGTTTGGGAACCATACTGAATACATTGTTGGAAAGGAATGCTATTATACCCGTTGACGAGCTTGAGAACTCTTTACATCCGGATTTATTCTTTCATTTTATTAACTTATTCTTGGTTAATTCGACACGTTCTCAGCTCGTTTTTAGCACGCATAACCTCCAATTATTGGATACTGATGATTTGCGTAAAGATGTGGTTTGGTTTACCGAGAAACGAGATGACGGTTCAACGGAATTATTTTCATTGGATGATTTTAATATTCGCAATGGGGTATCATTTCTGAACGCCTATAATGCGGGGAAATTTGGAGCTAAACCCATGTTAGGTAGTATTTTTATACCTAAAAAATGATAGCTATGGCTCGAATGAAAAGAATGAAAGAGACTCGTAAGTCTTATGCTATTATTGGTGAGGGAATCACTGAGTTTTTCTATTTCGATGGATTACGAGAGAGAGAGAAGGAAATCTTGAAAAAATGCAATATAACTCTGAAACCTGATAAACCGAAACATCCGGATTATAGTGATATCTTGACGAAAGCCCGATCCTTGCTAGCAAAAGAGTATGATGTGGTCTTTTGTCTAGTTGATATGGATTACATTAACGCGGATATCACTCGTAAACAAGCTTACATGAAGGAAAAAGCTACATGTGTGAAGAAGTATCGGGATTCGATATATTTTATAGAGAGTAATCCTGCTTTTGAATTCTGGTTGTTATTACATTTTATTTTTACTGATCGTCAATTCCGTAATTGTAACGAGGTAATTATGGAATTGAAAAAAGAGGGACGTCTTGAAAATTACGAAAAGAGCGTTGAATATTTTTCTAAGAGTAATTTGTATTTTCAACTTCGGGATAAGCTTGGAATTGCTATGAGTAACGCTCGTGGATTGCCAATGGATTTGAGTAATCATCACGTCCCGTATTCAAACGTGTTCGAGGCGTTTGATAAATTGGGATTAAACCCCTTGTTTATTCCCGAACAGTGATATGTGCAACCGATCGCAGTAACGCCACCCGTAGCGGATGCAATGTTCCAATGTCTGGGGGATGGAAAGGCGTAGTTCGTCGGGATTTGCTCCCATGGGCATGAGTAGGATGTCTTCTTTTTTCCAGTCGTGTAACCGGGCTAAAAGGTTTTTGATTTCGATGATGTCATTTTCGCCGGAGTAGACGAATTTGAGTTGAAAGTCTTTGCCGTTCTCCCGGGCGTGCGTGATGAACGACTGGATGGCCGGGAGGTTTATCCGGGTTTTGTCGTGGTGTTCGGTGTGTGGAGGGGGAGGTACGGAGCCGGATAGTTTGGGGGAAAGGCTGAAGAAATCGACGTGTTCGACAACGTGTTCGGGGTAAATGGTGGCGTTGGTTTCCACCGTGATGTGGAAAGGGGCCAGAACCTTCAACTGGCGGCATAATTCCCGAACCTCATCCGCTTGTAGAAAAGGTTCCCCGCCCGTGATCACGATGTGGTCGATGTTACCTCGGTTGTGGCGAATGGTCTGCACGATTTCTTCCACGGGCAACGAGAACGAGTTTTCGACCTTGAAGGCCGCGTATGCCGTGTCACACTCGCAAATGTTGCCGGCAAGCGTTTTCCACGTACAATGCAAGTTACATCCGGCTAGCCGGATAAATAAGGAAGGTATACCGTTTAATTTTCCCTCGCCCTGAATCGTGCCCGGGACTTGCAGGCCCGAGGCGGGCAGGTTTTTTAACAGGTTACCGTCTTTATCTTTCGTGATCGGGAAAATACCGTCTTTCGCCAAATGTAACATATGTCGCGTTTTTATTTTCTGTTTTTTAATTCAATTTCTTCCACCACTCGTTCTCTTTCCATTCTTCCTGAATGGCTTCGGAGAAGTGTATGTCGTGAATGTCGAAGTTCACGAGTTTCAAATCTTCCCGGAATGCTTCGGCGTACCCGGTTGCCGTTTCGTGTACCCGCACGGAAGATAATTGCACGTTACCCTCGCCATTTTTGTGTTCCGTGTTTTGGAGGATTTTGTCGATCAGGTAGAGGAGCAACAAAGCGTATCCCTCGGCGGAAGGGGAGACCGGGATTTCGGCTACCCGACGGTTGTATTTGTACACGAAGGATTTCAATTCATCGGATTCCTCTTTCCACAGCGAGTAGGTGTGATCGAAACTGTCCACGAGTTCTTTCACCTTGTCAAGTAACACGAAGTCCATCACCATGTATCCCCGGTCCAGTTTGTCGGAAGTGATGAATACCTCCACGATATAAGAATGTCCGTGTATGTTTTCCCGGCAACGGTGTGACGAGCAGTTCCTCACGATGTGCGCCCCTTCGAATTTGAATAACTTCCTGATAAGCATGTATTAATTTTAATTTTAATGATTTTGATTGTTCGGTTTTAATTGCATGAGAACAATTTGAACAAAAGTAGGGAGATTTCGGGAAATTGCAAATGATATAATGATTCTTTCACCCGGTAGAATCCATAAAAAAACGAGGGTTCTTTACTCGTATTCTACTATACTTTCGCCGGGGATAAACCGGTGATTCACTAATTCTTCAATTAGGCTTCGATTATGCTTCGATTATGCATCAATTGAATATTCAATCAACTTTCAATCAACTTTCAGTTAACTTTCAATGAACTTACTAGTGAGACACTGGTGCGAGTTACCGTCATCTACCTTTCATCCTTGTTCTCTTTAAGGTAACACTTACTGAAAAGACATACGGTTACGCCTCTAGCGTGATTTGAACCGGACAGACGAGGATGAATGTCGGAATGAACTTCACGACAAAGTAATTTGAGCTTCTCGGCAAAGTTGTCGCGAGGCTCTCTTTTTACCTTTGCATTAAAACATTAAAACGTGGAAATCATGAAAACGATGAAAGGGGAAGTTGTAATAATTACCGGTTCCTGTAAAAAAGGTAGCTTAATCCGTAATTGGTCTATTATCTGAACGACAAAGTTGTCTTACTTTTACCGTATATTAAAATAATAATTAAGAATATGAAACCATACATTATTAGTCACATGATGATTTCGGTCGATGGTCGCATCGACTGCCCGATGGTCGGGCAATTGAGCACGGATGAATATTACGTTGCATTGGAAAAACTAGGCCCTTGCTCGAAACTTTCCGGGCGTGTCACGACTGCCCTTGAGTGTACCGCCGTGAAAGAAGAAACTACCCCGGAGACGGGTAATGCCGTCGGACGGGAATCCGTACACGTAGCCCGGCAGTCCGATGAATACACGATTGTTGTCGATACCCACGGAAAACTTCGTTGGCAAGCCGACGAGGCGGACGGTCATCCGATACTCTGTATTGTTAGCGAGCAAGTGTCCGAAACGTATTTGGAAACGCTCCGTTCGCAAGGTATTTCATGGATCGCGAACGGAAAAGAGCGTATTGACCTGCCCAAGGCAATGGAGGTACTCTACGAGCACTTTGGTGTAAGACGTTTGGCAATCGTGGGGGGCGGACATATCTGTGGCGGCTTTCTTGAAGCCGGACTGATTGACGAGGTCAGCATCATGGTTGCACCAGGTATTGACGGTCGTGAAGGACAAACGGCTGTTTTCGACGGTATTACCCGACAGGAATGCAACCCGTTCCGTCTGAAACTGGAAAGCGTGGAGCAATGGGATTCCGGTATAGTCTGGCTTCGTTACAAGACAAGGAAGGATGAATAAATACGATTAAGATGAAGAAGATACAAGTAATTACCATGATTACGTTCCTAACCTTTGCTGGTGCATTGGCATCCTCGGGAAGGACAATAGAAAAAGAGATAAAATCAATAGATATGGATACATTGGAATTAACTAAAGAATGGGACAAGACCTTCCCACAGAGCGATAAGGTTGAACATGTAAAGATAATTTTTCACAACCGCTACGGCATTACGCTTGCGGCCGACCTGTATAAACCGAGAAATGCACGGGGACATCTTGCGGCTATCGCCGTGAGCGGTCCTTATGGGGCCGTAAAGGAGCAGGTGTCGGGACGTTATGCCCAGACACTTGCCGAGTACGGTTTTCTGACCCTTGCTTTCGACCCTTCGTTTTATGGGGAAAGCGGCGGAGAACCCCGTTATCTCACGTCGCCCGAGATTAGCACGGAAGATTTCAGCGCGGCGGTCGATTACCTGCTGACACGCGAGGATGTAGACGCTGAGCGTATCGGTATACTCGGCATCTGTGGTTGGGGCGGATTTGCTTTGAATGCCGCGGCCAATGATACGCGAATCAAGGCTACCGTTACCTCGACCATGTATGACATGAGCCGCGTGAATGCTAAAGGTTATTTCGATGCCAACGATAATGCCGATGCACGTTATAGGCTGCGTCAGGCTTTGAACGTACAGCGCACGAAGGACTATCTGAGCGGTAATTACGAGCGTGATGGCGGCGTGGTCGATCCTGTTCCGGAAGACGCTCCGCTTTTTGTCCGTCAGTATCATGATTATTACAAGACCGAACGCGGTTACCACCACCGTTCGCCCAATTCCACAAAAGGAATTTCCAAAACCAGTTCTCTGGCATTCATCAATATGCCAATTCTCTCTTATATCGACGAGATACGCGGTGCCGTGCTGCTGGTGCATGGTGCCGAGGCCCATTCACGCTATTTCAGCGAGGATGCCTATAAACGGCTGACTGGTGACAACAAGGAACTTTTGATAGTCCCCGGTGCAAACCATACCGACCTGTACGATAACCTCGGCGTGATTCCATTCGACAAGATAAGCGATTTCTTCAAAAAGTTTTTGAACAGGAATAATTAAAAGCGTAGAATATGGATCGCGGAAACTTACTCGGTGCGGGAACGGTTCGTCTGTCTGCATGGGAAATGGAAGAGTTCGACATCAAATAACTTCATTCAATAAAGAATCATGAATAGAATCATTTTAATTTCAGTATTTAGCATTTTAACACTTAATGTTATGGCACAAAAAAAGATAGTACAAACGGCTGGGCGTGATCAGCTCGGTGAGTTCGCTCCTAAATTCGCGGAACTTAACGACGATGTTCTTTTCGGTGAGGTATGGAGCCGGACCGACAAACTTGGTCTTCGCGACCGTAGTCTGGTTACGATTACCTCGCTCATCAGTCAAGGTATCACGGACAGTTCGCTGACATTTCATCTCCAGTCTGCGAAGAATAACGGTATTACCCGTACTGAAATTGCCGAAATCATCACTCACATTGGCTTCTATGCCGGATGGCCTAAAGCGTGGGCGGCCTTCCGTCTTGCTAAAGACGTATGGGCGGAAGATACGACCGGTAACGATGCTAAAGCTGCATTCCAGCGTGAAATGATTTTTCCCATCGGTGAACCGAACACGGCATATGCGCGGTATTTTATCGGTAATAGTTATCTCGCCCGCATTTCGACCGAACAGATTCCGTTTGCTAACGTGACGTTCGAGCCTCGCTGTCGCAACAACTGGCACATTCATAAGGCCACGAAAGGAGGCGGTCAGATGCTTGTCGGCGTGGCCGGACGGGGCTGGTATCAGGAGGAGGGTAAACCGGCACGGGAGATTTTGCCCGGTACGGTCATCCATATCCCCGCGGGTGTGAAGCATTGGCACGGCGCGGCGGCCGATAGTTGGTTCGCGCACCTCGCTTTTGAGATTCCCGGAGAGAACACGTCCAACGAATGGCTGGAACCCGTGACTGATGAGCAGTACGATAAACTGAAATAAATTGTAAGCTGGGTCTCCGAATGAGATAAATTGAGCCTTGCGGCAAATACGTCGCGGGGCTTTGCTTTTACCTTTGCATCAGAGAAATAACTAAAATAAATGAATTTTAATTGTCCAGTGGGTCTTTTATTCCCGCTTCTTCGAATGCTTTTGCACGAAGGAGGCAACTATCACACGTCCCGCAAGGTTTTTCTTCGCCGCGGTAGCAAGTCCAAGTGAGACTGTAATCAACCCCGAGGCGTGTGCCTAAGCGTACTTCTTCGGCTTTGGTCATGTGCATGAAAGGGGCGTGGAGCGTGATCTTTTGTTTCTTCTCGGCCCCGAGAACGGTACCCAGGTTAATGGTTTGTTCCATGGAGCGGATGAATTCCTCGCGGCAATCCACGTACCCGGAGTAATCTACCTCGCTGACCCCGATGAAGATGTCGGTAATGTCGAGCGCGTCGGCATAGGAAGCGGCCACGGAAAGGAATACCATGTTACGGGCCGGAACGTAAGTGTCGGGAATGGTTGTGCGGTTGATATCCCCGTCGTGAATATCCATTTTCTCGTCCGTGAGGGAACAACCATCCCATTGGTTCAACATGATTTTCACGAATTTGTGTTCTTTAACCCCGGCCGCTTTAGCCACGGCTTTAGCCGCTTTTATTTCTTTATCGTGTTTCTGTCCGTACTCGAACGTGATGGCGTAGATTTCGTCAAATCCTTGCTCTTTGGCAACGTATAGGGCCGTGGTGGAATCCAGTCCCCCGGACAATAAAACAAGTGCTTTTTTCATGGTTTTCTCTCTCCTGTTGATTACGGGTACAAAGGTAATATATTTCAAACATTGAGCAATTCATCGGGGGAGGTAGAAAGGAAGTAAATTTATCGTGTGCGCTGCAAATTTAAACAGAATAAATGAGATAAAGGGGGGATACAGGTATTGTTTTTTTCTTTATATTTGTGTTAATCTTCATTTCGGATCGAGGCGTAAAAGTTCCATTACAGGCGGTGGTGGCGGATTTTGAATGTAATTCAGCTTTTGGGAGATTCTTGTCAAAAGTGTTTAATCATTAAAATGGAATACTATGAAGAAAGCAGACGAAATGACAAGTGAGGAAAAGATAGAGCGAGCAGTCGAGATATTTGAAGCCGCGACACGTGCCACGTGTGATTGGTGGACTGAAGGGATGATCGAGTTACATAAAAATGATATCAGGGAAAAATTACCATTTGTTTTTAGAATGTGGATGGTTGATGAAAATGGTTATCTCGTGGCTTTTTTAGCTTTAAGGAGAACGTATATTGATATGCTATACGTGCATCCGGATTATTTTGGTAAGGGATATGGTAGTAGATTATTAAAGCAAGCTGTTGAAGTTTATCATGCGGAAACATTGCTGTGTATCCGAACTCCGGATGAGCGGGTATTTGAATTTTATAAAAAGCGAGGGTTTGTTGTCGATAGGGAGATGCGGGAGGAGGAAACAGATTGTCCGACCCCTTATCCCCTGTTGTTTATGCGTCTGGAAAAACCGGCGCAAAGGGTGGAGAAGTTAGAGGGCGAATTGGACGAGTATATCGAATTGTTAAAATACGGGGACTGCTCTTTAGAAAAGAAATGGAATTATTTGGAGACTTGTGAAGTATTCGGTTTGATAAAAGAAGAAATGGTAATAGGGATCATGGTCGTGAATCAAGAAGGTCGGATCGTGAATTTAGCCGTATATCCTGATTTTCAATGTCAGTTTTATGGTACGTACTTGGTTCATTGTGTAATTGATTATTATCAGAATAAATTCCGGTGGTTGACGGTCGCTATAAGTGGGGATAAGGTGCCTTATTTCAAACGTTTTCAGTTCACAAGGCAACGTACCGTGAAAGATTTTTACCGGTGGAAATACCCGCGATCAAGAAGAAAGCATCGGAAACGGTATGATCCTTGGGATTTGGTGTATATGAGAGTCCGGATTGGTAAATAACGCGAAATTTTTATTGACCGAAACACGTGGATTGTGTTTATTTATTCTAAATAAGTATTGCTATATCCGATTTATTTACTATTTTTGTTTTTCGGATGTATTATTCTTGCTATGGATTACACGAATACGGGAATTTTAGTATCGGCTTTGAATGAGGGAAACATACTTGCTTTCGAGTATGTTTACAAGACTTATTTCAAAGACCTGTTGAATTATGCAAGCCGTATTCTGGGGGATCCGGAGGCGTCGAAAGATGCCGTTCAACAGGCTTATTACCGGATGTGGGAGAATCGTGTGACGTTGACGATTGCGGTGTCCCCGCGAGCCTATTTGTACCGTTCCGTGTATAATAATTGTTTGAATTCGATCACGCATAAAAAGACGATTCGGAAGTACGAGGAAGAGCAATTGAAAGAACTTTATTTTTCTACCGTGGTACAAACCCCGGAGGCGGAGATGATTTTGGAGCGTTCCGAGATGGAACGGGCAATCATGACAGCCGTGGAGGGTTTACCGGGAAAATGTAGAGAGATTTTCATGTTGAGTAAGGTGGATGGGCTGAAAAATAGGGAGATCGCGGATCAACTGGGAATATCCTTGAAAACCGTGGAGGCTCAAATGACAATAGCAATCAAGCGGTTACGAAAAGAATTGGGGTGGCTGCTACAATTATTTATTTTTTTCGGGTAAATCTTTAGGGGTAAATCGGGAGTGTTTTGTCTTAAGAGCATAAAACGGAAAATTTATGCGAGAGACTTTTGAGAATATAGATGAATTGTTAACCCGGATTTTAGATGATAGCGCGGATCGGGAAGATGTGCGGGTGTTCGGGGAATGGATTCGTCTGGAGGGGAATAAAACCTATTTCGAAGAATTCAAAAAGATATGGAATCTTTCTTCTGGCATTCAATGCGATGACCGGGCCGTGGAAGCCGGATGGCAGGATTATAAACGATTTATGGTTTCTTCCCGGAAAAAGAAGACTTCGTTTTTATTACGGGATATGTGGAAATACGCGGCTGCGATCGTGATATTGGCGGTGTCTGTTTTTTGGTTTTTAAAACCGGAACAGACAGACGAGGGGGAGGTAAGCGTGGCGGAGTACGTGGATATCCCCATGAAGAACGCTACCGGGGTGACGTTGTTTCTGGCAGATGGTAAGGCCGTGGAAGTGTCGGATACGGGGGAGAAGGTGATTCATGAAAAGAAGGGTGAAGTTCAAATCAGACAGGAAGCCGGAAAAGGATTGGTGTACGAGTCATCGGATAAGCAGGTGGTGGAGGAAGAGGTGATGAATGAGGTGGTGGTTCCCGGTGGTGAACGTATGTCGATCGTGTTGTCCGACGGGACAAAGGTATGGTTAAATTCCGAAAGCGCGATTCGTTACCCGGCCCGGTTCGGGAATGAAAGACGGGTGGTGACCGTGAAGGGAAACGTGTATTTTGAAGTGGAAAAAGACGCGAAGAGACCTTTTATCGTGGTTATGAAGGATATGGTTACCGAAGTGTTGGGGACTTCTTTTGAAGTAAATACTTACGGGGATCACGATCGGGTTTTCATGACACTGGTAGAAGGATCAGTACGGGTGAGAGCGGGTGGAAATAGCGTTATAGCCCGGCCGGATGAAAGAATAACCTTTGACTTGATGTCCAAAAAGATGAATTCGGAGGCGGTAGATGCTTCCCGGGAAATAGTATGGAAGGATGGTTTACTTGTCGTTAGAAACGAGCCTTTTTCGGATGTGATGCGTAAATTGGAGCGTTGGTTCGGGGTTTCTATTAAAGACCAGTCTACCCGGGGAAAGGATTTGTTGTTTAGTGGTGTTTTCGAGCGAGGGAACGTGGTGATGGCTCTGGAAACGGTATGTGCAAATTTGAATATGAATTATATGATAGATGGAAAACAAGTGGTATTGAAAGATTAAAAGAGCACCCGGTATGCGACCAAACATGAGGATACTCTTTTAAAGGTAGTTTAATAACTTTATTTATCAACTAGTAGCTACAAAACTATGAAAAAAATCAGTAAGTATTGTAGACGCTGGATAAAAATTTTCGACCAAAGATTTTTGTTCGCGGCTATAATGGTAGGGACGATTTTATACGTACCGACCATAGGATTGGCTCAGAGAGCAGTACGTCAGAATGTGACGTTGGAGTTGAAGGGTGCTACTTTGACTCAACTTTTTGAGGAAATAATGAAACAGACGGATTATCGTTTCTTTTTTAATGATGCGCAGGAGAAGAGTTTTAAAGGGATTACCGTTTCGGTTCAAAATGAACGGTTGGACAGTGTGTTGAACCGGGTGTTCAAGGGAAGCCGTTACACGTACCGGATGATCGGTTTGCAGGTGGTGATCGTGGATCGGCCCGTGGAATTGCCTAATCAAAATGTGAAGCGAACGGATATCACGCTACTGGTGAAGGACAGTACGGGCAGTTATCCTTTAGCCGGGGTGGCCTGTATCATGAGGGAATTGGGAATTTATGGCGTGACGGATGTGAACGGGGTGGCTGTTTTACGTCAGGTCCCGCTGGGTGAAACCGAGTTGGATTTACAGATTCTAGGGTACGAGAATTACCGGAAAATGATTGTCGTGAAGGAGAATTTTTCGTTGGAGGTTAAGATGGTCGAGACCTCTCTGGCTTTGGACGAAGTGAACGTGGTAGCGACCAAAAATGCTGCCGGACAGGCAACGAGTTCCAAGATCGGACGTCAGGCGATAGATCACATGCAGGCAACGAGCTTGGCGGATTTAATGCAATTACTTCCTGGAAACTTGTTGAAGGAGAATAGTTTGATGACGAGCCCGGAGCAGTTTTACCTGCGAACGTTGAGTTCGGATGTGAATAATGCTTTCGGGGTTTCAATCATGGTGGACGGTATCCCGATGTCGAACAACACGAATTTGAACTCGAACGAGTTTAACGTGGTGGGAGGTGGATACGATTTACGTAAGATCGGGACGGATAATATCGAGTCGGTTGAAGTGATTCGCGGTGTTCCTTCCGTGGAGTACGGGGATTTGAGTGCCGGTGCGGTTATCGTGAAGACAAGCGTGGGGGAGAGTCCTTACCATGTGAGAGTGAAAGTGAATCCTTCTATTATTCAATCTTCTTTAAATAAAGGTTGGAATCTGGGCGAGAAGCGAGGTATGTTGAACGGGAGTTTCGATTATTTGCGGTCTTCCGGTGATCCCCGGTTGAAGACCAAGTCTTTTGACCGGATAAACGGTTCGGTGGCTTATTCCAATACGTTGGGAATTTGGCGTATGACGGCCCGGGCGGCTTATTCGGGAATCGTGGATAACACGGATCAGGATCCGGATGAAGTGGATTATGGTACGTATACTAAAAATAAAGATTACACGTTGAAGTTCAGTCACGAGGGAAGTTTCGCCTTAAATATGGCGTTAAGCCGGACGTTGCGTTATAACGTGGGATACACGATGGGACGTTCCGATTATTTTACATCGGCAATCGTGTCAAGTGCCACGGGGCGTAAGGCAATTTACACGGCGAAAGAGGAAGGTATTCACGAGGCGATCGTGTTGCCCGCGTCATACAAGACTTCGGGAGGAACGATCGGTAAACCTGAAAATTTGTTTACCAAGGTGAGTAACGAGTTTTTCGTGAAAAGCGGTATCCTGAATCAACGTTTTAACATGGGTGTGGAATATCAATATAGTCGCAACCGGGGAGAAGGAGATTATAACACGGATGACGCGTTGCCTTTGAAACCCACGAATGCACGTCCCAGAGGTTTTCGGGAAATACCGGCATTGCACCAGTTGTCGGCTTATTTTGAGGATAATGTCACGTTGAATATTAAGGATTTTCCGGTAAAAATCCAAGCGGGTGTACGTTACACGAATTTGCAACCCGGTAAGGATGAGAGCGTGTGGTCATTGTCCCCCAGGGTGAACTTGGCTTTATCGCCAACGAAATGGTTGGATGTGAAAGCTGCTTTCGGTAAAAATGCCAAGACTCCGGGATTGATACATTTGTACCCGGATCTGAAATACGTGGATCGCGATATCGTGAATTACGGGACGGGGAATCCGGATGAACAATTGATGATGTACGATACCCGGATTATAGAAGTGGATAATTCAAAATTGAAGAATTCCACGACAACTCGTTACGAGGTGGGATTTGACGTGAAATTGCCGAAAGGTAAGGTGTTGTCGATATCCGCTTTTCGGGATAAGAATGATTTGGGATTCGGTGCTTTGTCTAATTACGTGACTTACGCGTTTGATTATTATGACACGTCGAATGGTGGCGTGATACCGAACCCGGACGGGGGTAAACCCACGATAGATTATTCCAAACCTTACAAGCGGGATACGGTGATGACAACTACCGGGGAGACGGGAAACACGAGCGGGAGCTTGAATCAGGGAATCGAGTTTGATTTTGAATTTGGTAGAATCAACCCTATCCGGACGAATTTATATCTGCGGGGAGGGTATATGAGAACGGAGAGTTATTCGACTAAAATGCTTTCCAGTCGCCCGGTCGGTTATTCCGGGGATTCGGAAACACCACCCCTCTTGGTGATGTATCCCAGTAAGAAGCAAAAGGATATTCAAGAACAATTCAGCACCCAGTTGCAGGCCGTGTGCCATATTCCCAGGTTGAAAATGGTAGCCTCTGCCGTGTGTCAGGTTGTTTGGTATTCTTACACGAAATCAACAAATCCGAAACGGGTTCCCGTGGGATATTTGACAAATAAATTGGAGTATCACGAGATCTCGGAGACGATGTTGAACGATCCGGATTGCCGTATCGGGGGGTATTTGTTGAAAGACCAGATTATTGATCCCAAGACGAAGAGCGGTACAAAACAACCGCCGATATGGTTGTTAAATTTACGACTGACGAAGAATATCGCTGATTTTGCAGGTTTTTCGTTTTACGTGAATAACCTGCCGTATTATCAACCCTGGCAACATAGTAACCAGACAAAAACATTGAGCGAGAGAAGTTTGAACTCGTTTGCTTTTGGAGTGGAACTTTCTATTAAACTTTAATTGCAGAGAATATGAAAAGAATAAATATATTTCGGTATTTGATGGTCTTCTGCGGGATAGTTTCCCTGTGTGGGGGATGTATGCCGTCAACGGCGGATATCTCCCCGGTGCGTGAGGTGGCGATCAAGATTCGTTATCAGGAATCTGATTTCGTGGATACCCGTTATGCTAATAAAGAGGTCGAGATTAAGGGTAGTCGGGCTTCTTACAAGACGGTTACGGATGCGGAAGGAATGGCCGTGTTTCATGATTTGCAACCCGGTGTATACAACTTATCCGTTTCGACGATTTTGCCTGAGGAGGATTATGGTAATATGGTAAATCCCCCGGTGGAAGATAACGATGTGATGGTAAACGGAGTGTTGGCAAATATAAGTGTTTACGAGGACTATAGCGGGGAGTTGATTTTACAGGTCGGGATCCGTCAAAGTTTGATATTTAGCAAGGTGTACTATTCCGGTACGAAGAATGCCAATAACCGGAATTATGACGTGGATCAGTATATCGAACTCTATAATAATTCGGATCAGGCGGTTTCGACGGAGAATCTTTATATCGCTTTGTTAGAAACGGAGAGTACGCCTTGGTTTGCCGACGAGAAGGAAGATTATATTTATGCAAAGGATGTGTTTCAATTGCCTACCCGGGAAGTGGGGCCGGGAGAGAGTATACTGATTGCAAGGCAAGCTATCAATCACACGATTGATGCCCCGTTGTCATTGGATCTGAGCAATGCGGATTACGAGGTAAAAGCCGTTAATAAACCCCAGAACGCTTTGGTTGAACAGTTACCGCACGTGTATAAGGCTTTTCCCACGATTGATTGGTTGAATATGGTTGTGGGTGGGGGTAACCAGTTGATCCTGTTCCGTTACGAGGAGAATATACAGGATTTGCCAAAGAAACAAAAGCCGAACGCTAGCGCGTCTTCTCAATGGTATCTGCAAATAAAGACCAAGATGGTGTTGGATGGCGTGGAATTTTTAAAGTATAATGCCCAAGGAGTGGATCTCGCGAAGAAGAGAATGCCGGCCACGATTGACGCTTCTTACCAGACGCTTTCGACAGCAGCCGGAAGAACGGGAGAGAGTATGGAGAGAAAAGTTGCTAAGGTAGAAGAGGATGGGCGTGTCGTGTTGCAGGATACGAATAATTCATTGGAAGATTTCGTGTGTACGTCAGATATACGACCGTTGATTTACACGAAACCGGAATTACAACCTCAGGAATAATTAAAAGTATAAAGTGATGTATAGAAAATATATATACTTGTGTCTGGCACTCTTGGCGAGTGTGGTTGGAAGAAGTCAGACTTCTACGGACACGACGGATTTGGTGACTCCGGAAAAACAAACGCTGGAGATGGTAAGGCAATTGTGGTTGCCAACTCGGAACGCGGCCGGATTGGGATTTGATCCCGTGGCGGATCATGGAGACGCGTGGTTGGGCGTGTATCATTCTTCCGGGGATTATCACCGGGCACAGGAGGGAAGTCGGGTGAATGGCCTGAATTTCCTGGCGGAACGTTATTCCAAGATTGCTCGTAATTTGTATGTTTGGGGTAGTTTTAAATTCACCATGGATCGGGAGAGCGAGAGAGCTTGGGCGGACATGATGGTGAAAGAGTATACCGGCCCTTATAATTACGGTAGTAGCGTGAAAGGAAGTTATGATCGGCAATTGTTTGATCTGAAAGTAAAACTGGCAACCGGTTCTATCGGACGTTTTACTTTTGGGGTAGGAGTGGATTACGTGGTTGGTGATTTATCTCGTTTACGTGACCCTCGTTCCCGGGTTTTGATGGCTGATTATGCTATTATTCCCTCGATTACATATCAGGTATCGGAGAAGCACGCGTTGGGTTTTGACGTGTATTATCGTTTCCGGAAAGAGCGATTGGATAATATTACCACGGTGCAGAGGGAAAAACAGTTCGAGTATTATCTGTTTAAGGGAATGGAGAATTACTGGATGACAACGGAGTTGGGAAAAGTGAATCGCCGCACGATGGGGAACATGGTTGGTGGAGATTTGCAATACAAGTTGAAAGGAGAGAAGGGGGCGTGGATGTTTTCTTTGGGATACGAGCGTCTGATGGAAGATGTCGTGGATCGGGAGAGACAAGAGCCGGGAGATTATAACGCGCAGAAGTTTAGTTTTTATTCCGGTTTTCGGGTGGAAAATGCCCGTTTCTTACAGGCTTTGAATATAAATGCGGATTATACCAGAGGACAGGCCGAGGAATTCGTGCAGGAACAGGTGAATATCACGCATAGTAACGGAATGGTGTCCGAGAAATGGGTTACCTTGTATAATTACGTGACGTTTAAGGATAATTATTTGAACGTGAGTGCTGATTACACGTTGTATAGAGGAGATATTTCCCGCAAGGATTATTGTTGGTTTGCCGGGATTAAAGGCGCGTTCGGGCGATGGGAAGAGCGTTATATTTTACCCGAATCCACCCGTGATATTTCTACTTTGCGCGTGGGGGTGAACGGTGCCGGACGTTTGATAAATAAATCAAACGGGAAGCTGTGGTTGCAGGCAACCGTGAACGGTTCTTTGCCCGTGGAGACAAACATGCATCTGGTAGAAGAAAATGTATTCACGGAAAACGTGATGAGCCCGGATATGGATTTTTATAAAGCGAAAACATTGGAGACAAAGATTGATTTACAATATTCGTTTCCCGTGAAATTGAAAAAAACAGCCATGACAGCTTACGTGAAAGGGTATGCCGGAAATGTATTCACGGATAGTTTCGGGTCTCGTTTCAGCGGGGGAATTTCAATCGGGATTTTAACGAGGTAGGGAGTACATAGGGGTTTATAAGGTTCATAAAGTTTATAAGGTTTATAAAGTTTGTGGACCCTAGCGAGCGCTTTGTCTACGGTAGCAAGGCTGCCGATAAACACTGTCCGAAGGACACCCGTGACTTTATGAACCTTATAAACCTTATAAACTTTATAAACTCATTGTAGTATGTGTAAATTATTGTTACTGTTAGGATTGGTATTTTGTGTGATGCGGGTAGATGCAGAGAATCCTTTGAAAATAGTAAAACGGGGAAAGGCCTATCACTTGGAAGTTTCCGATTCTCTTTTAGGACGGGATTTACTTCTGGGTGCTAGGGTTGTGGACCTGAGTGTACAGAAAAATATCTCGGCGGGGCAGACGATGGGGAATCCGATCGTGGTACGGTTTGTGTCGAATGGAAAGATGTTGAACATGGAGAAGTTGGTGTCTCAGGCTGTGTGGCGGGAGGATGATCCCGCGGCCCGGTTGATAGCCCGGAATAATACGGTTCCGGTGCTGCACGTGTTTGATGTGGTTGCCAGAGAAGAAGAGAGGAGGGTAACCGTGATTGATGTGACTCGTTATTTCAGCGATGAGATTAATGAAGTCAGTCCGTTACCGGGAGGAATCAAGCAAGGTAGATTGGAACCGAAAGCTTCTGGAATTGTCCGGTTCTCTAATCATGAGAACCGGGTAAACGTGACGACCTTGTATGCTTATACCGGTGGAAAGGAACCGTTTCGGGTGACGATTAATTACACTCTGTTGGTATTACCGAAAGAGCAGATGCGTCCCCGTTATGACGACGAACGAGTCGGATATTTTTCTTCCGCCAAGACGGTTTATAATACCACCAAGAAGGTATACCGTCCCAAGTATATTTCCCGGTGGAGAATAGAGCCGAAGCCGGAAGATAAAGAAAAGTATATGGCGGGAGAACTCGTGGAACCGATGAAGCCGATTGTTTTTTATTTTGATCCGGCAACACCGCCTTTGGTGAAGAAATATGCCCGTTTGGGGATATTGGACTGGAATAAGGCTTTCGAGGCTATTGGTTTTAAAAACGTGATGCAAGTGAAAGATTTCCCGTCAAAGGATTTTAATAGTGAAGATTTGACCGTGAATTGTTTCCGGTATATTCCCACGATAGATGCTAACGCATCCGGGCCAATCTGGACGGACCCCCGTTCGGGAGAGATTATTCAGGCCGATATTTTGTGGTATCATAATGTCGTTCGCCTGTTGCAGGAATGGCGTTTTATCCAGACGGCTGCAGCCGATCCGTCTGTACGGGGGAAAGAGTTGGATGAGGAGACAATGGGGGAATTAATCCGTTATGCCGTGGCTCACGAGACGGGGCATACTTTGGGGATGAAGCACAATATGAGAGCTTCGTTTGCCTACCCGGTTGATTCTTTACGTTCTCCTTCTTTCACGAGAGAATTCGGAACCACGGCTTCTATCATGGATTACGCTCGTAATAATTACGTGGCTCAACCGGGGGATGCGGCTCGTGGCGTGAAAATGACGCCTCCTTTGCTGGGACCTTTTGATTATTTTGCTATCCGTTGGGGGTATACACCTTTATACGAGGCAAATACACCAGAGGAAGAATTGCCGTTACTGGACCGGATGTTCCGGGAAAAAGGGGATGATCCGGTCTATTTGTTTGCCAATATGGCGATGGGCCCAGTGGTTCCCGATCCTTCGGGACAGTCGGATATGCTTGGGGACGATCTCTTGAAATCTGCTACTTACGGGATTGCTAATTTGCGGTATATTATGAAGCATTTAACGGAATGGTGTGCGGATGAGGGAGAAAGTTATGACCGGATGAAAGAGATGTATGAGGCCGGGATAAAACAGTTTTACAAGTATATGAATAATTGTGCTTCTTACTTGGGAGGCGTGTATTATTTGCCGGGAACTGTCGGACAGAGAGAACGTCGTTATATTCCCGTGGACCGGGAGCGGCAGAGGGAAACTGTCTTGTTTGTTTTGAAACAGCTGGAGGAGTCCGGTAGTTGGATGGTTGATGATAGACTATTTGGCTTGATTGGTGACAAGACAGATTTAATCATGGGGCGGCAGGGTGAAATAATAGGGACGTTGTTGTCGCCGAATTTGTTGTCCAGAATGATAACTTCCACGTATTCTTTAGATGAATATTTGTCGGATGTTACAAATTATTTGTTCGCTAAAAAGGTGAATAGTGACGATTTATACTCCCGGAACAGGCAGATTGCTTACGTGATTGCTTTGAAAAAATTGTGTGAGACAGATGGAAAAGAAGAACCTAAAAAAGCGTCAGAGAATTTGCGAACCGCTATTGCTCGAGGGGAAGCTGTTCGTTTGGAAAAGAAGTTGGAACGGTGGGCAAAATCTTCGGGAGAGGCAAAATTTATGTTAGATATTTTAAAACGATAAAAATATGTGGAGATTAGTATTGTTGTGTGTTGTAATTTTTGCAATTACAATAGGTAAAGTTCGTGCTGACGAGGGAATGTGGTTACCGATATTGTTGAAGAATCAGAAGTTCGCGGAGATGCGTAAGAAGGGTTTGAAGCTTTCGGCCGAGGAGATTTATAGTGTGAATCAGGCTTGTTTGAAAGATGCGGTGATCGGTTTGGTTACCGAAGGACCGGATAATTTAGCCAGTTTTTGTACGGCCAGTTTCGTGTCGGATCAAGGCTTATTGATCACGAATTTTCATTGTATCATGAGTTATATAGAGCGTTTCTCTACTCCGCAGAATGATTTTCTCAAATATGGGTATTGGGCGAGTCGACGGGAAGAGGAGAGTTTTTGCCGGGGGTTAATGGTGAAACAATTGGTTAGGATGGAGGACGTGACCGACAGGATGACGGAGGGGACGCAAGGTTTATCGGGAGAAGAATACGTGCGTAAGGTGAACGAGAACGGGAAGAAGTTGGCAGAGGAGGTGAAAAAAGAAAAAAATCTGGAAATGCGTGTGCAGAGTCTTTTTGCCAATAATCAATATGTCATGTCCGTGTACCGTTTGTTCAAGGATGTTCGGATGGTGGCGGCTCCTCCTATGGCTATCAGTAAATTCGGGGGATTGAGCGATAATTGGGAATGGCCCAGACACACGGGGGATTTTGCTTTTTTACGGGTCTACGTGAACGAGAATAATGAATCCCGTGCGTATAATCAGAAAAACGTGCCTTATAAGCCCACGAATTATTTGAAAATTTCATTAAAAGGGGTGAAAGAGGATGATTTCGCTATGGTGTTGGGTTATCCGGCTTCTACCCGTCAATACGTGCCTTCTTTTGGTTTACAGGCGATTATTGAAGGTCAGAATGCGGCAAAAGTAAAGATTCGGGGGGAGAAACTGGCTATTTTGAAACAGGAAATGGAGGAACACCCGGAATTGCGATTGCGTTATTCAACCCGGTTGTCTTCTATTTCAAATAGTTATTTGAAATGGAAAGGGGAGATTCAGGGTGTACGACGTATGGGATTGATCGAAAAGAAAGAAGCAGAAGAACAGGCTTTTCAACAATGGGTTGAAGCTTCCCCGGAACGCAAGTCCGAATACGGGTCTGTGTTAAATGATATGCGGGAAGTTTACAAGGAATTGTCCGAATATAACCTGGCAAATGATTATTTTTCGGAAGCGGGATTGAACGGTGCCGAGATTGTTCCTTTTATCGGGAAGTTTGAAAAATTAGTTGCCATGTATAACGGGCGTAAACCGGTGAAAGAGGCCAGCCAGAAAAATGAATCCAAACGGTTAATCGGGTTGACCAAACAGTTTTTTGGAAACTGGTCGTACGAGATTGATCGTAAAACATTTCGTAATATGCTGGTGCGTTATTATGAAGGAATGCCGGCCAAGTTTCATGCAGAGGTGATGATCAAATATTTGCAGCAATATGACGGGGATGTGGAGAAGTTGTCGCAAGATATATTTGCCAAATCCATGTTCACGAAAGAGCGGGATTTATTGACTTTTTTGGAATCGGGTAAGGAAAATGGGGTGAAAGTGATCACGGAAGACCCGTTGTACCAGTTGGCTATTAGCTATTACCGGATTTACGTGGAGCGTATCGCTCGTCAACGAGGAGCGTGGCAGACGAAAATGGTGCCTTTGTACAAGAGTTTCCAGAAAGGAATGTTGGAAATGAACCGGGATAAAATGTTGTATCCGGATGCCAATGGTTCTTTACGCGTTGCTTACGGTAAAGTGTGTGGAGGGGAACCGGAAGACGGGTTATCATATCGGTATTACACGACGCTGGACGGGATGTATGATAAATATTTGAATCATCCGGAGGACGAGGAATACTACATGCCGAAGAAAATGCAGAAATTATATCAATCCCGGGAGTTCGGACGATACGCGGATCACGAGGGCAAGTTAAGAATGTGTTTTATGACCGATATACATACTACCAGTGGAAATTCGGGGAGTCCGGTGGTAAATGCGAGGGGAGAACTGGTCGGTATTAATTTTGATCGTATCTGGCAAGGAGTCGCTTCCGATTACCAATATGATCCGGATATATGCCGGGGGATAGCGGTGGATATCCGGTATATTTTGTTTGTACTGGAAAAATACGCACCTTTCTCATACGTGTTTGATGAGATAAGTATAAAATAAACTTCTGGGTGAAAAACAGATTTGTTTTTCTGAGATTTAGTATCTTTGGGGGTGTCTAACAAGTCCTGTTTTCTTTCAATAAACTCCTCCGACCTTCGGTCACCTCCTCTATAAACGAGGCCACTGAAAAAGTCGGCATTGCGATAAACAACTACCCCCTCCGGC
>OGIE01002339.1_pt1 | contig 23556 bp, 20 predicted proteins | sample 1571581 | NCBI WGS metagenome assembly OGIE01 (sample SAMEA2582021, study PRJEB24529) | metagenome | biome: Human gut stool | place: China | collected 2011
GAGCATTTGCTTTGGTTCGTTGGGTCTCCGTAGTGGCAGCCGCACTTTCACCACGCACATTGGCAGGTACCCAACAAGAATAAGAACCATGCGCAGCGTCTGCGTCTGCAACAGGAACTTCCAATGTAGTAAACTGCGATACAATGGAAGGGAATGTGCCGTCACTTTCCGGCTTATCTACGATTGTATAATTCAACGGTACACTCTGAATCAATAATTGCTTCAACTTATAGTTCGTTACACTGTAATCCCACGTCACGGTCAGACGCGTGGCCAAACGCTTCAACAACAAGCGCGCATCATAGCTACCATCCAGACTTTGAATAACCGCTTTGCCCTCGACCGTAGCTACCTTTACGTGCTTCAAATGAAGCACATAAGGCATTGCGTTCATGCTATTTTCCTGCGAAGGGTCAATCGCATTTATTACAGATGAATTTACAATCATGCTTTGTACATCTCCTAATACTTTAGTTCCCAAAGAGGATACGGCAGGACCATTGCCACGTGCCACCAATACAAGTTGGCAATCGTTAGCCTCCTGCAAGGTGACTTCAAGGCTTTTGCCGATACCCACAGTTCCATAATCTTTCCCTGTCAAATGATTTCCGCTTGCATCATATTGCCGGATTTCAAGATTGTACAATTTGTCCGGCTTCGGAGCATCTGCCACCACCGTCCGGGTCTTCGGAGAATAAATGTAATCGTCCGTATCATCGGCAAATCCGATAGAAACGGAAACAGGCACTCCGTCTTCATTCATGGCAGTGCCGGAAGGGGCAGGGATATAGTCTTCGCAACTTGTCAGCTCTGCAAAGAGAATGACTGCTACACAAGAACGGTATATTATCTTTCTCATAACTCGTATCTTATTAAAAATCCACTACTTTATTTATCTCTTCCACCTTATCGAATACCACAACATTCCCATTAGTGATAGTGACGCGGACATCAGCACTGTTGGCACCGCTGATCTGAACAGTAATCGTATAGTGATAGCCACGCCGCACATTATAATCATTCACCAGATTACCACCTAAATACAAACGATAGCGGACAGAGATAGGACTGGTGCCCGTAGGATTGCCACCATCATAACTGTACCAATACGAGCCTATCAAATCAATATAGGTACATTTCGACAGGTCGCCTCCCGCCTCCGGTTTACCATCACTCCCCAACACAGGTGCCGTACCATCCGCTTTAGGTCCATAAGCATTGAGATTCTTTTCCTGAAAAGATTTGCCGCACCCCACTCCACGAAGATTTTCGGGCATGTAGAAAGTAGAAGTGCTATTCGAACTAAGACCATTAGGATCAGGATTAGTAGTATCCACAGCGTCAACCGGATACGTACCTGTCACTACACTCGTTGCCGGATAAGCGCCAGAAGATGTTCCGGCACGGCTTTCAATCGCAAATGAGGTAGGTAGGTTATAGGCCGTTATAGACTGGAGAGTAAATCGGGCGGGAGCAGTAACCTTATTCGTCCACTTCACATCGACCCAGCTATAGGCATAGCTCAAACCTGCCAGGAGGACAGCTTTGCCACTCGCATCAGTACCATTAAATTCCTGGTCGTCCGAAACCAGGTAATTCTGCTGACTCTTATAATTTGTATAATTGATTATAATGCCGTCCAAGTCAGCTTTCGTAGCATCACCTTTTTGGGAAAATGCAACCAACTGACTTTGGCCTTCACCGAAATTAGCGATAATACGAAAAGTTCCCTTGACATCCGAGAAGTTACCCGTTTCGACCTGCACAAGTGCTCCGCTATCTCCGAGATTACTGATTTTAGCGCTGCCATAACATACAGCATGCAACATCTTCCCGTCTGCACCAAACTGCACCACCCATACATCATTAATAGTAACAGCACCGATATTTCCAGCACGGGTATCCACAGACAAAGCGGGGGGCAAGCTCAGATAAATACTGACACCTCCACTCTCACTATCAACAGACTCCGAAGATTCGCAAGCCACAAGCAGAAAGATGGCAGCAACATAAAAAAGGGTTATTATCTTATTCATAAGCATACACTCTATTTTTGATTAATCTTTTCCCAAATCTTCACCTGTCAGACTGGAAGTGGTCCATTCACGAATAGCAAGCGTAAGGTCGGAAGGAACAATTGCACCGTAAAATGTCAGCGAAAAATCAAACTGATACGTCATACCGGGCAGCAAAGCCTTTTCAATGGTGGCGAAATAAGAATCTACAGAAGTTTTTGTTTGATTGCCATCCTTATAGTTCACCGTCAGGTTTACATCAAATTTCATTTTTTGGGTGCCAGCCACAGGCAATAGTACGCCAGGAACACTGACACGTGCATCCTTAACACTCCAATCCAAAGTATTATTTGAACCGAACTTTTCGAAAGTATAGGATGCGTCGGCAGCAGTGGCCGGCGCTTCCCAGGAAGTATTATTCAGTTTATAAACAAGATTCCCGGATAAGCCACTCACCTTGATGTAGTTCACAACCAGTGCCGTAGGGTCTACCGGCTGCATGCCGTTCCTTGCCTTCACAGTGGTTATTACCTGTGCTCCCATACGTGTGAAAGGTTTAGGCAAAGACACCAGCATGCTGTTGTCCCCCGTCTTGTCCGGTTGCACCACGATACCTTCCAGCTTGGTGTACATGAAGTCCTTGCCATTGCTCACTGTGAATGCCCCGGTGTTATCCAATTCCGGAACTTCGGTAGAAGAATTATAGGAGACCAGGTAAAGGTCGTACGTTCCACGGTACAAAGTCAAGTCTCCAGTAGCCTTGCCGGGTTTGGACGGAGTGGTCGCATCCGGCTGAACGGTATAGTTACGGCTATCCAGCGGAGAACCCAAATTCGTACTCCCTGCGGTGAAGGCATAGATACGGAACATCTTGCCAATGGCCATGTCTTCAGCGCCGGAGGCATCCGTATCACCGGCACGGGTCACCACCGTTGCGCCATACATATCGAATGTAAGCTGCACAGGCTCACCCTTATCCGGACCAACACCGGGATCGTCATCCGGCAGCATCGAGTTACCCGAACTGCATCCAGCCAGCAACACTCCCCAAAGCAACCCCGACAAAGCCAGAAGCCGGGAACAACATCTCAAAGCCCCATATTTCATAATTAATAATTCATAATTTATAATTAAATTCCGATTCCCGTATTCTGATTCGCATCACTCTTCCATGCGTCAATTTTCACATTCGTCAGACTTCCGCCCATCTTGTCCACCGTGATGAAATAGACATAGTGAAAGCCGGCTTTCCATTGTACGGCATTCACAACAGCCGTCTCAAAGCTACGGGCGGTGGTCGAACCGTCCGCCTCAGTAACCTCCACCGTAAGCCGGAACGAGAGACGTGTTTCGCTGGCACTCATGGGAGCCACCAAGGCACTCACGTTAGGATTACTTTGAAGGGTGCTGAGTTCTACTGAGCCTTCCAAAGTAATGGAATTGGTGGATGCAAGACCATTCAAGGCACCACTGGTAAGGTTCATGGTGCCGCTCATGCCGGTCTGCAAACGGTTGGTGCTACTAAGCAACTCTATCTTTTTCAGGGTCAGGGCCTCCTGCACATTGGCAGATTTAAGCACCCGGAAACTGACCTTGGCAAGCGCATGATTCATGGTGAATGTCACGGCACGGGAAGTGGCTAAAGCCGTCAGAGGAGTAGCATAGAGGTAATTGGTCTGACGGGAAGCGGTGAAATTATCCGCTACCACCTGCACGGGTACCGAATGGTTGCCGACGCCGGAGTTCGCCACAGACAAATCTGAAGGGAAAAAGGCATACAGACGGTCGGGGGTGGACGAGTTTGTCACCGTTATTTCGGGGGGAGCAACCGAGCTCCACGTTCCGTTCTGCAAGGTGTAGACCGATTGTGCGTTCCGGGTCAGGGCAGCATGGCTATAATCGGTAACGTAAACACCGATTTTATCCAACTGGGTAGCACCTAAGGCACGGGTAGCACTCGGGTCGGGCAAGTCCACCGAACGTAATTGCAACGCTCCCCCTGCAATGACAGGTTCGGACACAGGGGCATCGCCGCAGCCCCAGAGCATAAGGGCAAGCACAGGGGCGAACAAGATATACATAGGTTTCATATTCATCTTTTTTTCTTTCTTAGTTATATCAATGGTCAGGTCGCATTACCGGCATCCTCTTCACCATCGGTATCACCGAAGCCTGATTCCGTGGTAAATTCTTTCACCACCACACTGGTGAGAAGCAACTCGTCAGTAGCGGTAAACGTATACTGGTATTCGTATCCGGCCCGCAAAGTCAGACCAGAACCTTTCTCTACATAAGTCCTCGTGCCCAGAACGCTGGCCGATACACTGATAGTGTAGGCATTGGAAGCGGAAGGAGAAAAGATACCGGCATAGGTGTGGCGTCTCAGGGATTCGGAAGTTTTCAGCAAGCTGATGCTTTCAGCACTGCTGTTATTCCCGCTAGATAATCCTTTGCCCGCAACAGTGGCACTTGTAGCAGTGTTATCCGCTTTATAGATCACGACAACCGTGATTTTACAGGCTGCCGGGGCGAAGCTGAACCGGACGTAGTTTCCGGTGGAAATAGCCACAGAAGACAGTTGATTGCTTTTCCAGAAGCCCGTAGGCGTACTCTGGTCGGCTTGTATATTGCTGAAATCGGGGGGGAAAGTCGCTGTGAAGGACTCGCTACCCGTAGTAGTCATCGGTGTGTCGGCATCGGGAGTCCAGTTACCGGCAGCAGTTCTCCGGTAATTGATACTTGTCCCCCCTTTGCTTATCTTGATTACATCACCGGTCACGAAGCTTCTCTTGTCATAGTCCGACGCATGGGAGTCCGACGCACGGGTATGGGGAGCGCCAATCCCGGCGGATACATCCAACGGCAGGGCAACACCCGCACTCTCTTGCGTGCACGATACGGAACAAACGGCCATCACGGACAGCAGTAGCAGGAACCGCAACCGGGAACACGCACATTTGCCATATATCAGATGGTTCTTTATCATCATTACTGGAGTCTTTATCATCATTACTATTCTAATTGTTTAAACGGGATCAAAGTCACCGTTATGCCTGCCCGATACCGTCCAGTCCTTGATTTCGGCCGGACCCACGGGAACAAGAGTATTATTCCGGAGTTTCAGCGTATAAGTATAGCTAGTGCCCTTTGCCATGGAACACTGCACGGCGGCCTTATAAGTGATGCCATAGCTATCGGTCACGGTAATTGCAATCTCCGTTTCCGTTGCACGCGGATAAATGACCGAGCACCAGATATATTCGGAAGCAGCCGGACGCAGCATATTGATGCTCTGCGTAACATTATCACCCGTACGCAATCCGGAGGCCTGCACCGTCATCCGGCTGAAAGCGGGCAAGGCATTCGCACCCGTGAACTTCAGCGTCAGCTTTGCATTTTCGTGCACAAAAGCATTGGAGCCGGTGAAGTTTACTTCAGCACCCGAAACGGGAACCTCGGGCGTGCGGAGATAGTTGCTTTTCAGGAAATCGGCAGGCTTCTCCTGGTTCGCCTGGATGCCATCGTAACCGATAGGGAAAGAAGCGCGGTAAACAACGGCGGGCAAAAAGCCAAGACCGTCGCCGGAGGCAGTCCAGGCATTGTCAGATCCAAGGGTGTATCCGGAGGAAGCAAGCAAGGTGGAGTTACGGCTACAGGTGACGTTGATCTGGTCGCTGGTCCTGAATGCGCCAAGGTCGTAGTCGCCGGATGACGCCGCCCGGGAGGCGGGGGAAACGGAAGCACCGATTTCAGCCGTAATGGTGAGAGGAGTGCCTTCGGCAACCACGAGGGTAGGTTGTTCGTCGCTACAGCCGGAACCCAGCAGCAGGAAACAGGAGGCCATATAAGGCAGGATGTTCAATGTCAGTTTATTCATTATCTCGTTGCGTCTGGTAGTTACTTTATTGAGTTATCAGAATACTTGGCTTGTTGGATTATTCAATCACGGGAGGTACGTTCTGTTCGCCCCCGTCTTGCTCCGTCCAACCTTTTATCGCTACGCTTTTCATGGTGATATCGTTCTTGTCGAGCAATAGATGATAGGTATAGCAGTGGCCTTTCTTCCATTCGGAATTGAACAGGGTGGCATTGGAAGCAGTCAGGGTACGGTCGTTTGTAGAAGTGCCCTTTTGTCCCAGTACCAGGTTCAATGCCACCGGGCTGGTGGTGGCAGGTTTGGGGGCGGTCAGTCCGTAGACCACAGGTTTGGGATCACCGATGTTACCGGGCAGGCAGGAAGTTCCTGTAGTGGCGGTAAAGGTAATCGTGGCAGTCTGGGCAACGGCGAGCGTACCATCGGCAAGCGTCATGGTACCGCTTGCTGCGGCACGGAAAACAGTTATGCCGGTGCCGGTGGTCAGGCTGATGCTTTTTACCCGGTCATAATCACTATCAGGAACACGGCCCGCCTTGTATTCAATGGTGAAGACAAGTTGGACAAGGGCGTGCTGCAGGTATATGGCAGGATTGCTGGCACTGCGGTGCACTGTGATGGCAGTGGCATCACCCACTGCCTGGTTTGCCGAGCCGTAGAGATAATCGGTCTGCGAACAGGCAGTAGTACTCCCTCCATCGAATGTCTGGGCGGCGGGCAGGATAATGGGGACCGTGCGGGTATTTCCGACCTCCGTGGGGATGGAATTATCAGCAACCGGATACCAGGCATAAAGCCGCGCCTGCTCCGTGCGGAGATTCACAGAAGGGGTTCCGGTCCAACTATTTCCATTCTCTGTGCTGAAAATGGAAAAAGCGGAAGCGGCATAAGCCGTATGGCCGTCGGAACGGGTGAGATAGACACCGATACGGTTCACCTGCCCGTCCGCAGTGCCCGTTTCACTCACGATGGAACGGGTGAGGGAGCCGGAGACAGGGGTGAAAGAAGGCTGCAAAGGGACAGGAATGTCCAAGTCACTGACACAGCCACTATCTGAGCAACCGCCTGCAAGCAAGAGGGCACAGAAGACGGGAAGGTAAACTATAAAGGATCTCATACTTACAAAATTTATATTATTATTCAAAAGCTTACACCTGCACAGTCTTATTGGATTGTCAAATCACCACCGGCAACTCCCACCCACTGGGCAATCGTAACACTACTTATGGTAAGTTCCGTACCGCTCAATTTCACTGAATAAAGGTGATTCTTACCGGCAAGCCACTTACCGCTATTATCGGTAGGAGGGGTCAGGTTTACCGAATAGTCAGCCCCGTCAATGGTGAAAACCGCTTGGATATTACCAGTTCCGATACTGGCAGAGGTAGGTAATACCAGGATGCTGAACCTTTTGGCATTGGCATCAGCAGTACCTAATGTATAACCGCTACTAATGGCGCGGGTATAGGTTGCATCCTGCACGGCACCTTCCGTGATAGTACCGTTAGTGATATTCATTTTAGGAGAAGTGCCTTTACTCAAGGTGGTGCCAACTGCATTGATATCTTTCATCACTATCTTAGTTAAGTTGCCCGCGCCTTTATAGTCCGCAGCTTTGTAGACACGGAAACTTACCATGGAAAGGGCATGGTTCATGTTAAGTGTCACACCGTTATTTACCTTGTTGGATACATTCGGCACTGACGTGGCATACATGCAATCCACTTCGCCATCGGCAGCAGCTATGGGAGTACCGCTTGAAGCATTATCCTGAGAAGTGATAGTGGTGGATTCGGTTCCTTCCAACAAGGTAATGGGAATGGTAAAGTCTGCGCCATACTTATTGGTTGTGGGGTAATAAGCATAAATAGTGGCAGGTTTGCCTGTCAGGAAAATCTTATCAGCCCCGGTATTACTCCAACCGGAGTTGTTCGCATATACCGCGTAATTATTAGAAGCCGCATAATCATCCCCCGTAGCATACACCGCGATGGAAGTGCCATTACTGAAAGCAGTGCCATCCACTACACCACGAGTCAGCACCACTCTGGGTGAGATTTGTAATTCCACCGGTTCATTATTATCAGTAGTTCCGGTGTGTTGGTCATCGCTGCACCCGGCAGCAAGCAGCAGACCGGAAAGAAAAGCGAGATTAATGAGTTGTTTGGTTTTCATTGTTATTTCTTATCTATATAATTCATAAATTAATCAAGGTACTAATTCCAGATCATCATCCACATTCACTAACTCCCAGGGGGTAGCCGTCACAGACAGGACGCCCAGAAAAGTATCGGAGATATAGAAAGTGATTTCATGGGACATGCCGGGCAACAGTTTCCCACTGGAAGCGGCATTATCAGAGAACACAATCGGGATATTGTCGAAAGCACCAATTGACGTTTCAACATTCAATGTATAGTTATGCTCCGGCGATAGAGGCGGTAATAGTAAATCGCCCAATGCCACGGTAGTTCCACCGGCAGGCACGTCTTTGCCTGCACCGCCATCTCCGGGATGCAGGGTAAGTCCTGCCGTCCCCCTGAAAGACGGTTCACCTGTGGACAAGGGCACAGTGACTTTCGTCAATGCCTCATTCACCTTTACAGCCGTAATTTTTACCGACATACCATCTGCCTGACGCTTGCGTGCCTTGAACTGCAAGCGGGTGAGCAGATGGGCAAATTCCAACGGCTTGTCGCGCCCGGAATTCCCATTACCAGAGAAACGGTCTCCCTCCCACTTGTTACCACGGATTTCCGGGGCATACAGCAAGTCTTCCTTGCCGGTCAAGGTATAAGAGACGTTTCCGCTATTATCAGGAACTGCCACCGGAGAGACTGAAACGGCATACAGCCAGGCACCCGTTTCGGGATAAACCGGCTGTACACTGCCCGATTGAAGTTGCCAAGAGACGCTGCCGTCTGTATCCACGCCTACTTCATGGCTGCTTTCATATAAGGCAGAAAGCGAATAATCCCCCTGTTTCATGGAGAGTACCACCGTGGCATCAAAAGCCGATTCCGGAAGATTGTCAGCACGGGTGGCAGAAGTATGCAACAAGGCAGTGCCTCCCGCACTGAATTCCAAAGGAACCGTAGTTTCCACAGGAAGGGAAACGTCGGAGGAACAGGATACGAGAAAAGCCGCGAAGGCAGAAAAGGCGAAACGGAACAAACGGTAAATGCGTCTCATCGGTTAGTTAGTTATATGTTTTATAATTCAGCACTGCCTGAAGTACCCTGTTCCCAAGGTTTCACAGTAGCGGTGGTCTTTATCGTTACAGCACCCTCAGCACTGGCAGGTTCCTGGATGGTAAGCGTAACCAGGTGGGATTTACCCTCCTCGCGGGCAAGGTCGGAGCCACCGGCAGCAGTGACACGGACGTTGTTGAAAATCTTCTCGGCACCGTCCACGGTAATCACTACATTCAGTATCACCTCGGTATAGGGGTTGATCATAAACGCCTCGCCCACAGCCGTAGCTGTTTCTGCAATGGCAGCTTCCGAAATGCCGGGTACTTTAAGGGTTACAGCAGTGCTCCAGCTTACCTCGCCGTTAGCCACATTGACAGATTGGGGAACGGAAGCCTGCTGCACGGCAATACTCTTCAACGCTACTTTCTTGCCTTGCCATTCGCCACCGCCGGCGGTACGCTTCAAACCGATGGCAAAGTTGAGCTGGGTAGTCTTGTGGACGAACGCCAGATTATATTTGGAAGTTCCTGCAGCATTACCGACATCTTTCGCGTTACCGACAGCCACCGTTTCGGCCCACATCACATCCTGGGTACCATCTTCTTGGGTAAAAGCGACAGAAGAGCCGGCATCGGAAACCTTACCCGCAGGGGATACCCCGGCGATGAAAGAATTGATACCGTCACCCAATGAATAATAAAGTAACTGGTTTAAGGAAATATCATTGGCAGGAGTAGCAGCCACAGTGAAGGAGGCGGCAGAGATGCTGGCACGGCTCTTCAATTGACCGTCCTCTATTACATTCTTGTCCACCTTGGCGAACTGGCCCCAATCGGCAGTGCTGGGACTACTTCCGTCGCACATCAGCAAAGTGGCGCTCACATTCACGCCGTCAGAGGCCACAGCACGCGACACAGCATTCACTTGTTGGCCCAGTTGGATGGCCACCGCATTCACAGGAGTTTCAGGAAGAGTAATCTGTTCATTGTCTGTGCATCCCGCCGAAATCAATAAGGTCAGTAATGCCACGCTCATTTTTGTTTTCATATTCAAGTCTTAATTAAATGATTAATAAATTATTTGTTCTTTCTATATATATATTATTTTTACTATTTACTTCGCATCGCCGGAAGTATCCCATCCCGGAATATGACCGCTACCCGAATCACCCGCCTGCCAAGAGACAACGGTGGTGGTGACCTTAACGGGTAAAGGATCAGCCTGCGTCGGTGAGGGAAGTTCCACCTTCACTGTATAGGCAGCACCACCTTCACCACCACCGCCTTCGAAACTGACATCCAGATCGTGGTAGGCAAGGTCATGGGAACGGTCGTCGTCAACGGAAAGCACCATATCCAGCGTAAATTCAGCCTGCGGCTGTACAAGCACATAGCCGGGCAGTTGAAGGACACCCTCTACGAATGGAAGGCCCTCGGAATCATCCGGAGTGGAATGGATGGTGACAGGGACGGTGGATTCCCCATAAGACAAGGAACCGGTGGTCAACGTCAGCGTGACCTGCCCGGCAAGCCCATTCAGTTGCAGGGAACGGACACGCAGGGAAGGAACATCGTCACCTTCGAGATGGATGGTGAAGCTCAATTTCGTAAGCAGATGGCCGTAAATCAGTTGCTTGTTACCGGCAGGTGTGAAAGGGGAAGAAAGCGAGCCGTTCTGCTCGTCACTGAGCAAAAGGTCTTCATCTCCGGTAAGGGTATAGGAAAGGGTACCGTCGGCAGACATAGGGGCAGGCGGATAATAACCGCGCAGGTAAACACCACTACCGTCCTCAGGGTAATAGCGCACAGGAGTGAGGGTGATTTCATCGGCGGTGGCGATGCCCTCCCAAGTCTGGGTATATGCACCGGAGGATATGCCGCAGGCAATACACACAGGGGTAGCATGGAAGACATCCACAGCAGAACGGGTCAAGATACCGGTATAAAGACGAATGGCAACAGGATCGGCAGGAGTGTCGCGCTTGGAACAGGAGCTAACCAGTAGAAACAGGAGCAACCCGATGCTATATATATATTGTATTTTTCTGTTCATCATAGATCAATTAACTTAATTTCAGACAAATAGAGGCGGGTCATTTGGTTAATGACCCCCAAACGATGAGCAGCAGCACGGTATTGATGATACATCTTCTCCTTAGTGGGAAAATTGCAATTCAGATGTTCATCGAGAGCTTCCAGTATATCGAGTAGGGATACATCTATATAAGAACGGGGTAGCTCATATGAAGAGAGAAGTTCAGAAGTCGGGAGTTCTTTACGTCGGATCAAACCACCTGACTCTAACTTAGTAAGGAGGTCGATTAACTCCTGCGGCGCAATTGTTAGTTGTGCTGTACGATAAGGCTTGCCACCGGCATGAATGTCGTATAATACGGCAATAGCTGTTTGTGTCAATTGTGTGAGCATAATTGTTCTTTTTAACCGTTACTTCGTAAGTAACGGAAGCACGCAAATACGGAAAATATAAGGCGTTATAGGAACACGGCGGGCATCTTGAGTTGAAATCACGTGAGAATAGAGCGTAGAATAGACGGGTCCATGTAGAAGGGAAAACGTGGATAGGGAGAATGCTGTGTGTTCTCATAGCCGGAGAGGCAGTAATATGTCGATTTGTTGTTTGTCTTGGTTATTGGAGCCGTGTTTTCAGTTAAATATTATTCAAAATTATTTTTTATAATTTGTTTTTATCAAATTTTTAATATCTTTGCAGCAAGATTACGTTTCCGTTACTTACGAAGTAATGCACTCTGCATTCCGTTACTTACGAAGTAATAGAAAACTCAAGCCCTACTCCACACATTTTTATTTCCGGTAGATATGTAATCAATTATTATCCGATTTGCTTTTTCGAGTTCATCTCCTCCGAAACTTTTCAGATATGTACGGGTGACTTCTAATGAAGAATGTCCTAATCCCTCGGAAATGACTTCCTCCGGTACCTGACAGTACTTGGCAAGCGTGGCCCACGTATGGCGGGCGGTATATGAACTGACTTTTATACCTTCTACCCCACACAATGCAGGAAGTTTGGATAGTTGCAGATTCAAATCGCGAAGTTTCCTTTGATATTCTTCGAAAGCCGCTTTTTCAGAGCAAGTACTACTCAGAATATTCAGAAGATAAGGTGAAGCCGCTTCACGATTACGATAGCGTTCAATCAGCTCCATCGCTTCGGGAACTACTTTCACACAGAGTTCCGTGCCCGTCTTCTGACGGTGGCACGTCAGCAAAGTCCCATTCAAATCACTCTTATGAAGATGTGCCAGATCGGTATAAGGCATTCCTTGCAGGAGCACCATCAACGAAAGAATATCCTGTGCCTGACGCACCTTGGTAGGAAGTTGTTCTGCTCCGGGAGCATGCACCAACTTTTTCATCTGTGAGGCCGTAACAGCCAGTTTCTTCTCCGAAGCAACTCCTGTTTTCAGCTTTGCAAACAGACGAAATTCACCTTTCACCAACCCGAGATCTACTGCCCGATTATACACCGCACGCAAGGCACGAATGTAAGTGGAGATAGTGTTATAACTCTTTTGCTGCCCTTCCATATAAGTCTGGAAATGCCGCAAAGCCTGTCTGCTGAGTCCTCCCCAGAAGATTTCGCCACCTCCTACGGATTGCGTAAATGCCCGTAAGGCATACTTGTAGATGTTAGCAGTGGCAAAACGTCCCTCTTGCTGCAACCCTACAATGACTTCGTTCACGAAGCCAGTCAAACTGTTTTGTTTCATAATCAATAGTATTACAAATAAAAAAGCACTACACGAACAGTGTCGTGTAGTGCTATGCTTAAAACGACACAAAGATAACAATGTTTTTGTGATAGACAGTGTGACAAAATGAAAAACCTTGCGACAGATAGGGTAAATATCAACTCAATTATTTATCTTTGTTAGCTTTTATAAGTTAGCATACAAAAAACAATAAATGCAATGAAAGATTTTTTTAAATTTACGCTGGCCACCATTACCGGTATAATCGTGTCAAGCGTCGTGTTGTTTTTCGTCAGTATCCTGATACTATTTAGTATGCTGTCCACCTCAGAATCTGAGACACAAGTACGTAAGAACTCTGTGATGATGCTCGACCTGAGAGGCATGCTCTCTGAACGCAGCCAGGACAATCCGTTTGACATCTTCCTGAGTGAAGATGAAACAACGTACGGATTAGATGACGTTCTTTCGTCTATCCAAAAGGCTAAGGAGAATGAAAATATCAAGGGCATTTACCTGCAAGCCGGAGCCATGGGCATAGGATTTGCTTCACTGGAAGAAATTCGTAAAGCACTGGCTGACTTCAAAACCAGTGGTAAGTTTATAGTAGCTTATGGCGACCAATATACACAACGCCTGTATTATTTAGCAAGTGTGGCCGACAAGGTGCTACTAAATCCCCAAGGTTCAATCGGTTGGTATGGTCTGGCTTCTACCCCGACTTTCTATAAAGATTTGCTGGATAAAATCGGTGTTGAAATGCAGGTGTTCAAAGTGGGGACTTACAAATCGGCAGTTGAACCGTTCATCTCTACAGAAATGAGTCCCGCTAACCGTGAACAGGTAACTGTATTCCTGAATGGTATCTGGGGACAGATGGTGAGCGATGTTTCCGAATCAAGAGGCGTGAGCAAAGAAAAGCTGAATGAAGCTGCGGACAAGATGCTGATGTTCTATCCGGCGAAAGAGAGCTTGGAATACGGACTTGCTGACACATTAATATATAAGAATGATGTACGCAATTATCTGAAAACTATGATCGGCATTGATAAGGATGACCGCATGCCGGTGCTGAGCCTGAAAGATATGATAAATGTAAAGAAGAACGTTCCGAAGGATAAAAGCGGAAATATCGTTGCCGTATATTATGCATACGGAGCCATCGATGGCGGCAGTTCTCGTGCAGGTGCCGAAGAGGGAATCAATTCTGAAAAGGTAATCCGCGACTTACGTAAGTTGAAAGACGATAAAGACGTGAAAGCTGTAGTGCTGCGCGTGAATTCTCCGGGCGGCAGTGCTTTCGGTTCGGAACAAATCTGGTATGCAGTGACCGAACTGAAGAAAGAAAAACCGGTGATTGTCTCTATGGGTGATTATGCTGCTTCAGGCGGTTACTACATTTCTTGTAATGCAGACAGCATTGTGGCCGACCCGACTACTCTGACAGGATCTATCGGTATCTTCGGCATGTTCCCCAATGTGAAGGGGTTGACGGATAAAATCGGACTTTCATTCGATGCAGTGAAGACAAATACTTATGCTGACTTCGGAATGATAGGACGTCCGCTGAACGACGGTGAAAAGGCTTTGATGCAGAATATGGTGAACGAGGGTTATGAACTGTTCGTGAAACGTTGTGCAGAGGGTCGTGGTATGACTACGGATGAAATCAAGAAAATTGCAGAAGGTCGTGTATGGACAGGTGCCAAAGCCAAAGAACTGGGCTTAGTGGACGAACTGGGCGGACTGGACAAAGCACTGGAAATGGCTATCGGAAAAGCAGGACTGGAAGCTTATACCGTGATGTCTTATCCGGGCAAGAAGAGTTTCTTTGAAACGCTGATGGATACGAATCCGGGTGGATATATCCAATCTCATCTGCTGAAAGGCAAAGTTGGCGAACTCTATAATCAATTTGACTGGCTGAACAATTTTGAAAATTGCGATAAGATTCAGGCACGTGTTCCGTTTGAGTTGAACATCAATTAAAAGAAAGGAGTGGATGGAAGAACCGCTAGTTAAGATACACTATTGGCTATACCCCGTCTCGTGGCTTTACGGGATGGGGGTACGCCTACGAAACAAACTCTTTGATTGGGGATACTACCGGTCAAAGAGTTTTGACGTACCTGTGGTATGCGTCGGAAACCTCGCCGTGGGCGGAACGGGCAAGACGCCACACACGGAGTATCTTATCAAGCTGTTGCAACAAACAGGAGCGAACGTCGCCATGCTGAGCCGGGGTTACAAACGGAAAAGTAAGGGATATGTGCTGGCCACGGAGGAAACAAGTGTAAAGCGCATCGGTGACGAGCCTTATCAGATAAAAACTAAATTTCCCGGCATACGGGTGGCTGTAGATGAAAATCGTTGCCACGGCATCGAACAATTGATGAAGCTGGAAAATCCTAAAGTGGATGTGGTATTGCTGGATGATGCCTTTCAACATCGCTACGTGAAAGCGGGACTGAACATATTGCTGACGGATTTCCACAGACTGTTCTCAGACGACACCCTGCTTCCGGCAGGGCGGCTACGTGAACCGGAAGATGGAAAGAACCGGGCACATATCGTAATCGTGACGAAATGCCCGGAGGACATCAAACCGATAGATTTCAATATCATCACGAAAAGGCTGAAGCTATATCCGTATCAGCAGCTTTATTTTTCATCGTTCAGGTATGGTGCACTGACCCCGCTCTTCGGAGAGAAACGACGGGCACTTGCTTCACTCGGAAAAGATGAACAGGTGTTGCTGGTGACAGGAATTGCCTCGCCTGCCACATTGGTGGAGAAACTGAAAGCACATACGCCCCACGTGGATTTATGCCAGTTTGACGATCATCACGATTTCAGCAATAAAGATCTGCAAGTGATAAAGGAACGCTTTGAACATCTGGAAGGAGAAAAAAAGCTCATTGTCACCACAGAAAAGGATGCGACAAGGCTGCAACATCATCCGGCACTGGCCGAAGCGCTGAAACCGTACTTGTACGTTTTGCCGATAGAGATAGAATTTTTACAAAATCAACAACATATATTTAACCAAAATATTATTGGCTATGTTAGAGCTCATTCAAGAAACAGCGGCTTACCTGAAAGGTAAGATGCACACACAACCAGAGACAGCGATTATCCTCGGAACCGGTTTAGGCAGCCTTGCCACTGAAATCACCGAGAAGTACGAAATAAAGTATGAGGAAATACCCAACTTCCCCGTATCGACGGTGGAAGGACACAGCGGAAAGCTGATATTCGGTAAGCTGGGCAACAAGGATATTATGGCAATGCAAGGCCGTTTCCATTACTATGAAGGTTACTCGATGAAGGAAGTGACGTTCCCCGTACGTGTGATGCGTGAGTTAGGCATCAAGACCCTGTTCGTTTCCAATGCGAGCGGCGCCACGAATCCTGATTTTGAAATCGGCGACCTGATGATTATTACAGACCACATCAACTACTTCCCGGAACATCCGTTGCGTGGCAAGAATATCCCGTACGGACCACGTTTCCCGGATATGAGTGAAGCGTACAATAAAGAACTGATTCGCAAGGCTGATGCAATTGCTGCGGAGAAGGGTATCAAAGTGCAACATGGCGTGTACGTCGGCACACAAGGTCCGACGTTTGAAACTCCGGCTGAATACAAATTATTCCATATCTTCGGAGCGGATGCAGTGGGCATGTCTACAGTGCCGGAAGTGATTGTGGCGAACCATTGTGGAATCAAAGTGTTTGGTATTTCTGTAATCACCGACCTCGGTGTGGAAGGCAAAATTGTGGAAGTGACGCACGAAGAAGTGCAGAAAGCTGCCGATGCTGCCCAGCCGAAAATGACGGAGATTATGAGAGAATTGATAAACAGAGCGTAATCATGAGAACAGAAATTGCAAGCCTCGGTGAATTTGGCCTCATACGCCGACTGACCGAAGGCATTGAACTGAAAAATGAATCGAGCCGGTATGGTGTAGGCGATGATGCCGCCGTACTCTCCTACCCTGCCGAAAAGCAAGTGCTGATTACCACAGACTTGCTGATGGAAGGTGTACATTTTGATTTAGTTTATGTCCCGCTGAAACATCTGGGTTATAAAGCTGCTGTCGTGAACTTCTCCGATATCTATGCCATGAACGGCACGCCGAAGCAGATAACGGTTTCCCTGGCCTTGTCCAAACGTTTCTCTGTAGAAGATATAGAGGAATTGTATGCCGGCATCCGTCTGGCATGTGAGGAATATAATGTAGACATCGTAGGTGGAGACACTTCTTCTTCACTCACAGGGCTGACAATCAGCATTACTTGTATTGGCGAAGCGGACAAAGATAAAGTAGTTTACCGGAATGGCGCCAAAGAGACAGACTTGGTTTGTGTGACCGGTGACTTGGGCGCAGCATACATGGGGTTGCAATTATTGGAGCGGGAGAAGATTGCTCTCAAAGGCAATACCGAGTTACAGCCTGATTTTTCCGGAAAAGAATATCTTCTGGAACGCCAATTGAAACCGGAAGCTCGTCGTGATATTATTGAAAAGCTGGCAGAAGAGGGCATTCAGCCTACTTCCATGATGGATATTTCCGATGGTTTATCTTCTGAATTGCTGCATATCTGTACGCAAAGCAAGGTGGGTTGCCGTGTTTATGAGGAGCATATTCCCATTGACTACCAGACAGCCGTCATGGCAGAAGAGTTCAATATGAATCTGACGACCTGTGCTCTGAATGGTGGCGAGGACTACGAACTGCTGTTCACCGTCCCCATTGCTGACCATGAGAAAATTTCAGAGATGGAGGGTGTAAAGCTTATCGGCCACATCACCAAACCGGAGTTAGGTTGTGCATTAATCACCCGCGACGGTCAGGAGTTTGAACTGAAAGCACAAGGCTGGAATCCCCTGAAAGGAGAAACATCCGAAGAGGAAAAAACAGACGAAAACGGAGAAACAGAGTAGGAATCAACTTTTTCTCTCTTTTTTTCTTAAAAGATAAACGCTGATACTTAGCCACATAGGCATTTATCAGCGTTTTTTATTTTCAAACCTCTTGCATAGTCCAAAACTTTCACTACCTTTGCAACCGCAAAAGAGAAAAATAGGGTGCCATAGCTCAGTTGGTAGAGCAAAGGACTGAAAATCCTTGTGTCCCCGGTTCGATTCCTGGTGGCACCACTTTTTAAGAAGGCAAAACGATGTAAATCCCTGAATTTAAAAGAAGTTCAGGGATTTTTCATTTCCAAGAATAAGCAAAATAAGTGGGACTAAAGCAAACTATACGTCCTTATTCGGGGGACAATTTTAGAAAGCCCTGATTGTTCCACTACGCAATAGCTACTTCATTCTTTTACAGTACGTTGCACTATTTTACATTAAATAGCATTCAAGTGAAGCTATTGAATTAAAAACATTCCCAACATTTTGTACTTCTAATTTTTGTGCATCCAAACAAGAAGTTGCCCATGAAGCAGATAAACATTGTATTCCAACTTTCCTACAAGATGCAATATCCGAAACTGTATCACCTATATATATCATTTCATCCGGTTGTAACTTATAATCTGCAAGCAATTCCTTAAAATTCTCTGCTTTATTATTTTGGAAAGTATTTCCAGTTTTTACTTTATCAAAACACGTATCCATATTAAATTGACGTAATGTTATCGCACAGCTCTTTTTTCCTTTTCCTGTAACCAAAGCAATAGGAATAGATTTCTTTTTTAACTTCCCAATCAGGTCTGTTATACCGTCAAAAGGACGAGGGCACATTATATGCATTTGTTCGTATATCACGTAGAAGTCATCTAAAGCATTTTCCCAGTTAGAACCAACAAGTTTCTTTATCATCCCTTTTTCATTTAGCCCAAAAGTTTCTAAAATATCATTTTCGGATACATCATTAATAGTAACATAGGGAGTTACTGCCTTTTTTAAGGCTTTGAGGCACATGGGAATTGTATCTCCGATTGTACCGTCTAAGTCAAAGGCTACTAATTTAATCATAACCTTACATTTGATTGATTTTCCGTATCACCCGGCAAGGATTTCCTACCGCCAAGCTATTTGCCGGAATATCTTTGGTTACAACACTTCCTGCACCAATCACACATTTTTGCCCTATTGTCACTCCCGGTAAAATAATTACTCCACCGCCAATCCAGCAGCCATCCTCTATCATGACAGGGAGGGCAAAAGTTCGACGGACATACTTACAGCCATCCGGGGTTTCTGTCAATACAAGTCGTTCATTAAACTCTACCGGGTGAGTTGCCGTATAGATTTGTACATTAGGTGCTACCAGCACATTGTTCCCTATGGTAATCTTATTGCAATCGACAAATGTACAACCAGTATTTACGGTGACATTATCACCGATATGTATATTGCATCCATAATCACATATAAACGAATGACCGACAGAAACATTTGCGCCTATACTTCCAAACATTTCCTTTAGTACGGCATATTTTTCAGTCTTTTGTTCATACGGCAAAGAATTATATTTCATCAACAAGTGATGAGCTTTACTTTTCAAATCCATAAAAAACGGGTCGTGGCAATCATACCATTCACCTGCCAAACATTTTTCCATTTCAGTTTTCATAAGCTATAATTTTAAATATATTGCAAAGTTATACCGATTTTTCGGCTAATTTTAGGTATTATTTTTCGTTATTTTGGTATTAATCCGTTTTTTAGGGCTATATTTATGGCATGAAAAGAGAAAACCTACATCAACCATTCGAAATTAGTTTTAGCGAGCTTGACGAATCCTTGCTAAAAGAGCATGAACATACCTTTTTTGAATTAGTATATATTCTTTCAGGAACAGGCATCCAATGGATTAACAACAATATGTTTCCTTATCATGACGGACATTTGTTTATGATTACTCCCGGAGATACGCATTCTTTCGAAATCCATACAACAACTAAGTTTGTCGACATCAAGTTTAACGACATATATATACATTCTTCTGTTTTCGGTGCTGAAAATATCCAAAGACTGGAGTTTATTCTTCAACATGCTAATCATCAACCCGGTTGTATACTAAGAAATAAAGTAGATAAGCTATTGGTGAAACCCATGATTGAAGCGATTATCAGGGAATATATTAACCGAAATTTATACAGCAAGGAGATTATAACACAAATAATTAATACGATTATTATTGTGGTAGCACGCAATATCGCAATGTTCTTGCCTGAACAGGTGGATGAATGCTCTGAGGACAAATCGCTTGACATATTGCAGTATATTCAAGCAAACATCTATAAAACAGGTAAAATCAGAGCAAAAGATATAAGCCAACATTTTGGCATTTCGGAGAATTATTTAGGACGATATATCAAAAAACATACTAATGAAACTATGCAGCAATACATTTTAAACTACAAACTAAAGTTAGTAGAAAATAGATTATTACATAGTCAAATGAGAATTTGTGAAATCGTTGAAGAATTGGGATTTACCGATGAGAGCCATCTTAATAAGTTTTTCAAAAAGTATAGAGGATGCAGCCCCTCTAATTTCAGAAAGAACAATTTGAAGTAAACCATATACATATCCTTGTTTTTAGAGTTATTAAAACAATAGAAATGACTATTTTTGCATTATATTTATAGATGTCTATGACAAATACAGAAACCATACAATCACTTATCGATAGCGGAGAAGGCTATAATGTAGAGTTTAAAGTTCGTGTACCTTCAATAGTTCGTGAACTAACAGAGGAAATTTGCGCTTTCGCTAATGCTGACGGAGGATATTTGCTTATCGGCGTAGATGATAACGGACAGATTATTGGTACAGGTTTGGAAAATGACAAACGTTCAGCCATTCAAGGCTCTATCAGTGAAATATCTCCAGCTCTCCATTGTGATATGTATGCGGTAAATATCGAGGATAAGACAGTTTGGGTAATTGATGTTCCATCAGGGAAAGATAAACCTTATATATTTTCTGGTTCTATCTTTGTGCGTGAGGGAGCAAACTCACAGAAACTTCGTACTGTCGAAGAAATGCGCAGTTTCTTTCAGGAATGCAACAAAATATTTTTTGATGCTATCCCTTGTTCGTGGTTCAACATTTACACAGATGCAGATGAACAAGCGATAAAAGACTTTCGCACGGAAGCAAAGCTAAGTCCATCGACTGCCAACAAACAGATATTTGAGAATTTGGAACTGTTTACGGATAACGGAGTAGCCAAGAATGGAGCAGCCATGTTCTTTGGGAAACAACCTGAACGAAAGTTTCCACACGCAGTAACAAGATGTGTCCTTTTCAAAGGAACAACCAAAGTATATATCATTGATGATAAAACCTTTGGCGGTCCACTATACCAACAATATTTGCAGGCTATGGCATGGCTAGAAAGTAAACTGCAAGTAGCTTATAAAATTGAGGGAGCAGGACCAAGAGAAGAAATTTGGGAAATTCCTCTTACTGTGTTTAAAGAAGCCATTATTAACGCTCTCTCACATCGTGATTATTACGAACAGGGAGCAACCATTACAATAGAAATGTTTGATGACCGGGTAGAGGTTTCTAATCCCGGAGGGCTTTTGCCTATCGTAGCTAAAGATTTCGGACACAAGAGCATGACACGCAACCCATTAATCTTTGGATTGTTTACCCGTATGCATTTGGTTGAAAGAGTGGCATCCGGCATTCCTCGTATGCAGGAAGCCATGAGGGAAGCGAATCTGCCTGAACCAGAATTTCATACGGACGGGATGTTTACGGTTATATTCAAAAGAGGTATCAGTATCAAGAATGATACTGTAAATGATACTGTAAATGATACTGTAAACTCAAAAGAACAAGAAGTACTAAATATCATCAAGCAATATCCGGGACTTAATTCGTCTAAAATTGCAAGATTAATAGGCAAAAGTGTTCCGACTGCTAAACGCTACTTAAATTCTTTGGTTAGATTAGATTTGATAGAGTTTAGAGGGGCACAGAAAAATGGAGGATATTATTGGAATAGCCCAAAGAGATGAAACACCAAGTAAAAATTATCATCATATTTAGAATTAGTATTTACAAATTTGCCCTATGAAAAATGTCAATATTCTATCTATCATAGAAGCTTATCGAAAACTAAGTAATACACTATTCCAAAAACTTATGAATAGTTACGGAATAATCAGTGGAATAAAAGATTACGAGCTTAATGGTATAGAATCTTTTGTGAATGAATTGTTAAAAATAAAAAATAGCATCACCATTGTTAACAACTATTATTTAGGATATTCAATACCACAAATTGGAAAAGAATTTGATTTACTTAGATTTGGTGATAATTATATTATCAACATAGAAATAAAAACGGAGAGTTCAATAGACAAGATATTCAAACAACAGCAAAAGAATAAATACTACCTCGAGTTCTTGAATAAGGAAATTTATATTTATACCTATATTTTAAATGAAAATAAGCTTTACAAACTCATAAGAAAAGATAGCAATAATGAAATAAAAGAAGCGACTTTTAATGAGTTGTGCAACAAGCTGTTGCTTCAAGAAGTAGTAACATTCAACAATATTGATGATTTATTTAATCCATCCGACTATTTAGTTTCTCCTTTCAATTCTCCTGAAAAATTTATGGCAGAAGGATATTTTCTTACAGTTCAACAAGAACAAATATATAATGAAATCCGAACAAAGTTATCTGACGCAACAACAAAATTCATAGCTTTAACAGGTAGTGCAGGAACAGGCAAAACATTATTGACTTATCATATAGCTAAAGAAAGCATTCGGAAAGGCGAAAAAGTACTTATTTTACATTGTGCTCCACTAAATAGTGGTCACAAAATCTTAATGGAAGAATATGGTTGGAGCATACATATGCCTAAATATGCTCCGAATACGACAGATTTTGACTTAATTATAATTGACGAAGCCCAACGAATGTATCCATATCAATTTGATAAATATATAGAGGAAGTACGCACTTTCAATAAAAAATGCATATTCTCATACGATGAAAACCAATACTTGCGTGATAATGAGAAAAATTACCATACCAAAGAAAGGATTGAAAAAGAATTATCATGTACCCCCTATAAGCTAACAGATAAAATTAGAACAAATAAAGAAATTGCATATTTTATAAGACAACTTTTCAATCTCAAAAAGAATATATCCAACATAGACTATCCCAACATTGAACTTACATATTGCAAAAATTATTTTTCTGCAAAATCATTGCTGCAAGAATTATCGAAGAAAAACTGGAAAGTGCCTAATTACACACCGGGAACACGCTCAACCTTCCATTATGAAGCATACTTATCCGGTGATACAGAATGCGCACATTCTGTAGTTGGTCAAGAGTTCGACAACGTTGTGATAGTCATAGATGACTCTTTTAAATATAATTCTCAAGGAGATTTAATTGCTGATAATACTTATTATTCGCAAAGACAAATGTTATATCAAATAATCACTAGGACAAGAAAAAAACTGCATATTGTAATAATTGACAATGAAGTCATGTTAGATAGATGTATAGATATTCTAAATAAATAATTTCATCGACTTACTAACAAAAATCTAAATTAAAGAATTTAATATCAGAAAATGTACTATCTTCGCATTCAGAAATGCGTACCCAAGATACAAACTGATGTTGAACGGTGCAAAGCTGTGAAAACCTTATTCAAGGGACTTACATCGTAGGAAAGATATAACTTATTGAGAAATAGTGCTATACAAACCGATTTTCGGTTGCTGGT
>OGIE01002342.1_pt1 | contig 23538 bp, 18 predicted proteins | sample 1571581 | NCBI WGS metagenome assembly OGIE01 (sample SAMEA2582021, study PRJEB24529) | metagenome | biome: Human gut stool | place: China | collected 2011
TCTTTGTCAACCGCCTTCGACTATATATAGTCAATTGCTGTGCCAAAACAATAAAACGCTGATTATCAACAATCATACAAATTAAAGCAGTGTTCATTACCGAACATGTGTCCGCACAAAAGCAAACAATAGGATAAAAATTATAAAAACGTAAATACCAATGGACTACGAATATCAATTCTATCCCCTAAAGGGTATAAACAGGGCATAGAAAAGAACTATTTATACCCGATATGATATAAATAACAATATAATTATTATATTTGTACCCAAACGGGTATAATATGGAATATATGACTTTAGCAAAATACGTAAAAGAGATGCGTAAACAGCATGAACTTACACAAGTTGACTTATCAGAAAAATCCGGTGTAGGTCTCCGTTTTATCCGCGAATTAGAGCAGGGCAAACAGACCTTAAGATTGGATAAAGTAAATCAGGTATTAAATCTTTTTGGAATGGAAGTAGGCGCTGTTCCAATACCCAAAAACACTGAATTATGAAACAAGCATTAGTTTATCTACGCGATTATAAAGCCGGAACATTGACAGAAGATGAAAACGGATATACATTTCTGTACGACAGAGACTTCCTGCAATCTGCCCATGCAGAAGCAATCAGCCTGACTATGCCGCTAACTGATAAGCCTTATCAAGATAAAGTTCTATTTCCTTTTTTTGACGGATTAATCCCCGAGGGCTGGTTACTGAATATAGCGGAAAAAAGCTGGAAAATCAATCAACGGGACAGAATGTCTCTATTATTGGCATGTTGCAAAGATTGCATTGGAGCAGTCAGCATAATACCTGATTAAACAGAGGAATAATATGAAAAAATGTTTGTATTGCTATAAAGAATTAAAGAAAGGCGAAACAGATTTTCATCCGGCATGCTCCCAAAAGATGTTCGGCACGAAAGTACCTCCTATCTTGCCATATGTAAGGAATCAATTAGCCGATTTAGCCGAACAGGTAATACGAAGTCAGACCACACTAACAGGAGTACAGGCAAAACTATCCCTGGATATTCATAAAGGAGAAAAGAATGACCCCGAACGCTTCACAATAGTTGGTCTTTGGGGACGGTATATCCTGAAACCACAAACAGACCTATATCCGCTTCTTCCGGAACTGGAAGACCTTACGATGCACTTGGCTGAAATAGTCCGGATAAAAGTAGTGCCACACTCTCTGATACGGTTTCAGGATGGTGAACTTTGCTATATAACACGACGCATTGACAGACATGAAGACGGAACAAAAATACCTATGGAAGATATGTGCCAATTAGCTGAGCGGCTGACTGAGTACAAGTATAAAGGCTCTTATGAGCAGATAGCAAAACTTATACAGCAATATTCTTCTACTTCCAAATTGGATCTCATAAACTTTTGGGAGCAAACAGTATTTTCGTGGATTACGGGAAATGCCGATATGCATCTGAAAAACTTTTCCTTGTATAGTCCAAACAAAGGGTATCATACATTAACTCCTGCTTATGACATGCTTTCAACAGCATTAGTTATGCCTGAAGATACCGAAGAACTGGCACTGACACTGAACGGAAAGAAAAGTAAAATAAAGAAAAAAGATTTCATCACAGCCATCACTGCCTCGGGCATTGAAGAGAAAATCATAGAGAATATCTTTAAAAAGTTTATAAAAGCCCAACAAAATTGGTCGGACTTTATAAAAAACTCTTTCTTACCGGATGATATGCAAGAACAGTATGTAAGTCTTATAAACAATAAATTATCCATTATAAAGTGAGGGAAGCCCCAATGACTTCCCTCATACTACATATCGGCCTGATATACCTATCCCTACCCGATTCTCCCCTTACTTCAAGAGAGCATCAATCTTTTCAGCCGTCTTCGGATAACTGGGTCTCAATGCAGTGTCATAATCCACTATAACCCCATCACGGTTAATCAAAAGGAATTGCGGTATGCTGTTCATGCCCCAATGTTTCATAATACGGTGATAGTCATCGGAGGTTGCCCAATCTTCCGAATAGACGCACTCAATATTCTTCCCCTGTAGAGAGAAGCGCTCCAGAATCTTATGATATGCTTCCCGGTCTCTGCTTCCGCAAATACTCACCATTACCACATCATCGGGAGAATATCGTTTCCGCAATTCCTTCAAAGGTTCCATTTCTGCCAGGCAAGGGGGACAAATCACTCCCCAAAAATCAACATAAATCACCTTGCCTGCATACTTTTCCAGAAGATTATATACGGGAATCATAAACGGCATGTCCTTCCTGGCAGCCGCCTCATCCGCATTATTACCATAGAGCATATGGTGGGATACCTTCCCGGGAGCTTTCAGATAATCCACTTTATCCTCATATAGTTCAAGTATGGGTTGCCTCAAATGGGGAGCCTGCACTATAGAGTCGAACTGGAGCCTGTAATCAGCCAGACAAAGCGTATCGTTGTGGCATAAAGGGGCGCCCACGCGTTGGAGGTATAAATAGGGCAGGATAGCATTATCCTTGCAATCCTTAATAAGATCTGCTAACTCAAAATCGCTATATTTTTTTCTGGTATGATTGCAATAGAGGAAAAAATTCACCGTTTCAGCAAGTGGAAACAGACCGGCAAAAACGGTTTTTCCCGAAAAGAGAGGGTCAAGTTTTAACATTAATGCCATATACATACTGACGTCCTTACCCTCCGACGCCTGCGACATGGCATATCTAAAGAGTGCATTGTAATAATCTATCCACAGCAAATCCGCCGTATATTCTTCAACCTCGGCACCTGGAGAACATTTCTTCAGGAAGTCGGCACGACGTTCCCAACGACTGGTATGTTCTTCTCCCAATTCCTTCTCAAATTCTTCGAAAGTACTCCTTGGATTACAATAATAAGGGCCACGATAATATCCACCTAAAGTGAAAAGAGCCATATATTGGTTCAGATCGCCGGAAGTTCCCGTAATCTTGGGAGATAGCAAATCACTGAAGTCAATCTCTACAAACAGACTATCGCCCGGATGTACAAACAAGTGTTCCGCATAATTACGAAGAACAACTTCGCGAACGGGAGCGTAAGGACTAAAGCGGAAACTGAAAGTACCGTCATCCGCTATGGGAGAAGTGTAGACTGTCTCCATTTCAGACAGATAAGGTATCACAAGCGTCACCTCCTTTTCCTTCGGATAGACCTCCCTATTCAGTACACGGCCCGAGATTATCACCTCTTTTGCCAAATCCCCATTATCCTCCTGAGCCTTACAACTAAGGAAAGATAAAAAAGCAATCAGTAAACATAGATGCTTCATGCGCATTTTATGATTAATAAATGAATAATAATTTCAACGTACCGTTACAGACAGACTCTTTGTATGTCCGCCAAATTCGGGTGCATAAGCCGATTGCACGGTAACAATACCGGTCTGATAAGTTCCCGGACGATCTATATAGACTTTGTATTCTATCTGAACAATGCCCTTCCTTAGTTTATCAATAAAGAATTCGGCAGAAGTATCACGCATCACCTGATAATAGCCGATAGCATCGGAATGACGGTATCCCGAAAACGCTTCCTTTGGCTCCATGCAAGCGGCACGTGTATCTTTTATCTGAATGAAGTCCATATCCCGGTCTGCTTTCACAGTCAGTCGGACGGTAAGTTCGTCTCCCACATGCAAATCTGTTTTTGAAGAAAGTTCCTTGCCATCTCTATAATAAGTACGGGTGATTTTCAAACCGTTACTTTTTGCGGATTGCAATTGATCCATATCTTCCAGATATTGGGCATATACAGCTCCCCAGCCTATCCCTGTACCCGTGTGCGCTATTTCTATTTGCTGGGTTTCAGCCTCATCACCAGAGAAAGAACGGCGGACATAACCTAATGCATCATCGGGAGTAACCACTTCTGTTCCGGATATTTCCGCTTTTAGCATGCTGCTCTCTGCCAATCGGTTATCATCTCCACCCAGGAAAGCATACACAGCATCGGCAGTAGCTACCGGATTATCCCAAGCCTGCACTTGCTTCTGTTTAAGCAACCATTGCTTCATTTCGGCAACCGCCAACGGTTCTTTCAGAATGCCGGACAGGGCTTCGATGGCGGCCACTTGCGTCGGAATTCTATAACTGTTCCAGGAGTAGCGGGCTTTCGGAGTATCGAAATAACGTCCCATCCCGGGTGTGGCAACGGAATATTCCAGAATGGAGCGGGCAAGTTCGTTCGCTTTGGTCGTTTTACCTGCTTTATGCAGTAGGGTAGCGATAAGCGCCCTATCATAAATGACATCAGCCGGAGGGGCTACCTCCAGCTTGCCGATCATATAGGAATAGGCTGTTTTATCGGCCCGCTTCGCAACTTGCGCATCCAAAGCACAGATATACAGGTAATGCAGGGATTGCTCGCCGGGCAATCTATTCTTATCGCCCTTCTTTTCACTTTCCTTCATCTGTCTGTATTCATCCAGCCATTGGCTATGGAGATAATTCACCGCCTTTTCGTACATTCCCTGTAGCGGAGCAACAGATGCGCCCATCGTCCGGAGTCGTGCCAGCATTTCTACAATCCGAGTGGTGACGTAGCGGTTGCCCGACATCCCTTTATACCAACTCCAAGAGCCGTCGGGGAGTTGCAATGCTTCCAGACGGGATGCTGCAACCTGATTACGGTTACCCATTGTGTTCAGGTCGAACAGAAGTGCTATGCTTCTTTTCTGCTCCGTCTCATTGAGGGCATCCGCCAGCCAGGGAGTTTCTTTAAGTAACAGGTCTTTCAGGTCTTCTTTATCACTGAGATTGCCTGATGATGAACCGCCCTGCGCTTTCCAGCTTTCGAATACCTGCCGGATGCGGGGATGGGTATTGATAATGGTTGTGGACAATGAATTGGCATAGTAAGCACTTGCCCACGACAAGGCATCTTCATTCAAAGGATTACCAATGACGGGCAGAGCTTGTATGGCATACCAATCGGGATTGGCAGTCAGTTCCACCGTCAGGCGTTTATTGGTGGCGGTTTTGCTTCCGTCATTAAACAAACCGTCCAATGCAACCGATTTACTTTCCGCACCGTTCAATTGCACGGGTATTGCCTCAGTCACCCACTGTTTATCAGACAGAACCGGAAGATAATGCTGCTCGCCATCACTGAAATTGCCTCCCTCGGCAATAATCCGGCAAATCCAGACCGTAGCTTCATCCGGAGTTTCCAGATCAAAAGATACGGAAACGGTTGCTCCGGCAGCCGCACTGAATTCGTGTTCGCGGGTTGACAGAACCCGGTTTGTTTGCGGGTCAACCAGTTCCATTCGGGCTGTTCCCTGAATATTTTCTTCCGACAAGTTGATTATTCCTGTACTGATGATCGGTTTATCGTTCACGCGGATAAAACGGGGCATATTGGGCTGCACCATAAACGGCTTGACAGCTTTTGCCCGGGCTGTTATCTGCCCGTAATCCATACCCCGGGTATGGGCAAATCCCATGAACTTCCATTCGGTCAGGCTTTCGGGCAAGGTGAAAGACAGGCTTACGACTCCATTCGTATCCGTACGGAGGGCGGGATAGAAGAAAGCTGTTTCTGCAAAGTTCTGCCGGAGAGGAACGTATGGCGAACCATCATCCAATGCCACAGCATCAGAAGATTCGAGCACCGCCACAACAGAGTTTCCGTCTTCCACTTCAAAACTGTCATTGGGCGGGGTTTCAGCATCAAGGCTGATAGCTGCGGACTTCATCATCCTGCTATCCTGCTTTACACGGAAACCGTTCTCCGGATGCGGAACCCGCCAGAACGGAGCATTCAGAGTGCTATACACATCCCACCAACGTATGCCCCGCAGGGTGCTGCCCGCATAGGGGAAGTTGCTGTACATCCAGATGGAATGGCCTGAGAATATCAGGTTTGCACGGACACCGGGAGTGGAACGGGGAAAGTTCAGATTGAAAGCCCAGTCATTGACGTACAGTTTATCGAGGGAAGCGTCATAAAGAGTGGCAAGTAGTTGCGCATCGGCCGCTTTCTTGTCGGGATACGTGATTTGGAGTTGCCATTCTTCCTTTCCTCCCGGTTGCAGCTTATCACGGAAAGTAATCCATTTCAGTTGCAGGTTCTTCTCCGGGCGGGGACGGGCTATGTGTACCTGCTTGGTGTATAGTTTGCCCTCGCGCATAAAGGCGAAGTTCACGGTGATGCCGTCTCCATATTCCGGTTTATATGGATAGGTGAACTGCCGGATTTCATTATTGAGAACCATCCGTTTGGATTCAATGCGCTTGTCGCCACAGAAGACATCGTACAACAGATAGACATCTTTCTCACTGCTACCCACATACAGGCTGACGGGATGCCCGTCATTAAATTCTGTCCCGTCCTGATAGAACCACTCCGGTGAATGTACCGGCAGGTGACGGTCTGCCAACGAAAAGAGAATGAAATCCTGCCGTGCCGTGCAGGTTCTTCCCTGCTCGTCGAGGGCTGACACTTCCATAGTGTAACGTCCCGGAGCAAGGGCCAGGATATCATCGGGCACAAAAGACTGGCGGGTTTCGACTGTACGGCGGCATACCTCATTGCCTTTGTTTCCTTTTTCGTCCAAAGCATACACCACATACGTGGCTTGAAGCGTCACGGGCTGCCGGTTTAGATTCATAGCAAGCACCTGTATGGATTCCCGTTTCTCGCGCGCCACCTTTGGGCGCAGACCTTTAATCTGTAAGGCTACGGACTGTTGTCCTATCGGTAACGACAAAGTACCGCTTTCCACTTCTCCGGTCAGGCTGATGACCTCAGCCGTAATTTTGTAGGTGTAGTAACGCCCCGGCCAGTCGGGCTTGAAATCATCCGGCTTGCGCAGAAAGACCGGGAAGCGGAAGTTACCGGCTGCATCAGTCTGCACCTCACCTACTGCCAGAACTGTTTCATGGTCCGAAATCCTCCAGAATTCATTCTGCGAACGGGTGATTTTATAGCTGAGTCTGCACAATCCTACCGGAATGCCTGCAAATGTTTTTGCTTCGCCGCTAACTAATACGGTGTCTCCCACGTTATAAGTGGCCTGATAGGGCTGGAAGACTACATCAAACGTCGGACGCTTGTACTCATCCACACGGATATAACGGTTTTCACCGCCTTGTACCGACAGTTCGAACTCTCCCGGGAGAAGTGTTTCAGGAAGCATAAAATCGCCGTAAAAAGCCCCGAATTCGTCTGTATCAAGGGATATTTTGCCAATCTCCTGCCGGTTGGCATCCCGCAGCACTAAATCATTGCGGACTCTTGAAAAGACGCGTATCGAGTCACCCGATTGCTCATACGCTATCCCCGAAACATGCACCACCTGCCCGGGACGGTATAAAGCCCGGTCGGTGAAGAGGGAGACATGCTTTTCCCACTTCCGGGAGGCGGGCACATTATATCCCGCACCCGAGAAACCAGCATAGCTGATTTCCATATAGTCGGCACCCGGCTTACGGACGTTTATTCCCAGCCAGTTTCTTTCATCGGGCGGGGTAAGGGTAACAGTTCCTTTACTGTCCGCAGGATATGCTTTGACCAAACGATAACCTTCTCCCTGCGACACACGGTAATAAGCTACTTCCGTGCCTGCCACCGGATGTCCCGTCAGGCGGTCGATGATATTGATTTCCTGTTTTCCGCCGGGCAATCCCAAGGATATGGCTTGCAGGGAGGAAACATAAGCTTTTCCGTATGCTGTATACTTACGATGGCCGTCGGGGATAGATTTTAATATGTAAATGCCCTCGGTGGGGAATTTATAACGCAACAAGGTATCTGTTTCCATATAATCCGGGGTGGCTGCCAGTTGGTAATGGCGGGTGCCGACCAGTTTGCCGTATTGGCTTACGGTGGAAGCTGTTATTTCCCTTTCCAGAATATTACTTGTGACGGGCAGGTTCATCCGGTAAAGTTCTACGGTCAGTCCGGTCAGATTGCGGTATTTTACTTTCAAATCCACTTCTTTCGCCGGGTAGGCAAAGGGGATTTCTACCATCAACCGGGGAGTGAGCACTTCTGCAACTTGTTCTTTCAAATCATTGGCAGAGGGTGATTGGGGGTATTTTTTTAGTCCGGTTTGGGCGGCATGCAGTTTGGCGGTATAATCCTGCATCCTGTCGTAGCGCTCTGCCAGTTGGCAATATACCTCTCCGCAAAGCGGGGAAGCGGAGAACTCGTCGGCCCATTGTTTCAAGAGGGTTATTACTTGTTCGTCAGTCAGCCTCAGCTTTTCATTCACACCGCCGCGACTGATGTCATTTCCCTGATAATTCAGTTTATCGAGCATTAGCAATAAGCGGGCATCCGTCATGCCTTGCTGTTGGTAAAAGTCAATCAGCCCGTCATAAATGGATAATATCTCGGTTTGTATTTTCTCGGCTAACACGGGATTGACAATGAAATAACCACTCAGCCGTGAGATGGCCTGCCGGGCAAGCAACTGATACATATTGTCGCCGCAATACTTCCCGCTCAGTTCTTTGCTGACAGTCATCGGGCGGTAATCCATAGCGGACTTCCGGGAAAGCAGGTCTTTATCTTGTAGTGAAAGGCGAAAATAAGCAATGGCAGCGTCTATGGCAGCTTCATCCCTCTTGCCGGTATCGAGGGTGTAGTATCCCAGCAGATTATTCAGTATAGCTTTATACACCGGGTCTTTTTCTTCCGCCACCCAGGTTTTCAGTCCGGATAATTCACGGTCCAGACTATCGGGGGTGATGTCGATAGATAAGGATGCCTTCGTCAGATGAGCTTTCATCATCTGAGGCACGTTCTTTTCCTGTTTGGCATGCTCGTAAATCTTTTGCAATTCTCTGATTGCAGATTCAGGCAACCGCTTTTGTTCCAGAGCTTCAACCTGTTTCCACATTTGTTCGTACAACTGAGCGGAAACCCGAAGCGGCAGGCAGATAAGAATACTTATGATGCCAGCCCAATAAAACATATTTTTCATCTGTGTTTTGATTAATGTCCGACAATTAACAGGTTCATTCACAAAGATATATTTTTTATCCGTAGGGTAGTAAAGCTGTTCAGACTTAATAACATAACAAATGCCAATAACAAAAGAAACCGACTATCGGGAAACGCCTCATTCCCAATAGCCGGTTTACCCGAGAAAACTATTCGCTTTTATTTTGTACTTGCTAACATTAAAGTAACATTATCATCATTCAGTTCATAAACAGTTTTTTCAACATTGCTGTTGTAAGCGTTGCTCTTGGAGTTCCAACGGGCGTAGCTCACTTCAATTTCATGATTATTATACTCCATATTCATTTTGAAGTAAGGAACCCAAGCTTCTTTTACGCTGTCCCACTTGGAAGCTTCCTTGCTGGCTACGCGGTTTTCGTTATCGTAAGTATACGTGTAACGGAGGTGGCGGAACAGGCGACCGTCTTCGTTCTTAAAGATAGTCTTTGCGGTCATCAGTTCACCGGTCATCTCTTCATTCTTTACATACTGGGTAGGATTGCTTGCACTTGCAGAGAAGTTCATTACACTTGCCATTACTACTACCATCATTACCACTGCTTTAGAAATTAAGTTCGTTTTCATAATCGTTATTTTTTTATTGTTATTACTTCTTGGTTTTTGAAAGGAAGTCTTTGTCAACCGCCTTCGACAATATATAGTCAATTGCCGTGCCAAAACAATAAAGCATTGATTATCAACGGACATTCGTTTTCAGAGAGTGTTCATAAACGGACAGGTGTCCGCACAAAAGCGAACAGAACAAGAATAAAAAGCGCAGGAAGAGCAGGATAAAACAAATTAGTTACATTTGCAAACTCAACATAGCCCAATACTTAGAATATGCAACCTGACTTAAAGGAAATCGTAGAACAATATGGCGTCATGGTATCTTCCATAGCACACCGCATGATACAAAACAAGGAAATCGCTAAAGAAGCGGCTCAGGAAGTCTGGTACGAAATCATCAAAAGCATAGACTCCTTCAACGGGGAATCCGGGTTATCGACATGGATATACACAATATGCAAACGCACCATACTGCGATATGCCCGGAACGAAAGAATAGCCACAATGAATGAGTTGAGAGAATTTCGCGAACTTCCTGCCATTGATTATAACGGGCAGGACCGGAACGAACAGGAATGGATAAAAGCATGCTGCGACTGGTGTCTGACAGCCCAGAACCATTGCCTGACGAACGATGCCCGGCTGATATTCATATTCAAAATAAACCTCAACCTGCCGTACAAGCAAATCAGTGAAATCATGGGCATAACGGAAGAGAGCGTCCGTCAGATTTCCTCCCGTTCCATCCGCAAGATTACTCACTTCATGAATGACACCTGTCCGCTATACAACCCGCAGGGAACCTGTAAATGCCGGATATGCAAGCAAGTCACCTCGCTCAATCTGGAGAAAGAATATACCGCCATAAAGAAGATTATCCGCCTCGTCGACGTTTACCAACGGCTCGAAAAGGAACTTCCCAGAAAGAACTACTGGGAAAAATTTATTCTCTGAGCTGTCACAGAATGGAAAGCTTGCTCACTAACTACTATGTATAACTTAAATAAACTAATTATGAGCAAGATTGATTTTTTAAAAGAACAGATTATTGAATCGCGGAATTTTGTGAATCGTTTAGTATCAGAACTTCCTGAAAACCTATGGTACACCATCCCCGAGGGCACTGACTCCAACTTTGCATGGCAAATCGGACATCTGATTATCAGTCAGAACTTTCATGCCATCGTCTGCATCACCGGGAGGAATGAAGCCGTCAGCAAACTTATTCCGGTAATTGATTACGTGAAGGCCTTTAATGGAATGGGTACATTGCATCGCTCCGCCGAAAAGAATTTAATTCCTGTGGCAGAGCTAAAAAAACAACTGGACGCTGTTCATGAGATATGTATCAGTAACCTCTCCCGTCTGGACGACCGTATTTTATTAGAGGATTTAGAGCCTATTCCCTTCAAACACCCGGTTGCCAATAATAAGTACGAAGCCCTTGCCTGGTGCTTCAAGCATGAGATGTGGCATAGTGCCGAGATGGAAGCAATAAAACGAGCATTGGGGCATTCTATCAAATGGATGTAATGGCATCAGCCTCAAAAGGCAGTTTTCTTTTGGGTAAATCAATGAGATACCTGAAAGAAAACTGCCTTTTTACTTTAAAAGTTATACAGCAGTTCTTCCAATGTAATACCACTATCCGCCCCCATCTTTTCCATACGGATACGTTTCAGACGCTTCTTCACCGAATCCCTCTCCAGATGCATCACTTGCGCCATGCCCGACTGGGATAATTGCATTTTCACCATACAACAATAACGCAAATCATCTTTATTCAGACTCGGATAGGTCTGTTGCAGACGTTTCGTGAAGTTATTGAAGATGATGTCAGCATTCTGCACAATATCGTCCCAGTCTTCATCGGAGAGAATCACATTTCCGCCTCTTTCTATCTCCTGCACCACCTTCTGGCTGAGTCTCCTGAAGAAAGTTTCTTTCAGCTTAGCTTCCTTCTGCTCCAGCTCCACCATACGCCGGAGGTTTTCGGAAGTGATCTCACGTTGCTGCGCCAATTCTTTTTCCTTTTTTACAAGCTGATGCTGCTGCGCCATCAGATGGTTGCGGTTACGGCGATAGATGAAATATACTGCACTTGCTACCCAAACCAGCAACAGAGAGATTGTAGTCATCCAATACACATTACGCTGCCTCTCCACAGCCCGGGTGCGCCAATACAGGTTTTCCACCGAAAGCAGTTCGTGTTTGTAAAGCTCTTGCAATGCAATGGCTTCCTCAGTATGATGATGCTTTCGTATGGTATCGGACAACTCAATGAAGCGTTGTAGCATAGGATAGGCATCCGAAGCACGGCCCATCTTATGATATATTTTCGCCATATTATTATAGGCATCGGCCACCGAAGAAGGATTTGGGCTAGAGATAACTTTCTGAAAATAGTGATATGCCGAATCATATTGTCCCAGTTTCCCAAACAACTCCAACTTCACCCCATAGAGCGAAAGAATTCTCACAGTATCCTTAGCCGGACGAAGGCTTATAGACTTATTAATGTAGTCCAGCGCCTTGGCGGGTTCTCCCTTCTGGGAATAAATACTACCCAGATTTGTATAGATGAAAGGAAGCTGCCGAGGAACAGAATCGGCTAAAGCCGCCTCATAGGCAGCCTGAGCATAATAAAGGGCGCTATCCAATTGATTCAGAAACAAATATCCGGTAGAAATATCGCACAAGGCCATATTCTTATAGAACATATTTCCCAAATCCAAAGCCGCCTTCAAGGCTTCTTTAGAATAACGTACCTTGCCGGAATATTCTTCCTGATTCAGGCAGACAACTCCCAACCAGGTATTCACCCGGTAGAGCTGCTCATGATTACCACTATTTTGCAGGAAAAGCAGAGCTTTCAGAAAAGATTGTATGGCATCGCTCATCCGGTTAAGCCGTCTGTCCAAGTGTGCTTTGCAGTAAAGGGCCCGTTCGGCATAAAGAGAATCGCCCGATTGGCTGAAATATTTAATTGCCGGTAGCAGCAGAGTATCTGTAGCTGCATTCAACTGTTGCTTCCTGTGGACAGCCTCGGACATCAGCAAGGCATAAAGGGCATAATCGCGCTTCGATAAGTTATGCAACGGTTCTTTAATCTCATTCATTACGGATATGGCGCTATCCGTCTCCTGTTCCGCCATCAGCTTCTCCGCCAAGGCCACGCGATTATCAGGACCACAAGAAACCAACACACCGCCCCACAGGATTATTCCTATCAAACTCTTCAATCTCATCTTCAATATCGTGTTATTCGTACGAATCCATCATCACTTCTCCAGTCTCTCCATGAATCAATATCACTCTGGCTATATCCGGCCGAATGGAATCGTGTATATCAATCTCCCATACCGGAATACCTTTTTGTCCGTCTATATACTGATTTACACTGACGTGGGTGGTATCCGATAAATTAATATTCCTCAGTTTGGCAAAGATATGAATATCCCTCCATGTATACTTAAAAGCTTTTTCATTTTTTTCGTGCAAACAAGAATCAGGCGCCTGTGCCTGCTCATCTTCAGGAAAACGAACTTCTACTTTTTCCGATACTTTTGTTGTGGTCACCGAATTGATCTTCCGTATTACTCCCCATCCCAGCCAGCCGTCTTCCAACTCTATTTTAAGATAGATGCCTCGTTCACCGCTGAGCCGGTATGCAGAGTCAATGGGCAAGTAGATGCGAGTGTAACGGTCACCTTGTATAAATATCTCCCCGTAAGAAAATGTATTCAGTAACCATGTAGCAGAACGGGGATTGTGACTCTTACGCGTCCTGTCGTGGGGAGCGATATTGACAATTATATACTCACGGGTCTGTACCCCGGAAGTAAAGCAACTGTTCAGCCAGAACAGAAAGACGACCAGCACATTGGTACACAACCCTACTACGGCAGCTCCACACATAAAAGCATAGACAAAGTTTCTCCAATGATACCATTTCCCTGTACTTCTCTTACGGGTATACGCCATCCAACTGCACACCGTTATCGCCATAAGCACAGCAACAATCTTCTGGTTCAGCCCTAAATAACCACCGGAAGAAAATGCGGTATGCATCAACATCTCTTCTTCCGTATGCCACACCCTGCAATGTAGAAGGAAAAGAAAGACGAAAACAGGCACTATGATTTTCCATAGCGCCACTTTTTTCTGCGTATCAATCGTTTTCCGCATCTTTAAGCATCTGCCTGATTACATCCGCATGATCGAGATAATCGTTTCCTGATAAGGTCAGGACATTGGTCAGACCGATAATATTGCTGTTAGAATCGTAAGAAGTCAGTAAGCAATACATCTCCTGCCCTAATTTATCCTCTTCCACATGAATCTGAACCGGTGCGCTGTATGCTCCGGGCAACTCTGCCAGATACTCAAAGTCTTTTCTGAGAAACGCTTCCAGGATTCTGTCTATATCGGTTTCATCGCGCTTGAACTTCTTCAAACCCACCTCTTTGATCTTACCCCCACTCTCGCTATTATAATAATCAAAATTGCTCAAATACGCTGCAAGCAGGCATATTAATACAGCAATTACTCCGACCGTCCGAACCAACCAACCCACTACAGGGATAAAACCAGGAAAAATAACAATAATAACAGCGACTACAGCCAATCCATAATAAAGCATCGGCTTAACATTGTTCTTTCTTTTTTCAAATTTCACCGGATTTGCTGCATAGAATTCACCCATATAGCTTGGGTAGAGTTTTGTTTGATTTTCCATAAATATTACTTTTTATAATGATTAATAATAGTTCCATCTTTCCTGGTTATCGTATGAAAACAAAAGTAAAAAGTAACCTGTAAACAATGAAACAATCATGGGGGATAAATGAAGGGGACATATTATATAATAAGTCACTGTATTTCAAACAATAGCTCTATATATGGGATAGACAAATCAGGGGACATTTGCAGATAAAGGCTGATTCCATCAATAGCTTTACACAAAAATTCAATAGAAGAACAACAGTACCACCTTTCAAATATATGGTTGCATTCTTGTAGTCATATTTTTATAAATTATACTGTCTGGGATCCCTTTCCCGAACTGAATAATCTTTTCTTTCAGTAAGCTCAAAAAAAACGGGATGATAAGATTTACATCTCAATCATCCCGGAATTTATATTCTGATGGTCAGCTACACACCTTCTTCCAGCATCAGCCCCACTCCTTTCACCGTTTTAATGCTAACGGATGAATCTTCAGCTATAAGTTTGCGCAGCTTCGTCACAAATACATCCAGACTACGGGAAGCGAAGTAATCATCTTCCGTATTCCAGAATTTATCGAGAATGGCTTCGCGGCGCACTACATCCCCCCGGTTCTCACAAAGCATTTGCAATAAGCCTGCTTCGCGGACAGTCAGCGTTTTGCTCTCACCGGAAGAATGCTTTAGTGTGGCGTGTGTAGCGTCAAGCACATATTCTTTTCCTATTTTAAAGCATTCGCTTTCGTCTTTGGCCTTCTCACCTTTAGAAAGCTTTAGTAAAGCACGGATATGAGCATCCAGTTCATCAGGAATAAAAGGTTTCTTGATGTAGTTGTTAGCCCCCAGTTCATAGCCTTTCAGTACGCTCTTGGGAGATACCAGTCCGGAAGAAAAGATGATAGGAGTCTCCTTATCTACCTCACGGATGCGCCTCACCATCTCGTAACCGTCCATGACGGGCATCTCTATATCCGAGAGGATAACGTCAGGCTGATGTTCCCGCCACATCTTCAAGCCCTCTTCACCATTGGCAGCCGCCAATACTTCATAACCCTCTATGATATCCTCCAGACTGCTCTGCACAATGTAGCGCAGGCTGTTGTCATCTTCGACTAATAATAACTTTATTGTATCCATATGCTTTGAAATGAGTTATATCTACTTTATATCTCCCTGTCTATCATTTTCAATCAACGACCGTTCTATTAATTCTCTCTTCAACTCTTTCACAAGCTGTTCTTCCGAAGGCAGATATATCTGGTATTTACTCGCTAAAATCGTACTATTATCTTTGAGCAAAGAATAACGAACGACTGTATCATTCTTATTTGCACAAAGCAATATACCAATAGTAGGATTCTCCTCTGGAAGCTTTTCCTCACGGTCATAATAGTTCACATACATTTGCAAATGCGTAATTAATGCCTGTTCTATATCTTTCTCATAATAGGATGCTTCTCTCTTCAATCCGAGAAACTCTAAAATCATAGGATCTTTAATAATCTCCAGGGGTGTTTCAGGAATACGCTCTTTACGGGCCACAGATAGAACAGCTTCCTTATCATTACTTAATAAAAGACGTTCATAAAGACCGGAATTAATTTGTCGTTCCAGTTCACGTGCTGTCCAACAATTATTCATAGCCTCCAATTCATAATATTCTCGCTTATCCAAATTATCTATCTGAATGAGAAGCCTATATTGAGTCCAATTGAATTGTGAACGCAGTGCGTTCACAATTGGATAAGTTTTGTAAAATTGACGACAGAAAGCTAACTGACGGTAAGAGAAACCACTTCCAAACTCTGGTACAAGTTCCCTTGAGAGTTTTTTCAGGAGATAAGTTCCATAATCAGCACGCTCCTTTCCATCCTGTTCCTCTTCCAGAATGCGCTTTCCAAGCGACCAGTACATTTGTACCCGACAGAAATCAACACTCCGCACAGCATTTGTACGTGCCTGCCGAATAATTCCCTTTACTTCGGAAAGGAAATCGGACCGCAATAATTCGTCTAACTCTGTTTTCATTAATAATTAATGCTATACGCTACAAAAGTAATAAATTATTCGTTAACCTAAAGATAACATTGCGATAACATTCATCTTCTTTCCTCTGCCCTACCTTTGCAACATCAAAAGTAACGAAATGTATAACTTAAAAAATAAAACGATTATGAAAGCTTTAGTATTATCAGTAGTATTTGCATTGACATCAGTAGTAAACGTAATGAGTAATAACAATCTGAAAGAATTTGCCTATAACAGCGAAATGAGTGCAGAACGTATAGAAAGCCAAACCGTATTCAAGGTAGAGAATGAAAAGTATCTGCACAATCATTTGAAGTATAATTATACGTATGATACCGAAGGACGTATCTCTCAAAAAGAAGTATTGAAATGGAACGGAAAGGCACAGGTTTTCGAGAAGAATCACTGCTTGACAATGACATATGTAGATGGAGAAGTAACCGTGAAATATGCTTTGTGGAATGCAACAGACAATGCTTATACAAGAGTGAAATCAAAGGCTGTTTATCAGACAAATGGAGAAGAAGTAAATTATCAGAGCTACAACTGGAATGAAAAGGAAAACTCCTGGAATCTGGCAGTAAAGTGCAGCAGCAACGGCAATGACAGAAAATTATTGGCTGAACGCAAATAAATCAAGAGTAAAGAATTCCAAATCAATAAGTTTAACTAACTTTGGGCATCAAACAAATAATAATAGCGATGAAGAAAGTTGTTTTAACTTTAATCCTGGCAAGCATCTTCCTTACCAAAGGATACGCACAACAGGCAGACGTCCTTACATTAGGAGTCTTCCACTTCGAATTCCCCAACCTTGATGTGCAACAAGTAGCCGAGGACGACCAGATAGATGTTCTGTCACCCCAATATCAGAAAGAAATAGAATTGATAGCCAACAAACTGGCAAAATTCAAACCGGACGCAATTGTCGTTGAATGGCCGGTATACAAACAGCAGGAGACCGATTCCCTTTTTAATGCATATCTTGCCGGAAATCATAAACTTTCAAGAAATGAAGTGCAACAACTCGGCTTCAGAGTAGCAAAGATGTGCAATTCGAAGATTTATTGTGCAGATGCATGGGGGACGCATACCGCAGCTATCGAAGCGCTGCTGGAAGACGACAACAGTGATAAATTCATAGCGTTTGATAAGAGCTTTACAGATAGTCCTGATTCCGTATTATACCAAAGGGATGAGCCCATATTCAAACAAAAAGGAATACTCGCCCAATTGATGCATCTGAACGAACCCGAACAAATCCAAAAAGACCTGGGAAATTATCTTATCGGTCACTTCAAATACGAATCTGCCGAAGGGGATTATACCGGAGTGGACTTTGAATCCGGAAGATGGTTCAATCGTAACCTGAGAATATTCCGGAATGTCCAACGCATTCCCAAAGATTCAGGCAAACGAATACTGGTGATATTCGGTGCGGGGCACATGACCATTCTGAACTACTTGTTTGAGTGTTCGCCCGAATACAAATTGCTACATGTAAATGATTACCTGAAGTAGATAATCCGCTCTATCGGATTGGCAACGAGAAACGAGGTGGTCTAATCGTTGGTCCACCTCCAAAGTCTCCTCCCCGGTTATCGAAGACGACGTTGCGGAGCAGCTCGTACAAGATTCCGCCTACATCCAGCCCCAGCTTAAACTTCTCAAAGCGATAATAAGGAATCGCAACTGGCACCGTCTCCCAACGTCCCCTCATGGCATCATAGTATCGTTGTACTCCTACCTCCATCCCGAAGCGGTCGGACATATCGAGGGACATGGTGGCACCATAACGGTCGGTACTCATCCCATAGGAATTTCCAATATCATAGGAGCCGAAAACATTGAAGGCAATCCGGTCGGAAGCACGATAAGTCAGTCTGCCTGAGGTGCTGAATGCTTGTCCGGTGATACGGGACATGTTTATCTTCATGGCATCAGCACGAAGCTGCAACGCCCACCTGTCATTGAAAACATGCCGGTATCCTAACGAAGCATTATTGAAACGCCCAATTCCCGGCACACTTGTCTGTGATCCGGAACCGAACAGTTCTCCATGAGAAAATTGCTGCATGACGCCACCTGTACTAAAATCACCCCGGAAAAGTAAAGAAGGATTAACCTGATAAGGCAGGCGTATTTCATCTTTCAAAGAAAAATCGGAAAAGTTCTCTGATAAGTTTTGGAAAGGCAAAGGAGAAGGGGCAGAAGTGGGCACCTGCTCCAGAAGAGGCTTAAGCGGAAGAGGTTGCCAAATATCTTTGGGCTTTACCTGCATATGGTCACGGATAACGCCTATGCTGTCTCCTTCTTGTGCAGAAAGCAATTGCGGAGCAGAAATCAGCAGTAAGAATAATCCCAAACGGATTGGGAGCAACGATATGTTGACTTTTTGTTTCATACGCATATACCCTCCTTTACTTTTATGAATAGTGTACACAAAAATAACAAAAGGCTAGCTGAATAACAAGCAGTTGGCAACATTTCGCTTTAACAGCAAGCTTTTTTAACTCAAAAGTGCATCGTGAATTCACTGTAACTTCCCTCCACACTTTCCACTTTTACCACGCCATCGTGTGCATCCACCACTTGCAACACATAATTCAACCCTAAACCAAAACCGGATGCTCCTGTCTTTTGGCTACCGGAGGCCACTCTTTCAAACTTCCCGAATATCTTATGCTGCTCACGAAGAGGAATGCCGATACCATTATCACGCACCTTAACAATACTCCCGTCTTTTGTCCTCTCGCCCGAAAGAGTTATCGTAACTTCTTCTTTAGAATATTTAATGGCGTTATCCACCAGATTGGAAAGCACCTCACGTAGACAGAAAGCATCAGCATATACCGTACATCCTTCCTCACAATCTATCTCGAAAAGAACTTTCTTCGCTGCTTTCAGTTGGAACTTCTCGGAAATATCCTGCAACAAAGGCCTCAACAGTATCTCTTCTTTATGAAGCTCCAGTTCTCCACGGTCTATCTGTGTCAGCATCACTACGCGATTGGAGAGTGTCAGCAGATGTTCACACTCGTCTTCCATCGCCTGTTTATAGCGGGAGATTTTCTCCGATTTATCGGCTAACTTACCGCTTGCCAGAACATGCGCTCCCATCATGACGGACTGCAACGGAGACTTCATATCGTGTATCATAGAGTATGTAAAGTCTTTCTGAAACTGTTCCAGGCGGCGCTGTGCACGCAACATGCGTATCTGGAAGAAGACGCAAAAAGAAACAAAAAGAAAAGCAATAAGCAACGGCACCTGCATATACCACGTAGCCCCCATAATAGTGCGCTGCGGTGAACGAACCACAGCATGGATGCAACTTGTACTGTCCTTATCCAATGGGAATAATTTCGTCGTAATATCTCCGAAGCCAACGGACGGACTGCCGGTATAGAGTATCAACTCTTCCGACGGATATTTAATCCAGTGTATGTCCGCCCTATCGGGAAAGCCTGTTTCCGAAAGCTGATACTGAAAAACGCTATCGGCAAATTGCAGTGAAAACGGAATAGGCACACGGCTGCGTAGGCTGATAGTATCTTGTATGTCATAGACCATCTTAATTCGGAAGTCTTCATCGAATTTATTGTAGATATGCCTCACGAAAAGTAAATCTATCCGGTAGCGATATCCTTTCTCCTTATACACTTTAATAATCTCTTTCATAAAGCGATCCGCATAGGGAAGAAAGACAGTTGGTGAACGATCCTCCTCGAAATCGGGATTCGCTTTCTTAAAGAGCGGATAACGATAACGGTCAGCTTCCCGATAGAAAGCCTCTTCCAACTGCTCTTCCGCCTGATATCTTATCTTCTGGGACGTTGTGTAGTACAGATATCCCGACCATACAGCCAGCAAAAAGAATACCCCGACCAGACTGGCAATGGAAACCGCTTTCAGAGAAATACGCCTGCCTGTATTCTGTTGCCCGGCCTCAGTTTTGGCATACGTCAGGGTAGCATTGGTCTCTTCAAACAATAGATTGCTCTGTGTTTCTATCTCTTCCCATCCCTCCGTTGCTATCAAGTTTTTCATGCGACTGACGGGGTGCTTCATCTCCTCGGCCAATGCATAGAAATTCTGCTGTTGCTCCTGCAAACTGTTTCGTTGGCGGAATACAGATTTCATCTGCACTATCAGGGCGTAGATGGCCATGCTTAACAGCAGCAAGGTGATGAATGAAAGCAATAAAAGCTTCTTTTCCATCTCCTTGGAAGGGAAAGAAAGAATGGCGCGAACCGCCTCTCCACGGGGTTTAAAAGTAGAAGCAGCCTCGGAAGTAACGGCAGCAAAGCTATTTACGTTTACTTGGGGATTGGTACTTTCCAGTACTTCGCCTGTATGGGTATTGATGCGCTCCACAGTCAGTCCACCACCCATGTCCAGCCTTTGCAATTTATGATGCAACACGCTATCAATGGTCGCCAACGGAATTTCTTCCACACCATATACGCGCTGCAAGGCGGTTGCTGCCTGCTGTGCAGTACGGTTGTTCATTTCATTCCCGTCCAGCCGTTTGTATTTGGGATTGGGACCATACGTAGCAATGGCTACGGAGTTATCAGGATAGGGAAGATTGTTCACCAAGTTGTCCACTGTTTCCGAAAAAGCCATCCAGAAACATTTATTTAGTGATTTTTCAGCCTCTTGCATCTGCGCATGAAAAGCATAAAGCATTCCGCCTAATTGTATCAGTACAACAGCAAACAGACTTACTAAAGAAAGGGATATAACAGTACGTAACTTCATCCGGTTCATTATGTTTGCCTGCAAAAGTAGTAAATAACAATGGATTATACGAATCAGAAGTTGATATTGTCTTTATTCCTTAACCGGGAAATAAAGCGTAAACTCACTGAAACGTCCTTCTTCACTTTCCACCTCTACCCTGCCATCGTGTGCCAGCATCACTTGCTGCACATAGTTCAGCCCCAGACCGAAGCCCGTAGCTCCTCCCTTACTGCTGCGGGCAGCGGCAACCGAACGTTCAAAGCGGTTGAAGATACGCGACAAGTCTCTCATAGGAATACCCAAACCATTATCACAGATTTTAATCTTGCTGAAACCTTTCTCCGATTCGCAGATGATATCGATCTTCACCTCTTCACGGGAATATTTTATGGCATTATCCAAAAGATTACCCAATACTTCGCGCAGGCAGAAAGCATCCGCATAAACAGTTTCACAACGGTGATAGAGGGTGTTGAACTCTACTTTCTTACTTGCTTTCAGTAATATTTTGGCTGTCAGGTCATCAATCAACGGACACAGGGGAACTTCTTCTTTATGTAACTGTAAATGTCCTTCGTCCAACTGCGTCAGTATCAACACCCTGTTCAGAAGCACCGACAGATGCTCACATTCATCAGTTATTGCCTGTTTATACTTTTCTGATTTCTCCGGTTTATCCACCAGTTTACCGCTTGCCAACACATGTGCCCCCATGATAACGGAACTCAACGGAGACTTCATATCGTGTATCATGGCGTAGGTAAAGTCTTGCTGAAATCGCTTAAGGCGACGCTGTACACGCGATATGCGTATCTGGAAGTAAACGCAACCACTCATAAACAGAAAAATAATACCCAACGGCAAAAGCATATACCAGTTGGAAGAAATAATATATCCTTGGGGAGCATGCAGAATACCCTGCACACAGTATGTACTATCCTTATCCAGAGGGATCATTCTGGTCATTATATCCAGATTCGCCGCATACAAACTATCCGTATAAGTCAACTCATCACCCGACGGATACTTCAGCCGGAGTATACCACTCTTATTCGGCAGCCTCCTCTCAAGAAGTACCTCCGAGAACACGCTATCAGCATATTCCAGCGAAAAAGGAATAGGCACAGGTGCATTTATATTGATAGTATCCTGCATAAGATAAGCCACAGACAGCCGGGTATTCTCATTTTCAGAGTTATTCGCCTCGTCAGGAGCGATATAAATAGGATAAGGTCTGACATTATACTTTTTCAGTATATCCTGCTCACGAACCACCTTTATCAATCTACGGGCATAAGGCGACATACCCGTAATCTTATCGGGCATCGGATACTTCTGGTCCAGCAAGAGTGAGGCAAACCGATGGTAAGTTGTTTCTCGAAAAAAAGCTTCTTCAAAACTATCCTGCACCTGGAATTCCAGTTTCCTGTAACCGATGCGGTACAAATATCCCGACCATATGGATAACAACAGGAATATACTGACCAAACTGATGATAGAGAATGTTTTCAATGAAATGACTCTACTGATATGCTGCAATGACGCCTCCGCTTTCACCTTCGAAAGCATCTTCTCTATCATTCTCAACAACACAGTGCCATCACTCTCTATTTCACCCCACAATTGCCCGGAAATCTTCGATGACATTTCATCAACCGGTAGACGCATTTGCTCCGTCAACACGTAAAAATCCTGCTTCTGTTCCTGCAAGTTATGTTGTTGATGAATTAATGATCGCATCTGCAACACCAGCACATAAACCACTATTCCCAATAAAAGAAGAGTAATAACAGACAATATCAATACATTACGCATCATTTCTCCGAAAGGGAAGCAGACAACAGCCCGGACAGCTTCTCCTTTTTCCTTAAATATAAATGCTTTCTCGGAACAAACTGTAGTAAATCCACCATATCTTACAGCAGCATTTGTGCTTTCGATCACTTCGCCCGTATTGTCATTAAAGCGTTCAATGGCTATTTCACCTTTCATATAAACACGTGAAAGGTTTTTATGCAACAAACTATCCAACTCAGCTAAACGAAATTCCTCACCATAAGCTTTTTGCATAGTTTGGACACATTGTTGAGTCAATCGGTTTGCGTAGGCATTGATATCTGTATTCAAGGTATTGACAAAAAAGACCGATATAATAGTCCCGCTAGGGTAAGGCAAACGATTCATCATATTTTCCGATATACCCGAAAAGGCCATCCAGAAACATTTGTTAAGTGACTGCTCCGCCTCCTTCATCTGGGCCTTATAAGCATAAAACATCCCACCCAATTGTATAAGGACAATCGCAAAAAGACCTGCAACGGAGAAACGAATAGTAGTACGAGCTTTCATATTGTTTGTATTTTGCCTGCAAAGGTAACAAATTATCTCGTTAACCTAACGATAACGTTATGATAACATTCATCCCCATCTCCCTGCCTTATCTTTGCAACATCGAAAGAAACAAGAATGTATAACTTAAAAAATAAAATCATTATG
>OGIE01002346.1_pt1 | contig 23504 bp, 22 predicted proteins | sample 1571581 | NCBI WGS metagenome assembly OGIE01 (sample SAMEA2582021, study PRJEB24529) | metagenome | biome: Human gut stool | place: China | collected 2011
CGTTCCGCTACTATTGTCTCATGTGTGTCTATGCGCGGTTAGGTTTGACGGTTACACTACGAAAATCTTCCCGCGGTGCTGAATGCCAATCAGCTCGCGGCGGCGCTGGGCATCTCGCGTGCGGGAGCGTATCAGCTTCTCAACACGGGGACCTTTCCCACGCTGCGCATCGGTAAGAGGCTGCTCGTGCCGAAGGACAAGCTCATCGACTGGATCGAGCAGAACACAGGAGGTGGGAATGGCAACTGAAAAAGAAACGACTGCCCCGATTCCATCTGTTGCACCAGATGGGGAGCAGCCGTCCGCGCTTGCACGCACAGATAGTATAACAGACATTGAGGAAACGCACAAGCAGTTTGGAAAGATCCAGATCATGACCATGCCGGAGCTGATGGAAACGCGCTTCCGCGTCCGTCCCGCGGTCATCGACGGGCTGCTGACGGCGGGGACTTACCTCCTCGCCGGCGCGCCGAAGATCGGCAAGTCCTTTCTCGTCTTGCAGATGGCCTATCAGGTGAGCATGGGAGAGCCCTTTCTCGGCTTTCCCCCCCCGGCAGGGTACGGTTTTGTATCTTGCCTTGGAGGACACTTATGAGCGACTGCAAAAGCGTCTGGCGCAGATGACAGAACGAGACAGCGAGCACTTGATCCTCTCAGTTTTTTCCGAGACGCTGGACGAGGGACTGATCGAGCGCCTGACCGACTTTTGGAGTGAGCATACGGACACGGTGCTCATCATCATTGACACGTTACAGCGAGTGCGCGGACGGACGCCGGATAACGGCAGCTATGCCGCCGACTATGATACGCTGGCAAGGCTGAAGGAGTTTTCCGATACCTTCGGCGTCACCGTGCTGGTTGTTCATCATACGCGCAAGGAGGGCGCGGAGGATGTGTTCAACATGATCTCCGGCACCAATGGCTTGATGGGAGCGGCAGACGGTGCGCTGCTCCTACATAAAGATAAGCGCACAGCCTCGGACGCTGTTTTAGAGGTGGTCGGGCGTGACCAGCCGCAGCTTCGATTGCATCTCCGGTTTGCTGCTGCGCATTTGTGCTGGGAACTGCTTGAGGCGGAAACAGAACCTTACAGAGAGCCTCCATGCCCGCTGGTCGAGCTTGTTTCTCGGCTGGTAAATGAAGAAAATCCATCGTGGAGCGGCACAGCGACAGAACTGGCGCAATGTCTCTCCGAGATGGACAGCAGCCAAGCCTTCACGCCCAACTGGATCGTGCGTACGCTGAACGCGCGGCAGGATACGCTGCTGCGGAAATACAACATTCGCTATGTTGCCCACCGCACGAGAGAGGGCAAGAGCCTTTCGCTGCGGTGGGACGGTGTACGGTAATGTGCGGTATGTACGGTAAAAATGGGAGTGGGGGTATCCCCTCAAAATACCGTACATTATCGGACATACCGTACACCGATAAGGTCATTTTCCGTGCCGTGAGGCGGCGGGAAATGACCGCTTGAGGGAGTCCAGAGGGAACGGCTGGCACACGTACTTTGGTACAAAGTCTAGTGTGTTATACCCATCACGACGGGGGACGGGAGAAATCACGGACTGGCCGCAGCCAGTCCGTGATTTTGACCGGACCGAAAAAGAAGAACGTGAGGTGTCGGTATCGACACCTCACGGGCGCACTTTTTCAGAAAGTCGTGGTGGGTATTCTCCGCTCCATCGTCCCCAAATACGACAAAGGAGGAACAGCAATGGCTTATGCCATTTTACGATTTGCCAAGCACAAGGGAGGCGCGTCCAAGGCGCTGAGCGCCCACCACGAGAGGACAAAAGAGATTTACGCCAGCAATCCGGACATTGACAAAAGCCTCACCGTGCAGAACTACCACTTAGTTACACCGCACTGGAGCTATGAGCAGGAGATCCGGCACCGCCTCCGAATGGCGGGGTGCCGTGTGCGAAAAGACAGTGTAAAATTTGTGGACACGCTGGTGACGGTCAGCCCAGAGTTTGCAAAGGCGCATGAAGCGGAAATGCCGGAATATTTTAACCGAGCATTTGAGTTTCTAAAGGAGCGTATAGGCGAGGAAAATATCATTTCTGCTGTGGTACACATGGACGAGAAGACACCGCATCTGCACTTGTGCTTCGTGCCGCTGACGAAGGATGGGCGGTTGTCTGCAAAGGAGATCCTCGGCAACAAGAAAACGATGATCCGCTGGCAGGACGATTTCTACGCCTGCATGGCGGAGCGGTGGCCGGAGCTGGAGCGCGGCGCACCTGCCGTGGAGACCAAGCGCAGGCACCTGACGCCGCAATGGTACAAGAAAGTGACCGCGGTGGACGCCAAGCTGGAGAAGCTGGAAACGGCTTTGAACGGCATCAATGTGCTGAATGCGGGCAAAAAGCGCGAGGAGGCCGTTGCGCTGCTGGCGCAGCTCTTGCCGGAGGTAGAGTCCTTTCAGGCAGAAATTCAGTGGATGCAGCAGGCCGTGTTACAATCGCTCTCCATGCAGCGATGCAGCGCCGAAGAAAACGAAGCGTTAAAGGATGAACTGACCGCCGAGCGCCGCACGAGCGCCGAGCAGCGCGTGAAGCTCACTGCGCTGAAGGAGCGTTACAAGCGGGCAGAAAAACTATTGAGTAAGGTGCCGTCAGGTCTCTTAGAAAACAATCTACAGATAAGCAATCAAAATGAAGAGAGGTAACGCTATCAGATGCTTTCTTGCGCGATGCGGATGAATTATTCGATGATGCTCCACTGGTAGGCGCGCTTGAGGTATAAAAATTGTTTATTACGCTTTTAAGTGAACATAGAGTAAATAAACGGTTATAAGTCTAAGTGCCTAAAGAAAACGAGATTATATCGACCACAATTACCACCATTCCATATTGTTATGATTTAGGTCTTCAACGCCGTCTGGGAGGACAAGGAGTTCATCCTCTAGCCGACAACCACCGACACCGGTATGATACAGCCCAGGCTCTAATGTGATAACCATGCCAGCAACAAGTCTTGTTTTGTCTCCATATGCGAGTACCGGAGGCTCATCTACGCCGAGACCGATTGCATGGCCAACCAATGTTGCATCGCCGCCATACGCTCTGGTATGGTTATGCATAAAGCCATTATCATAGGCGAGTTGCCCTGTAATCTTTTCAACGGCTTCAGCAGGGACACCGGCTTTCATAGCGGCAGCACCGTTACGAAACATTTTCAATGCTACGTCAAGGACCCGACGCTGCTCTGCAGAGGCACGTCCGACGACGGTTGAACGGCAGACATCAATCATATAGCCTTGATATTTACCGTTGATTTCCATGTGGACCATGTCACCGTCTTCAATAACCTTTTGGCTAGCGAATTCTAACTCATACGGGGTTTCGGAGCGCCATCCAGACTGGCAGGTAGCAAACGCACCAGTTACACCGCGCTTACTTAACTCTCGCGTAATAAACTCATAGACCTCCCACTCCGTCAGACCGGGGCGAAGATGGTTGCGTAAGAGCCGCGCGACCTCGTCTGCAATCTCCGCACCGGTGCGGAGATTGCGAAGCTCATAGCAACTTTTTGCGGCACGAAAATTCATCACAATATCGTCCGCTTCACGAAAGCGAACTTGTGTCAATTCTTTGCAAAGATCGCGGTAGAGCGAAACTCCCAGAATATCTGTTCCGACAATGCCAATATCTGCCTTTGCCAACCCCATTTGTGTAATACGCTCTCCAATCGCAGCGGGTAAGTCATCTACATAAGTCACATTCGAAATGTACAAATCTTTCTCATAAAACGGGGTAGTCGTCAGTAGAACGGGATCTCCCTCAATTGGGAGGATAATCGCCGAGGCACCGCGGCAACGGAAATTATATCTGCGGGTATGACCAGGCAACATGGGCTGGTGACCGGTAAGATACATTAAATCTCCAACCCTTCTGGGGGCTAGCCCATAGACAATAAGCGCTGAAAAGCCTCTTTTAATAGCCTCATCTCGCACCTTTTCTATACGGGAAGCATATTCAATCTTCAGTTCATTTTCCATGAATTTGTCCTCTCTTAAGCAATCTCTGCTGTGCTAATGTCAACCTATCCACAGACCAAATCACGTATGCACTTGCGGTCGTTAATTGGCTCGATCCAATAGGTTTGATTTGGCTCAAGCTTAGCAACACAGCCTAATACGGCCTTTCCGTTTAGACGGATGGCACAAGCGCCGCATCGCCCCATTCTGCATAGGCATGTCGGATAAGCCACGCTTCTGTCTAGAGTTTCATAAATCGTGCGAATTGCAGACGAAGCATTCATGCCATTCTCAAAAGGAAGCTTATATTCCGATATTCGTCCGCCTCGGTCGAGACAAATTGTTACCATTTCATCATTCATGATTGCTCCTCCGCATTGCGACGGTAAGTCTTATAATAATTTCCTACCTTCTGGACGTGCGTTACATAAAGCTTAGAATCCTCATTCTGATAGTCTGTTCGATAGTGGCTGCCCCGACTTTCCGTACGTTCTTGCGCGGAAAGCGCAACAGCCTGTAAGCAGTCACAAATATTTTCTATGCTTAGTGCGTCAAGCCATTCTCGATTATAAATACGATCCTGACAACTCAAACGTACCCTGGGGATCATTTTTCTTGTATTCTTTACTACAGATAATGCTTCTGCAAGCTTTTCTCCGTTCCGAATTGGGCCAATTGATTCCCATGCCGTTTTTTGCAAGCTTTTTTTCAAGGTTAAAGCATCCTCTCCATCCCGAGAAGAAAAAAATGCCTCACATTTGTCAAAATACGAGGAGCCAGGCGCTTCAGAAAATCTTCGTACTGCCGCATCTGAGGCAGCTACCTGTCCAGCAATATTTCCCATTGCAATGATTTCTGCCATGGCGTTTCCGGACAGTCGATTGGCTCCATGCAAACCACCAGAGCATTCACCTGCGGCATACAGCCCTGGAAGCGTCGTCCTGCAATTTCGATCGATTGTAATGCCACCACACCAAAAGTGCGCAGCAGGCGCTGCCTCAACCGCATCGCGACGCAAATCAGGAAGGAAGTTTTTAGGGTCAAAACTCTTAAAGCCAAGCCCTGATTCATACCATTGCTGATAGTAGGTGAAAAGATTGTCAGGCAGATGTTTTACAGAGACCCAAACCCCGCCGTTAGGACCGCCGCGCCCCTCCAAAAGTTCTTTGGCAACGGCAATCGCAAGCTTATCTCTCGTCGTTTTTTCGGCTCGTTCAGGGTCTGCCTTTAACATAAAACGTTCGCCCTCGCGATTATACAAGTGTGCGCCAGAGCGGCACACAAGAATGTAAGAATAGTTGTTGCCCAACAATGCTGTAGGTGCAGCACATCCAAGCATAAAAGTCTGAAACTCCATATCTCGCAGATCCGCGCCCGCACGCAAGGCCATTGAGATACCGTCACCAAGTAAATCATTTGGGGCCGTTGTGACGGGGAAAACATTCATTGCGCCACCAGTTGCTAATACAACGCTTTTGGCGGAAATAGACAAATATTTGCCAGTTTTAAGATCGAGTCCCCATGCGCCACATACAACGCCGTCTCTTTTGCACAAATCGAGGAGAACAGCGTGTTCCAGAATTTGAATGTTATTGCGTTGCTTAACCTGCCCGAGCAAAGTTGTAGCAAAGTTGTGCCCGTTAATGATGACTGCACGCGGATAGCGATGTCCCGGAGAGATGGAGAAATTGGTCGTTTTTGCACCCCATCTTAACATTTCAACCATGCGTGCAGGAATTTCATGCACGAAGCGTTCCACTAGAGCGGGAGCGTTGAGATATGCTCCACCCCTCATAATGTCTTCCATGAAAATTTCTGGGGAGTCCTCGCGATTCCCAGCAAAGCCAAGATCTAAGGCGCTACAGCTGTCAACACTCACATCCGCAACCGCCGTCACCGTGGCACCTGACATACCAACTTTTCCTTTACTTACGAGAAGAACAGACGCTCCCCCGTCGGCGGCCGCTATTGCCGCACGTAATCCGGCACCGCCACTCCCTGCGACCAATACATCCGTTTGGAATATGTCGATGTTTTTCACATTATTTCTCCTTGGTACTTAGAGGAAGGTGTTATGAAGCACAGCACCTCCCCGTAATTTAGAGATACTTTGCAATAAAGTCGGAAATATTTTTGATTGTAACAGCAATCAAAAGCGCATAGGATGCAAACATTGCACAAATGTAAACTTTTGAGGGACGATACTCACCCATTTCCTTACGCAGAAGCAAGAGAATCGCGAACAAACCTAGCACAGGCATCGCGATGATCGTGCAAGCTGCCGCTACCATCAGTGTCTGAATAGGCGCAGAGCCAAGAACAAGGCCGAGGACGCAACCAAATGCGAGCACGCAAGTGGCAACGATTTTCACACCCTTGCTTTCCATTGAATAAGGCTTACCGAAGCCAGAGAGGAGCAATGTTGCAGACATCTGTGCATTGGCAATCATCGAAGACATCGCAGCGCCCAAGAAAGCAAGGCCAATCAGAATATTGGCAGCAGAACCGATAATAGGATTCAGTGCTACGGCAAGATCAGAGACTGACTTGACGGTTAATCCCTGCGGCTTGAGGACTTCAACGCCAACAAAAAGCACCATGATAACCACAATGCCAATAGAACCGACCCCAATCACAGTATCCCAGTTGATGGAACCGTCCTTGAGGTTATCCCTGTTCCATTTCTTTTCCTTACCGAGGTATGTACCGTAAGCCACACCCGGTAGAGAACAGGTCGAGCCAACAAACGCAAGAATGGTCAAGATAGCGGCAGGGTCAGGAATTTGAGGAATTAGCCCGGAGACAGCCCCAGTGATGCTAAAGCCGCCGGAAGCAACCAGAGAGATTAAGAAACAAACGACCATTGCAAGTACGCAATACCGCATAAAGCGTTCAATTGTATGGTAAACATTTTTACCTAAAATAAAGTAAGCTGCCAGTAAAGTCAAGATTACGCCGCCAACTTTCCAGTTTAGCATAGGAAAAACTAAGCTGAGTCCCATGCCGGAACCAGAGAAATTACCTACCTGATATGCAACACTGCCGAACATACAGGTTAAGCCACAGAGCACGCCGACAGCGGGACCGTAAAATTTACGAATGGCTTCGATTGTCGGCATTTCGAGAACAATTGCGGAGGTATAGCAGGCTTTCACATAAAGTGCACGGATTAGAATCGTCAGAATAACCATCCACAGCAAGGCGTAACCATAGGTGGAGCCAAGCTTTGCCGCTGTGGTTAAGGAAGCGGGACCAATGCAAGCGCCAGCCATAATAAGGCCGGGACCCACCATTTTTAAAATACGTTTGAAATTAGAAACGCCGGTTTTCTTCTCGTTTTCGTTCATTTTCTGACCTCCTGAATTTTATTTATAAGCTCACATTTGCCGCTCTGGCCAGCCGCGTCAATATGTTTGCCACAATAAAAATGGGGTGGTGCTCAGCTGTGCATCCAATCCAGAACAAACTTTTCTAGGATGTCACAATATTTGTATAGAGTATCTTCAACAACGTACTCATTAGGTTTGTGAAAATCAATGCCTTGTGGGCCAAAAAGAATTGTTGGTATGTTGAGGCGGCTAAAAAGAATATTGCCGTCACTCACACTTTGGTTGAGCTGCAGTTGCGGCTTAACATTAAACTGTCCCGCGACATCAAGCAGGCACGTTAATGGTTCAAAGGGCATCTCTAACTGGTAAGATGGGTAGCTCGGAATGCATTGCTCGATTGTTAAGTTTCCATTGCAGTGAAGCCCATCAAATATATTCCGGAGCTCTGAAGTAAAGTGTTCCGCATTTTCGGTTGTCAGCAACTGCTTGTTTAACAGGGCTTCACAGTGATCCGGGATATTGAGACTATAGCCCTTATAACGACTTTCTATTCGAAGCACACAGCATGATGCTGCTTTCCCGTTTTCGTATTGTGGACGATACTTATCATTTAACGCGCAGAGAAAACGGCTCATGCAATCCACTGCATTGATACCTTCCTCCGGATGGGCAGCATGTCCGGAGCATCCTGTAATCGTGAGTTTCAACAGTATCTTTCCGGTTGCGCCTATTACAATGTTATCAAAATGCGGCTCTGCAAATATAGCAAGATCCGCTTTTCCTGCGGTTTTGGCCCAAAGGTTAGCCCCAATTGAATATCGCTCTTCGTCGGAGAGCGCAAGAAAAAGAATCTCGCCATTAAAGTGCTTTCCATGTTGCACAAGTCTACGCAAAACAGTCAAACAAGCTGCTAGACCACCTTTCATATCCCCTGCGCCAAGCCCGTACAATCGTCCATGCTTTTCCGTAAGGTGGTACGGGTTGGTAGCCCATCCGTCTGTGGCTTGAACGGTATCCATGTGTCCACCGAGAATCAACTTCGGGCCGTTGCCGTTCCCCTTTAAAAGGCAAGAAAGATTGCAGGCGTTATCCTCTATCGGCACAAGCTGTGGAGATAAGCCAAATGAACTCAACTCTTTCCAGAGAATCTGTGCAACTTCGTGCTCATGAAGAGAGGCGCTGGGAGCGGCAACGAGATTTGCCAATAAATCTTTACAGTATGCCTGATCACTCATCATGCATCTCTCCCCTGCTCGGCAGATTCCTTATACTGATCTTTGTAAATCGTGCGAGACACACAGTGTTTATCACCCTTCAAAATGTTTTTGACAGGAATGAACTGAATGTTGTTGCTGTAACCCTCACGCAATGCAATATCGACAAGACAGTACAGGTGACCGACTTCGGTCCAATCTTTTTCTTTCCAGACATTGGCGAAGGTACAACTTTCCGTTATGTTGTCGCGATGATCGCTGTAATAATTGCGCGTTAGATCCCAACCAGAAGAAATTGGCATATCGTAATAGCGGTCTAAATTTTCAATGGTAAGAGGCTGACCGTTGGCTAAAACTGAATGAGCAATTGCTTCTCCGCGTGCGTGACCGAAGGCAATAATCGCGCGCGCAATTACATCCTTTGCACCGTCTCCGTAGGTTTCAACAAATTCACGGGTCAAGTAATAGTACAGGTTTGCCATGAGAACAGACATCTGTTGCACAGCATCTTTGACAGTATGTGCTTCCATAAAATTATCCCTTCAAAACAATCAAGTAAAGACCGAGCAATTGGTCAAGTTGGGAGATAGCATCACTGATGCGATTTCGATTCTTTACAAGCTGTGTTTCAATCATCCCATACTCCATGCTATCCTGCGGGTATTTGTCGAGTAGCGGTAGTTGCGCCAATAGTGGAACAGGGCTGGACAAAAAGCTGTGGCCATAGCTATCCTGTTGGTATTTATCTACATAAGTCTGCGATACATTTGTCAGTAGACGGCTGACACTCATCAACGCTTCATTGTAGCGGGCAATCAAGCTCGAATCGGATAGGCCAATCGAAATAGCTTGGAGCTTTTGCACCTTAGCCCGAACATTGGAAAGGGCAGAAAGTAAGGATAATAATTCAATGCGGTCGCCATACAGTTGATTCAAAGTAGCAAGATTTTCGCAAAATTTATCGATCTTTTTTTCGAAGTCATACGGTAAAATACGACTGTCTGCCAATTTACAAATCATGGCAAGATGCACCTTTGTGTCAAGAACAAGTGTATCAATATTGCATTTATCCAGATTATCTTTGCAGGTATGATTCCACCAACCGAGTGTTGCACCATGTGCATACGCCATTGCTTCCTTTGTAAAAGACATGCGTTGTGCTACGGCGGGGATACCAATTCCCATGAAGCTCTGATCTCCAATTTTTTTAAGTGTCATTGATCGCAACCCCCCGGGAATCAAAGCATGAACATTATCTGTTGCGAACTGGAGCAACTCGTCAGAGGATTTAATCTCATAAATGATAGTTTCATCGACGCCAGTCGAGTCAATATGCATATAGCATATGCATTTTTTATTCAGCAGATCCCAATTATGATCGACAAACCATGTAGAACCGGCGGCTTCGGCAATCTCATGACCGTTCCAGAAAACAAAATAAATATCTCGATCTATTTTTTCACGATGCCGAGAAAGAATACGACAGAGTTCTAAAGTTGTTGCATTGCCAGTGGCGTTGCAGGTCACCCCAGGTTGCCAAGCATCAAGGTGTGAACAGATTAGCAACATCTGATCACTCTTGCCATTGCCATGCAGAATTCCGCACGGTTGATGGACCGGTGACCACTGGCGCGTGGAATGCGCGTGGACATGGACCATTACTCTGCCCTGCCTGCACTGCTCCTTAAGCCAAAGCCCATCAGTGTGTGTAACGCCGACACCAATGATGTCTGGAATCTTGTGCAGTGTTTCCTCTGTTGGGTTGCCCCATACGGCCTTCAATCCACGATGACAGATTACCTTCTCATCATTGCCCCAGTTCATACAGACAATGCCTGCTGCGCCCATCTCATCGGCAATTCTTGCCTTTTCGGGTACGGGAGGAGCGTAAGAAACTTCCACTAATGCTAACTTTCCTTTAATATTTAAAGAGTGGTAGGAATCGTAATCACCATTTCCGACATAAACCAATTCGTAGTCAGCACCTTCGGGCGGTGTAGAGCGAATATGTGCACAGGGCAAACTGTCAAGCCTACGCTTGACTGGCGAAGTTACCTCGAACGACGAAGCAATTGGATTGCTATTATAGGTACGAAACGTTGTGTTTGTGACATCAAGACCGTATTCACGCATACGAGTGGCCACATATTCTGCTGCGAGCTTTTCCTGCTCACTACCAGCAAGACGATATGGCGTATTTTTTGTGAGCCAAGTTACTGTTTTCCATAATTCAGTTCGATCAACTTGATCGACTATACCCCTTATCCAGTTTAAATTTTCACACATTCTCTATACCTCCTGTAAAAGATGCTTGGCAATGAGGGAAGAATCGGTTGCCTGCATGACCTTTGCAACTATCTTCCCACAGCAACTCTACATCGTGCATATTTATCATAGCACTTGACTTTTTCGAAACGGTAGAATATTATTGTGATAACAACTATCTTATAATTAGATATAATGAGGGATGCGATATGACTTTCACTCAACTTCGCTATGCTGTTGAGGTGGCTGAAACTGGCTCCATCAATAAGGCGGCTAACAATCTGTTTACCTCCCAATCAACCGTGTCAACAGCTCTGCATAATCTGGAGAGCGAGCTTGGTCGGCCAATTTTTATTCGCAATTCCCATGGCGTGAGCATGACTCCATTTGGGGAAACTTTCATCGCTTATGTGATGCCAATCGTTGAACAGATTAAAAATCTTAATAAAATGGTGGGGATATCAAATAGCATACCGTCTGTTTCGCTTTCTTTGACCAGCAGCGGCTGGACTTTTTTGAGCGCTGTTTTGGCAAATCTTCACGATAAGTATCGTTCTGCGGGAATTCGAATCGAGTATTATGAGGGATTCGGAGAAGAACCAATTGACCTTGTGGCAAATGGAATGGCAGAAATCGGCTTTGTTCGTAGGTACACGTGCTATCATGCGATAGATAAAAAGATTTACAGCGCAAAAAAATTACAATTTTTTCCGATATATTTGGCGGACATTGGTGTAACAGTTGGACATGCAAATCCACTTTTTGGATACAGCTCCAACTATATTGCGGCGGATATGCTCAGTGATTCTACTGCGTTAGTCCATAATTATCTTGACTTTGGCCCCTATTCGGATATTTTTGAACGACTCCATCTTTCACCTCGAAACCGAATCATGGTTACCACTCGTGCGAGCATGTATGAATTGATTGGGAAAATTGATTCCTACTATTTAAATTCCGCTTTCATGAACAAGGGAAATAATGTGCAAGAGGAGGATGTAATTTCACCACAACGCACATTGATTTTAAAAGATTGCCCTTTCAAATCTGAATTTGGTTGGATTAAAAAAAGCAACAGCACATTAAGCACTGTTGCGATGGATGCAGTCAATATGGTCTCCGATTTTTTTTCTAACAACTTTAGTGTTATGTGATAACTATTATCGAATTAAGAGATGGATCGAAAAAATTTCAATAATATGCATAATATTTTTCTTGGCAATTTATCATTTGTGTAGAGATACAAGTAGATGCATGATAAAAGATAAACTCTTTTCGATGATACCATTTCTTATATTAAAGCAAAGATCGGGATGAGCTATGCTGATGATTTTTTAACGAAATACCGATTTGCAATACGATACCATTGTTGTAGCCCATTAAGACTATCGCTCTATGTCCATTTAAGAATAAATGTCTTTTCCAGCTAAAATTTCTTCCGCTTTGTTACGGGCATTATTCATCGCCCCTACCCACGCCATCTGATCCTCGGCTTTTAGATGCTCTGTGATGCCTTGTGCCCGTGCTATCTGCTCAATCAGCAGCCGCAGCATCTTGTTTGCTTCACGGTCGATCTCATTGAGATGCTGCGTCAGTTGACCGGACGTTTTCAAATTGATATAGGTCGCTCTGCGGTGCTCTTTCAGATATTGGAGCCGCATACGGCCAAAGCGTCCATAGGTTGCCGGTTCTTTCTCGGATATTGCCAGATCCGGCAGGTAGTAATCTCCGTACTTGCTATATGTAATTTCCGTTGCGTGACAGTCCTTTCTTGAGCTTTGATTTTACCCTTATTTGTACCCTTTATAGCGTTAGCTTTTATAAAACAACTGGACTGACTGATACCATGTTTTATAGTTTCAGAACTATTTATCACAAAATTTAATGGAATTTGTTACAAAAGAGGACTTTTCTTGAATTCGAGTCCTGTACCGCGCACCACAGAAAAGTCTTGAAGCCACAAGGGTTTCAAGGCTTTTTCTTTTGCCTTTCTTGCGTTTTTCCCTTATTTTTTCCCTTATTGTATCATCCGGCAGATACGGCTTGAATAAACTGTTCCATCCGTTGTGCGCTGTCTCGCTTCATCTGCTTCGTGACGTGTCCGTAAACATCCAGCGTAAACGCAGCGGTAGCGTGTCCGAGGTTTTCCTGCACGGTCTTAATGTCGTCGCCGCTTTTGATGCAAGCAACCGCGTAAGTGTGGCGCAGATCGTGGAAGCGTGTGGCCGGTGCGCCGATGTTTCGGACAATTGCGCATAGTGTAGGCGTTTGCGAACATAAGGAAGGGCCAGGGAGAAACTGGTTTACATTACGGCTACGCAATACTACACAGGTAAGGTTAGGTGTAGTATTGCGTAGTCGTGGGTCGAAAATACTATGCAGACTACAGCTCTGCAGGGTCGCCTGCTTTGTTGATGCGCCCGATGAGTGTACGTTCTAACAAGTGAAAGTCCCGGATCCGCTCGGCAGTAAGAAGAATATAAAAAAGAACTTGCCAAAATACATCAGACATATTATACTCTAGACCAAACAAACAATCGATACAGGAAAGAAGGCAGAGTATGAAAAAAGCGGTTGGGGGAAAAACGCGCGTCGATCTTGCAGTCGATCAGATCATTCAGGTCATTTTGGACCGCGATATGAAGGCCGGTGACAAGCTGCCGAACGAGTATGATCTGGCGCGCGAGCTGGGCGTGGGCCGCAGCACGCTGCGCGAGGCGATTAAGCGCCTTGTTGCCCGCAATATTTTAACGGCGCGGCAGGGCGCGGGCACGTTTGTCTCGGAGAAGAACGGCGTGCCGGAAGACCCGCTCGGACTGACGTTTATGATGGAAGAGGGCTCGGAGAATCTCGCGCTCGACCTGCAGGATATTCGATTGATGCTTGAGCCGGAGACCTGCGCGATCGTTGCGCGCGGCGCAACGCCCGAGCAGATCGAGCAGATGCAGGCATACTGCGATGAGGTGACGCGTCTGATCGAAGCGGAGAAGGATTACTCCGCCGCCGACGCGAAGTTCCACCGGTATCTTGCCGAATGCAGCGGAAACCATGTGCTGCCCAATCTTATCCCGATCATCGCCTCGGCGATCGGCGTTGTGATCACGGTGACCAACGATGAGCACCGCTCCCAGAGCGGCATGGAGCATCAGCGCATCGTCGACGCCATCCGCCGCCATGACCCGGAGGGGGCAAAGTACAGCATGATCGCGCACCTGAACACCAGCCGCAATTCCATGGTTCATTCTCGGGATAACTGCGCGGCGAAGCACTGAAAGCGCACCACACCTTGAGTCATCACACAACTAACGCGCAGAGATTTCGTATGCCTAACGAAATTTCTGTGCGTTTTTGCAAAATAACTAAAAAAAGCGCAAAGAAATCAGACGAAATACAGAAAACATTGTGAACTAAATATCAACTATTGACGAACAGAGTTGTCTGATGTATTCTGAATTTGCAAAATACATCAGACAACAGCACAAAGCCATCCGCCAACCAATCAACTGACCGCATCCCCGCACACCGCTGGGGCACGCCGAACGATATGAAGGGCACGGCCATCTTCCTTTCCTCCCACGCCTCCGACTATCTCAACGGTGCGGTCATCCCCGTTGACGGCGGCTATCTTGTCAAGTAAAGGCGGGGGGAAGCAATGGCAAAATATCTTGTTTGTGTCAGCGATGAGCGCCATGCGAGCTATGAGATCGAGCGCGCCATTCTGGAAAAGGCTGGTGCAGAGCTGAAGTTCTGCCACTGCGAAAGCGCTGCGGATATCGCCGCACAGTGTGCGGATGCGGACGCCGTACTGCTTGACCTTGCACCTATGACCGCCGAGGCGGTCGCAGGGTTGAGAAAATGCAAGGTCATCAGCCGCTACGGTGTCGGTTTTGAGAATGTCGATCTGGATGCGGCGACCGCCGCAGGCATTCAGGTCACCAATGTTCCCGATTACTGCATGGAGGATGTTTCCGACCATGCGTTGGCGCTGATGCTTTCCTGTCTGCGTCATATCCCACTGCGCGACCGCGAGGTCCGCGAGGGGAAATGGAACATTCAGGCAGACAGCTTCCGGCTGAAGGGCAAAACGCTCGGTGTCATCGGCGCAGGCCGCATCGCGCGCGCGCTGATCCGCAAGGTCAGCGGCTTCGGTTTTGCCGAGGTCGTGGCATACGATCCCTATATCAGCGCTGAGCAGTTGGCTGAGATCGGCGTGCGCAAGGTGGAAAAGGAGGAGCTGTTCCGCATTTCCGATATCATCTCCCTCCATCTGCACGCCAATGCTGAGACAAACGGCATGATCTGCAAGGAGACGCTTGCACTGATGAAGCCGACGGCGATCCTCATCAACGTCAGCCGCGGTCCGCTCGTCAAGGACGAGGATCTGCTCGACGCGCTGCGCGGACACCGCATTCTTGCGGCGGGGCTTGATACGCATAATCACGAACCGCTCGGCGCGCAGTCGCCCTTCTGCCAGCTTGACAATGTTGTGCTGACCGATCATACGGCCTACTCCACGGCGGAGGGCGTAACGGAGCTCAAGACCAAGGCGGCGCAGAACGTTGTGGACGTACTGGAAGGGAGAACTCCTCGCTATCCGGTCAATCACCTATAATTATTCCACTTGTTTGCCCGAAAAGGGCGGGAGGTAAAAAATATGACAGCATTAGAAAGACTCTATAACGCGGCAGTGGTGCCCGTCGTCGTGCTTGACGACGCGGCGGATGCGGTACCCACTGCAAAGGCGCTGCTCGCGGGCGGCGTGGACGTGATGGAGATCACGTTCCGTACGGCGGCGGCCGCCGATTCCATCGCGGCCGTCGCCAAGGAGTGCCCCGACATGCTCGTGGGCGCGGGCACGGTCATCACACTCGAGCAGTGCAGGAAGGCCGTCGCCTGCGGCGCAAAGTTCATCGTCTCCCCGGGCTACAGCGAGGAGGTCGTGAGCTGGTGCGTGGAGAACAACGTCGCCATCACTCCGGGCTGCGTCACGCCGACCGAGATCATGGCCGCGATGTCCCACGGCCTGAAGGTCGTGAAGTTCTTCCCGGCGAACGTCTACGGCGGCCTGAGCGCAATGAAGGCGCTCTCCGGTCCCTTCGGCGGCATCAAGTTCATCCCCACCGGCGGCGTGAACGACAAGAACCTTGCCGAGTATATCTCCGCGCCGTTCATCCATGCCGTCGGCGGCAGCTGGCTGTGCGCCAAGGCGGACATCGCCGCGCACAACTTCGACAAGATCACGAGCCTCTGCAAGGAGGCGCGCAAGACCGCGCTCGGCTTTGAGATCGCGCACGTCGGCGTGAACGCCGGCGACGCGGAGGAGTCCCTTGCGGTGTGCCGCGCGCTCGACGCGGCCTTCGGCTTCGGCGTGAAGGAGGGCAACAGCTCCAACTTCGCCGGCAGCGGCGTGGAGGTCATGAAGAGCCCCTATCTCGGCAAGAACGGCCATATTGCGGTCAAGACCAATTCCATTCCCCGCGCGGCGGCGGAGCTTGCCAGGAACGGCTTCACGCTTGACGAGTCCACCGCCAAGTACAAGGGCGAGAAGATGGTCGCGGTCTATCTCAAGCAGGAATTCGGCGGCTTTGCCGTCCACCTGCTGCAGAAGTAAGGGAGGAACGAACGATGAAATTTCTGACTTTTGGTGAGATCATGCTGCGCCTGAAGGCGCCCGGACAGGAGTGCTTCTTCCAGTCCCCGATGCTCGAGGCCACCTTCGGCGGCGGCGAGGCCAACGTGGCCGTCTCCCTTGCCAACTACGGCGAGGACGCGGCGTTCCTGACCGTTTTGCCCGACAATGCCATCGCGGACGCCTGCAAGGCGGAGCTGCGCCGTTTCGACGTGGATACCAAGCGCATCGTCACGGGCGAGGGCCGTATGGGTATCTACTATCTCGAGGGTGGTGCGAACCAGCGTCCGAGCAAGGTCGTCTACGACCGCGCGTGGTCTGCCATCGCGCTGGCCAAGCCCGGCGATATCGACTGGGACAAGGCCTTTGAGGGCGTGGAGTGGTTCCACATCACCGGCATCACGCCCGCCATCAGCGAGAGCGCGATGGAGCTTTCCGTTGCGTCTGTCAAGGAGGCGAAGAAGCGCGGCATCACCGTCTCCTGCGACCTCAACTACCGCAAGAACCTCTGGAAGTACGGCAAGAAGGCCAGCGAGGTCATGCGCGAGATCGCAAAGTATGTGGATGTCGCCATCGCCAACGAGGAAGACGTGCAGAAGTCCCTTGAGATCACCGTGGACGATGTGAACGTCGAGTCCGGCGAGCTGGACCGCGCAAAGTACAAGGCGCTCGGCGACAAAGTGCTCGCGGCGTATCCCGATATGAAGATGATCGCCATCACGCTGCGCGAGAGCCACAGTGCCGATTGGAACGGCTGGGCGGCCTGCCTGAACGACGGCAAGGACTTCTACGTTTCCAAGAAGTACGAGATTCGCGACATCGTGGACCGCGTCGGCGGCGGCGACAGCTTTGCCGGCGGCCTGCTCTACGGTCTCAACCACTATGAGGACAAGCAGTCCGCGCTGGAGTTTGCCGTGGCAGCGAGCTGCCTGAAGCACTCGGTCATCGGCGACTTCAACCGCGTGAATCTTTCCGACGTGACCAAGCTCATGGGCGGCGACGGCACCGGCAGAGTGCAGCGGTAAGGCGGATGAACTGCTTTTACTGCGAAAAGGACGAGCGCTGCTGGCGCTGATGACGCCGCTGACCGAGCTTCAGCGGTCGGATGTTTATCTTTTCAACGACCAGAAGCACAAGGGACGCTGCGTCGTGGCGCTCAAAGGCCATCACGACGAGATGTTCGAGCTCGATGACGAGCAGCGCAGCGGTTTTTTTGCCGAGGTTTCCCTCATGGCGCACGCGATCGCGAACTACACGAAGGCGGATAAGATCAACTACGCGATCTACGGCGATATCGTTTCGCATTTTCATGTGCACCTCGTTCCGAAGCATCGGGACGGTTTGCAGTGGGGCGGACCCTTACCGATACGCTGCCGAAGGTGACGCTGAGCGCGGAAGAATTCAAAGCGGTCGGCGACGGCCTTCTCAGCGAGCTGGAAAAGCTGAAAAAATGATAAAAAATGGGATGTACCGCGCGGTACATCCCATTTTTTGCCGGTCAGGATCATTCCATATAGGCGCCCTTCATGGGGCTCACGGCATGCTCGGTATAACGCTTGAGCAGGCCTTTTTTGTATTTGGGCGGCTTTGCCTGCCAGCGCGCGGCGCGCGGCAAGAATGGCGTCGATCTCGCCGGGCGTTTTTTCCTCGCCCTTCACGCCGACGATCGCCAGCACGCGGCCGGGAACATCGATGCGGATCAGATCGCTCTCTTCCACCAGTGCGATCGGCCCGCCGACAGCGGCCTCGGGGCTGACGTGGCCGATGACCGGGCCGCGGCTTGCGCCGGAAAAGCGCCCGTCGGTGATGAGAGCTACGCTGGAAGCGAGCGCCGGGTCTGCGCAGATGGCCTCGCCGGTATAGAACATCTCGGGCATCCCGCTGCCGCGCGGACCCTCATATGCAATACTACATCATCTGCAAGGTCAGGGGTAGTATGCGTAGTCCGGAGACAACAATAAAGCCGTGCGAGGAGTATTCCCTTGAGTAAAATCAATGGCCTTCATCGTTTGAACTATATGGAACACTCCTACGAGTTTGAATTGTTTTCAATTTTTGGACATGACACCGCTAAGATCAAGAGTAGGTAGCGGGCTTCTGACGAAAAAGGCATGTCCTGTGCGGCAGCTAAAATTCAGCCTTATTTTAGCCTTTCTGCATTGATACGAGATAAGATTACCTAACATGAGATGGCAATAAAATCGCATGACTTCCCCACATTATGGTACCGGTTGGCATAGGCAGGGACGATCTAAAACACCTTTTTGCCGGTTCGAGTTCTGTACCGCGCACCAGAAAAAACCTTGAAGCTTCAGTGGCTTCAAGGTTTTTTTATTGCCCTGAGGTGCCATTTACCCTTTATCGTACCCTTTATAAATTGAGAACATTTGTAATGAAACCCTCCATACGCTGCGCGCTGACCGAGCGCATATCGTCTGTAAAATGACCGTAGACATCAAGGGTGAAAGCGGCGGTCGCATGACCAAGATTACTCTGCACGGTTTTGATGTCATCACCGGCGCGGATGCAGTTCACGGCGTAGGTATGACGAAGATCGTGTATCCTTGCGTCGGAAAGGCCAATACGTTTCACGATACGCTTGAAGCTATCAAAGATCGCGCGGTAGGAGATATAGCGTCCGAACTCATTGGTGAACACCAAGCCGCTGTCCTCCCATGCCGGGCCTGCCTTTAACCGCTGCTTGGCCTGCTGCACCTTCTGCGCTTGCAGCAGCTTCATCACATACGGCGCGGGTGTGATGGTACGGCTCTTGTTGTTCTTCGGTGGGGAGAAGTAATAGGTCCCACCCTTTCGCTGGCTTCTACGGAGCTGTTTATTGACGAGAATCGTACCCTTTTCAAAATCAACACAGTCCCACATCAGGCCGAGCAGTTCGCCCTCGCGCAAGCCGGTGAAGAGATCAACAGTGAGCGGAATTTCATACTTGCTGCCTTTTAGGAGATTCAAAAGCTGAGCGGTCTGTTGGTCGGTCAGCGGATGGATCTCTTTTTTGACGATTTTGGGCAGAACACACGCGGTCGTCGGATTGTAGCGGATGTAGTTGAGAAGAACGGCCTGTTGGAGCGCCTTGTGCAGCACACCGTGAATGTTCTTGATGGTTTTCGCACTTAGTGCGGGTTGTCCGTCGCGTTCCTGCGAGAGCGAGTTATAGAGGCGCTGGACCGCATGAGCCTTTAGTGTTTCAAGCGGAATATTGCCGAGTGCAGGCCGCAGATACAGCTTAGCCTGCCGTTCGTAGAGATACGCTGTGGAATCCTTGACGCCGATTTGATAGTCTTTCAGCCAAATATCAAGCCATTCATTCACGGTCATTTTACAAGGCTCTTGGTATACTCCGCTGTCGATCTCCGCGGTGATCGCGGTGAGCTTCTGCCGAACCTCCTTCTGCGTCTTTCCGTAGACGGATTTTTGAATCTGCTTTCCCGTTCCGGGATCGATGCCAAGGGTATAGCGTGCCTCCCAGCGTCCGTCAGGGCGCTGGCGGATCGTGCCGCCGCCCTTGGCTCCTTTTGTCATTCGTGTTGCCAATGTTTCCTCCATTTCTTCTGAAATCATAAAACGGCCAGTCAGTCCGTTGTTTTATCGCTGTTTGTCGCTGTCGAGCCATGCGACAAAGTCTTCGAGCGGCAGCTTGCCTGCTACGCAGGCGTCGCGCTTTTCCCGCGCCGTCTTCGACCATGCGGTGAACTCTGCCTTGCTCATCGTTCCATACCGCACGCGGGCGTTGTGTGCCTTGTAGGAGCGTGTAAACTCCCGCGCGGCAGGATTCTTCATTTGCCTGCTCTGATACTGCACGACGGCTCCCATTTGGCGGCAGGTCTTTTCCGAGCCTTCCATCAACCGTGTGCAGTAGTCCTGCGTGATGTTGCCGGTCACAACAAAGTATCTGCCGCAGTTTTTACACTTGTGGATCGGGAGCGGCAGGCGGAGACAATAGGCTTTCAGGTAGTTGTAGAGGTCTCGCACGGTGTTGGGATAGAGCACCTCGCGCAGCGCTGTCCTGATGCTACGCTCCCGCAGCATCTCCACGCTGTAATGGTAGGCGCTGTTATACGCTGGGCTGTCCAGCATGACCTCCTCTGTGGCAAGCTCGCCATAGCGCATATCGTCGAAATGGAGCAACGCATCGTAATGCGCCTCGCGGTAACGCTCTGCCGTGGAGTAGTCCGGCTTGTACCGGTCATCCAGACATAATTCGATCAGGGTCTTTGCATCACGGACGATGGCTTCAAAATCGTTGGCGAATGAAAGGACAATCGCTGCGTCAGCATCCTGACCGTGCAAGTATGCCGACTCCAACTCACTCAGCTCTTTCACGAGCAGGCCGAAGAAAGGGTGTACCTTGCAAAGCGGCATCGACAGCTCCAGCAGCTTTCTCCATGCGGCCTCGTCCTTTTCCGTTTGTACCAGCTTATTGATCTCGGACAATACGCAATAGGCCTCGTAAAAGTCCGTATCGTAAAGGTCGATGAGACATTGGCCGAGATCCTGCGTTTGATCGAGATAGGTCATGCGGCTGCCCAAGGTTCGGTCATACAGCGCAATGTGTTCTTTTCGTTCCGGCGTGACGTAATACCGGAATTCCATGTGTTCGGGAAAGACCATAGCTGCCCTCCTGTTAGATACAGTGAAATATGTACGTTAAATTATCTATTTACTTTTCCATACAAACACTATACAATCATACCATAATAGTTACATTGTGTATTATAGTCTTTATAATCCATAATATCAACTAGAATTTTCAAAGGAGGTCACACATGAACGACAACTACGAAGTAACCGTCAAAGCAGGCAGCGGCTGGACAGACATGGGACAATAGTGGCGGGGAGTTGTGAAACTTTCCACCACTATAATGTTCAGGGTGTGAAGTAAATGACGAGCAATGAGCTGAAACATGAAGCCAAGAAGCAGGAATGGAGCATGTCTATACAGGAATGCAGGGGCAGCGGTCTCTCTGTAAGTGAATGGTGCCGGCAGCGGGGTGTTACGACAGCCACCTATTACCGTTGGGAACGGGAGCTGCTGACAGGCGTACGGAAAAACGGAGCACCGACATCAACGGCTGTGACCTTTGCGGAGTTACCGGCGCCGAAACAGGTATCATGCAACGTTGCGGAATGTTGCGCCACACTGCATATTGGAAAGGCCAGTCTGGACATTTACCCCGGTTGTAACGCGGAACAGCTGAGACTGCTGGTGGAGCTCCTGCGCCTATGTTGAACGACTTCACCGGTGCAGATCAAGTCTACATCGCCTGCGGCTACACGGATCTGCGTAAAGGCATAGATGGTCTGGCGCGGCTCGTCCAGCAGCAGTTTGAACTGGATCCGTTTACCAACACGCTGTTCCTGTTCTGCGGACGGCGGCGAGACCGTATCAAGGGCTTGTACTGGGAAAAAGATGGCTTCATCCTGCTGTACAAGCGACTGGAGCAGGGCGCGTATCAATGGCCGCGCTCAGAATCTGAGGTGAAGGCTTTAACGCCGCAGCAGTACCGCTGGCTCATGGAGGGACTGCAAATTGAGCAGCCGAAAGCCCACCGTCCGGTGACAGGATTGAGCGCAGTCTGAGCAGAGAAAAGTGGCTGAAAACCATTGAAAATACTGGCTTTTCTCTCTGCCTTGTTGTATAATTTCCTCATGGAAAACAGAGAAATGCAGACAAGCAACACGGAAGAAATGGTGACCATTTCCCGTGCGGAATATGAGCGCTTGCAGCAGGAAAAAGCACGGAATGCAAAGCTGGAAGCAAAGTTTGCTGCCCGTGAACAGGAGCAGGTGCAGGTCATCACCAGCCTGACACTGCAGAATGAGTGGCTGCTGGAGCAGCTGAAGCTGTCCAAGAAGAAGCTGTTTGGCCGTTCTTCAGAGCAGGCGGAGCAGATGGTCATGGAGCAGCTGAGCCTGACCTACAACGAGCTGGAGGCCTACGCCTTTGACACCAAAGCCGCCACGGAGAAGCAGATCACCGTGAAGGCACACGAGCGCAAACGGCAATCCGGCAATGTGCTGGATGTCGTTCCGGAGGGTACTCCCACCGAGGTAGTGGAGCACCGCCTGCCGGAGAACGAACTGACTTGTTCTGCCTGCGGCAGCAAATTGGCGGAGATTGGCAAGGAAGTCCGCCGCAGCTTAATGATGAAGCCGGCAGAGTTCTGGGTGCGTGAGGACGTGTACTACACCTACGCCTGCAAGAATTGTGAGCAAGAGACCGGTGAAGCCAACATTGTGAAGGCGGCGAAAGAGCCTGCGCTGCTGCCCGGCAGCTTTGCCTCTGCGGAGGCGGTGGCTTATCTGGCAACGCAGAAATTTGTCATGTACTCGCCGCTGTACCGTCTGGAGCAGGAGTTTAACCGACAGGGCTTGAAGCTGTCCCGGCAGACCATGGCCAACTGGCTGCTGAACACTTCGGAGAAGTGGCTGCGACCGGTCTACGATACGCTGCGCGAGCAGCTTTGCAGGGAGCCGGTGCTGCACGCCGACGAGACGACCTTGCAGGTGTTGAAAGAGCCGGGACGTTCCTCCGCCAGCAAGTCCTACATGTGGCTGTACCGCACCAGCGGCTGCACAAAGCAGGCCATTGTGCTGTATGAGTACCAGCCTACGAGAAAAGCGGAGCATGCTGAACATTTCCTGCAAGGCTTCTCAGGATGGCTGCACGCGGACGGATACCAGGGATACCACAAGCTGCCGGGCAACATCCGTGTGGTGGGCTGCTGGGCACATGCGAGGCGAAAATTTGACGAGGCGTTGCAAACGCTGCCCAAGGAGATGCAGAAGGACGCTCCGGCAGCGATTGGCGAATGCTATTGCTCCCGACTTTTCAAGCTGGAGCAGGCGTTTGCGGAGCTGGCGCCGGAGGAACGATATGAAAAGCGGCTGGAACAGGAGAAACCTGTTTTAGACGCGTTGTTGTCGTGGGCAAATGAGATGCAGGCGAAAACCGCGCCGAAATCCGCGTTGGGCAGGGCCATCCACTACCTGTTGGAGCAGTGGCCATACCTGACAAGGTATCTGGAGGATGGCCGTCTGGAGCTGAGCAACAACCGTGCCGAGCGCAG
>OGIE01002366.1_pt1 | contig 23351 bp, 16 predicted proteins | sample 1571581 | NCBI WGS metagenome assembly OGIE01 (sample SAMEA2582021, study PRJEB24529) | metagenome | biome: Human gut stool | place: China | collected 2011
TGAAATATTGAATTTTCAAGGTGCGAATCCCATTTTAGGTATGGGAAGTCTTAGTACTTTAATTTTCTTGAAATTTAGCTTTCTGTTGTTTTTACAACGAGCAACTAGGTTGCCAGAGATCTAGAACTTGTAAATATCAATGTCACAGTTTTTTTTTGAAGGGTTTTGAGTATGGCGTCTTTTATGTAGGAGATAGTAGAGTCGGTATGGGATATGTAGTTACGCCAGTCATCTTTTCGGATTTTTGTAATATGCCGACTCTGTTTAGTCTAGTATATCAATAAATTGAAATCAGCGAAAAAATGTGGATTTGATGCTTCTATTGGTGTTTTTCGCAGAAAGGTGAATTTATAGAAATGAAAGTTCGTAAAAGTACTGTATTTATGTATATACTTGCGATTGCTTTGATTGCAGGATCTTCTGCATATATTAAATTAAATCATAGTATAAGTATGATGATAAACATTGTTGAAATGGCAGCTGTCGTATTTTTGTTGTTAGAAGAGTTAATGAGCAAATCACTTAACAGGTATTCTTATGTTCTAATTGCTTTTTTTGTAACATTAGGGATTTCAACTTACCTTGGATCATGTGAATATAATAGTTATATTGTTTATTTTATTCAAGCATTAACGGCTACCCTTTTTATTGAAAGAGGAGTGAAAAAGAAAAAAACAGAAACGCTTATTGTATTGAGGAATGTTTTGTTCTTCTTTCTATTAATTAACCTGGTAACGCTTATTGCTTTTCCGCAAGGATTAGGAAGATATGGATATAATGCATCAAAAGATAATTTCTATTATTTTTTAGGTTTACGAATTGCATTTACACCGTTTGTTATTACTGAGTTATTTTTATCTCATATAGTAGATTTTATGCAGGAAAAGAAGATTTCTTCTTTTACGAAAGTGTCATTTGGAATAGGTGTGCTTACCTTTTTAATAGAGCAGGTAGTTACTGGATTGGTAGCGATTGTTATTATTTACGCATTATTGTTTGTAATTATGAGAAAGAATATAAAAGTAAATATGTTTTTGATTTATTTTATTTATGCAATGGGTTTTATACTTATTGTGGTTTATAACATTCAGTATAAAATTCCGTTCTTTTCGTATCTTTTGGAAGATGTGATGCATAAAGATTTAAGCTTTGACAATCGGACAACTATCTGGGCGGCTACAATAGCGTCTTTTATAAAACGACCTTTATGGGGATATGGTGCTACTGGAGGCGGTGGTGTTTTAGTTGAATTTAAATATCGAGTAGCTACGCTGTCAGCCCATAACCAAATACTTAATACTCTTTATGAAGGTGGCATTATTTCATTCAGTTTTTTTGTGATTATGTTTGGACTAGTAGCAGAAAAAATTAAAAAATATTCTTCAATAAAAGTGACTAAAGTATATACATGTTTTCTTATAGGTTATTTGATGATCATGTTTACGGAAGTTCAGACGACTAAGGCTCTATTGTTTATCACACTAGCAATTATTGCAAATACAGATAAACTAATTAAAACGAATTAAGGAGATAATGAGCATGAAATTTGGATTGCTAACAATACATAATACCCAAAACTACGGATCTTTATTACAAACGTATAGTACTTATAAAGCATTCGATAAGTTAGGATTGGATATTGATCTAATTGACTACCGAAACGATGCAATTACTAAAAGAGAAAAACCGAGCAATTTGACAGATTCCAAATCAATAAAGCAGTTTATTAAATATATTATTTGGGGAAATGCTCAGAAGAAAAAATATAATTCGATTATGCAATTCCTTAAAGATAATACATCTATGAGTCCAGAATACAATAAAGCATCCATAAAAAATGCTAATAAAGAATACGATGGTTTTATTGTTGGTAGTGATATTGTGTGGGGAACAAATATTACTGGCGGAGATATGACCTATTTTTTGGATTTTGCGTCTAATGATAAGCGGAGATATTCGTTTTCATCATCCATAGGCACAAAATGGACATCTGATGAGTGTAATATGATTAAGCCACTTTTACAAAAATTTGAAAAGATTTCTGTAAGAGAAGAACTGGCATCAGAATGGATTGAACAATTGCTTGGAAAAAAGCCTACGGTAACGTGTGATCCTACTGTATTATGGGAGCCTAGTTTCTGGGGGAAATTTGTATTAGATGGGTATGCGCCTAAAGAAAAATATGTTCTTATATATGCGGTAAATCCTGATAAAAGGAATATAACAGATGGTATTGAGTATGCTAAAAAGAATGGGATGCCGGCATACTTTATTAATTTTTACACACCGGTGAAAGGAACAAAAACAATAAGACCAACAAACGTAAATGAATGGATTACTTTATTTGCAAATGCAGATACTGTATTCTCAGCTTCTTACCATGGATTGCTATTCTCATTATATTTTAAAAAGAATATTTTCTTTTATAATAGAGGAGAAAAGTCAAGGATGATTTCTTTGTCAAAGGCTTTAAATATAGAAGATCGTGAAGGAAATGCTAAAAACATTGAAAAAGATAATCCAATTAATTATGCTGTTGTATGGGACAAATTGGAACAAATGCGTGTAGAATCTTGGAAGGTTTTAGAATCAATGTTTTATTAAGCAATTTGGAGCGTGACTCTTAAGCAGTCGTTGGGAGGTTTTTAAATGGCAGAAACAATAACTAAAGAAAATAGAGGTAAGCAAGCATTAAAATCAGGAGTATGGTATACTATTTCTTCCATCTCTGTCAAAGCTATACTTATCATAACTACACCATTGTTTACACGTTTGATGACTACATCAGAATATGGTGTATCTTCAACATTTACAACGTGGTTTACGGTGCTGAATGTTATATGCTCCCTTAATTTATGGTATAGTGTTGGAAGAGCAAAATTGGATTTCCCAGGGAAGTTGGAAGAATATGTTGCATCTGCTCAGTTATTAGCGCTGATATTTTGCTCAATTCTAAGTGGTGGGGCAATTTTGTTATTAGATCGGGTTACGAATTGGCTTGAAATGGATAAAGCATTGGTAATCGCTTTAATTGTTTATTTATTGGCATATCCATCTGTCCAGCTAACACAGTCAAAATTCAAATATCAATATAATTATAAAGGAAATATTTGGATTACAATTTATACAACAGTTGCAACAACTGTTCTTTCTTTGATGTTTGTTTTACTTATTCCATCGCATAGGGCTTTAGGAAAAGCACTTGGAGCAGTTGTATCATCAGTACTGTTTGCAGTTGGAGTTTGGAGTCTTTCGCTTAAAAGAGGGTATGTTAAGATAAATGTGGAGTATTGGAAGTATGGTTTGATTATTTCCGTTCCTTTAATTCTTAATTCAATCTCATTAAATATCCTTGCACAGTCAGATAGAGTGTTTATAACTAAGTTTTGTGGGTCTAATTTTACAGGTATTTATAGTCTTGCTTATAGTTATGCAATTCTAATCAATATAGTACTTAATGCAGTTAATGAGGCTTGGTTACCTTGGTTTCATGATTCATTAAATGATAAATTATATGATGCAATCCGTAAGAATGTAAAACCTTTAATTATTTTTGGTTGTTGGTTTGGTGTGGGATGTATTGCGATAGCACCGGAAGCAATTGCATTGCTTGGAGGAAGTGCTTATCGGGAGGGAATTTGGGTTGTTCCACCAGTAACTATAGGAGTTGTTTGTAGTTACATTTTTCAACATTATGAACACATTGAGCTTCATCTGAAGAAAACTTGGTATATATCTTTTGGAACTGTTGTTGCAGCAGGAATTAATATTGTATTGAATTATGTATTTGTGCAACTTTACGGATTTGTTGCTGCGGCATACACAACACTTTTTTGTTATTTTGTCTTGATGATTTTACATCATTTCATCAGTCGATATGTACTTAAGTTACATTTATATGATGATAAATTTATGTATTTGGCTGTTTTAGTGACAGGCATTTTAGGCGTAATGTTTATGACTTTATATGATAAATTTTGGATCTGGAGATGGATTTTGATTTCTGTAATCAGTCTTGTTTATCTTTGGGTTAATAGGAAACTTTTTAAATCAGTAATATCAAAATTTATGTCAAGAAAAAGGTAAAATGCAGGAGGATAATTACATGTATAGAAGGGGTAAAAGACACCGTAAATTTGTAAATATTGCACTTACGATTGTATGCGTAGTGGCTTTTATTGCCTTAGGTACACTGTTGTATATTCATGATAAAGAAGAAAAACTACAACAGGCTAGATATGAGCAGATGGCTCGCGAGGATCGAGAAGATCGGGAGAAAAAAGAAGCTTCAAGCAATATTACATTGATTCAGGATAATGCTAGTTTTTTTGATAATAGTGAAGCTAAAGAAATAATTTCTTCAGAGAAAATGTGTGAAATAGCACACTTTGTATCTGGTTATTATAATAAGGCGTCTGTAAGTTTTTCTTTGGATAAAATTAACGTTGAGAATTATTCGGAGAATGATTTGAATATGTTGGTGTTTTCAGCGTATTCTGAAGAAAATGCTGAGGCAATTGTTGTTCGTATTGGAACAGAAGCAAGCAAGTATTTTATTAGTAAAGAAAAAAGTGTATTTTATTTGCCAGTTTCAAGTCTTGGAACTATAAGTATTTCGCTTGATGGTGATTTCCAAAATACATATATTGGGAATATTGGAATTTATAGAATGGAAAATTCAGACATTAGACTGTGTAAATATGGACAATATGATTGGGAGGGAGGAAAAAAAGAGTTTCAACTTTTAAATATAGATAACACCGCATGTAGAGATATTTTAGTCTCAAGGGATTATAATTATGTGTTATTAAAAAATGAATTAAGAGTTCTAGGAAAAGATGATCAGATTATTGGCACATTATCAGGGCTTGGCAATACGGTACACATGTGTTTTGTAAATGATAAGACACTAGCAATTACTGCCAGAGAGAATGATGTTTATTTGGTGGATATTAGTGAGGCCTCCAATCCTAGGATTATATCTACTTATGATGGTTTAGATTTGGAAACAGGAATTGCATCGAACGGTCAGTATCTATTCATTTGTAGCAGATATTATGGTGTTGAGCTTGTTGATATATCAGACATTAGTAAACCGGTAACATGTTCAGTGATATATACAGGAGGAGAATGTATTGAATGTGCGATTGAAGGAAATAGACTATATATTAGCAATTGGAATTTGAAAAAAGTATTTGTGTATGATGTATCTAATCCTAATAAACCAATTGAATTATATAGTATTTCTACTGATGGAAATCCATATGGTTTAGAGATTTTAGATAACAAGCTTTTTGTTGCGACTGGTCATCATTCTGCCAGTGATCATACTACTATAAAGTCAGGTGGTTATGGAGCAGGTCATGGATTTGAAATTTATGATATTTCAGGAGAAAAAGCAGTTTGGGTTTCAACATCTAAAATAGATGGTCGCTTGTATTATGCTTCTGATGATAGTTGGGGAATATACATTAATGGTAATTATGCATTTCTCTCCAGTACATATGCTGGCGTGTTTATATATGATATTTCTGATATATCAAATCCTAAAAGAGTGGGTACTGCAGAGGTGCGGATTGCAAATGGAACAGAGCAATATTCATATTATGAAAGTGATAGATATATTTTTCCATACAATCCCGTAGACTATATAAATGATACTTTTGCAAAAATAGCATTTGATGATGGAATGGTATATTTAGCAGGACAAACTTCTGGTTTATATAAAATGTCTTTTGAAGAATCAACATATCACGATAAAAAAATGGGAGATATTTTGGAAGCCAATAATGGAGAATACTTTACCAGTTTTAAGAAAATTAATACGCGTAAGGTAAATTCTTCAGTTGTAACTACGGGATATTGTGTAAATGCTATATGTGAATATAATGGTTTTATTTTCTTAGGATGCGGTGATAATGGAATTAATGTACGTGACAAAGTAGGGAAGGAGCTGTTCTCAGTGGATACTCCAGGTCCTGTTCAGGATCTTAAAATAGTGGGAAACTATATGTATGTTGCTGAAGGAAATTATGGCATTGAGGTATATTCGATTGGTAATGATGGTAAACTTCAATTAGCAAATGTTTATCGTTGTAAACTGAGAAATGAAACTGTTACTCAGTTAGATATTGCCCCTGATGGAAGAAATATGTTAGTGCAGGATGGCTGGACAAGATTAGCTATATTTAATATTTCTTCTTCAGATGGTACGCTGGATTTGGTTGAAAATCTTACTTCGAGCAGTATGTATTTTCGCAATATGATCAATTCAGATGGCGCGACTGCTACTATTGGTTATGAAGATTCTCGTGAAGTCAAGATATATACGGTTAATGGTACGAGTCTTTCTGAAATCGCTGCTTTACCTAATTCAGTATATGATGAGCGTAATGGAATGTGTTTTTATGATGATAAATTAATCGCAATAACAGGAGGCGGATTTGCCGTAATTCCTATTAAACAATTAACAACGATGGATGATTTAAGCAATCTTTCAGTAAATACTTTCGGTGAGGATTTAAAGCTGAAGGGAAAGGTTGTAGCAAATGATGGAGTTATGGTAGTTACTGATCCTTACGATAAAAAAGTAACTGTATTGGATATAACTGATTTGGATGATCCTCACGTTATTTTATCTGTTAATACCAGTGGAAATCCTGATATTGCATATATTACAAATGATAGTGTTTTGGTGCCATTAAAATACCAGGGCTATATTAATATAGAAAGATGATTGCTTCCAAGAACTGTCGGGTGTCAGGTGTGCAAAATAGTTAAGACACCACCGCAAAATGTTAGAAAATAAAGGACGGAGAGTAACCAGCTAATAACTAGCTGGTTACTCTCCTAAATTTACTCGTAAAGTAATAACAAATCAAGCTGTCAGATAGGATCTGTTAGCAAGGACCACATTTATTTCAAATATGCTGAAAAATACAAAAATGATTGAATGATCTAAAGTTAAGTGGCAATATTTATATCAATGATGGAAGTGGATTATGAATGAAAATACATTAAAAAATAGAATTAGATCATTACAAGGCATGCGAGCTATTTTGTTCTTGGGTGTATTGAGCTTTCACTGTGGGATAGGAAATCAAGGCGCGTGGTGTGTGTCCGTTTTCTTTATATTATCAGGGTTTGTGTATTCTTATCATTATCTTTTAGATGGTATAAATTTAGAAACCAATTTTAAATCAAGAGTAGAGTTTACTCTTACTAAAATTATGAAGTTATATCCTATGCATTGTGTCATGATGATAGCAAAACTTCTTTTGATGATAATAAAGGGAGCAGGAATTGCCTATATTATTAGTCTTTACGAAACAATAATTCCTAATATATTTCTTATACAAAGTTGGTATCCAGATTCTCGATACTATTTTAGTTATAATGGTGCGTCATGGTATCTATCAACGACATTATTTTTATACTTTATGTTTCCAATAATTTTGAAAAGATTACGAAAGTTTGGAAGTAAAAAAGTACTATGTTATCTTGGAAGTGTTATTGTAGTTCAGTTAAGTGTAGCGATATACTTAATGTATACACCACATCCTTTGCAGATTGGAAATAATTTTAGAAAATGGGTTACCTATATTTGTCCTATTTATCGATTGGGAGATTTTATAATAGGATGTTGTTTGGGATACTTTTATATTCATAGGAAGAAAAACCAAGAGAGTCTGATAAGAGGAACTGTTAAGGAATGCGGAGCAATTGTATTTGGAATAATTCAGATATTTATTTATACGATTTTGCAATCGAATTCTAAATGGGATTCGGTAAGATATTCGATATTATTTATTCCGTCCTCTATGTTAATTGTATATTTTCTAGCCGAGGACAATGGCGGAGTTTCTTGGGTGCTAAGTCGGAAATGGATAGTTAAATTAGGAGAATTAAGTGCGGGGATGTATATTACCCACCAAGTGATTATTGGATACATAAACGCAATAGGAGTAGAAGAAAAGTATGTGGTTTGTATTTTAGCGTATTTAGTGTGTTTAGTATGTACTAATTTATTTTTGAAAAGTGCTAAAATCATAGAATATTTTTTTGAAAGAATTTGATAGTCAGCTAATCGGTGATTTCCTTTGTTATAGTGGCTGCAAAATGAAGATAGAAAAACTTAAGGAGATAGAGTATGAAAAACACGACATTACTTATTATGGCGGCCGGAATCGGTAGCCGATTTGGAACAGGAATTAAAGAAAGACCTGTTGGCGCAGATGGACGATACCAAAAGTCCTGCGTTCCTGCTTCGGAACAATGTGAACACAGAAGAGACCCGGAATCTTTTGAATGAACATGGCTATACAGAATTGATCTTGTATGATGCTTCCCTGCAGGCTGGTATGCAGGAAAATGGGAAACCATACATTTGCTATGGTTTTTTCAAGCAGCCCGTCTACTACGCAGACCATATTTCTCAAGTTGTTACAGCACATACCATGATGCTTGCATTGTTTAATTTTTCAACGATTCAAAGCGGAACGCTCCAGATTTCAGATGTTGAAAGATTTATGACGCTGGTAGACGACCGGAAAGCGGCCAATGAGTTGCGTTATGTTGACCTGAACAGTGCTTTTCAAGCAGTGGCCGACCAGAGTGCCATCCAGCAAGAGTGGCAGGAATCCTATGAAAAATATGAAGCGGAGCAGGAAAAACGCATTCAGGAACTCGAAGAAAAAATCAGTGCAATCTACAGCCGTTGGGATGAGTATTGAAGGAGTATGATATGGAAAAGACTTCGGAACTTTTGATTTATCTCATGGCCTGTTCACTGCAAGGCACAAAGCCGGAAGGAGCACTGCTTGCAAATATTGACTTGGAGGCACTGCTTCGGTTGGCGAAAGCGCATTCCGTTTCTTCAATGGTGTGCATGGCGCTGGAACAGACCGATGCGTTCCAGCACGCCGCTGAAACCACCCGGCTGAAATGGCTGGATAGCAAAAACAAGGCCGTTCGCAAAAATATGCTGCTGGATGCCGAACGGCACCGGCTGGAAAAAGAATTTGCAGAGCATGGTATCTGGTATATGCCGCTGAAAGGCAGCATCCTGAAAGAAGGGTATCCTAAATTCGGGATGCGGGAAATGGCAGATAACGATATTCTTTTTGATGCCTCCAAACGGAAAGAAGTAAAAGCGATTTTTCAGGGCCGAGGATACACTGTAAAAGGATATAACAAGAGTAACCACGATGAGTATGAAAAACCACCAATCTATAACTTTGAAATGCACGTTGAGCTTTATCAAAAGACATACGATACATTCAATGAAAAGTATGCTGACGTAAAACAGCGATTGATCCCGGATGCAGAAGTTCCGTATCGGTTCCATTTCACACCGGAAGATTTCTATGTGTTTGTCATCACGCACGCCTATAAGCATTACAGCAGTAGCGGCACGGGCATCCGCACTCTGGCAGATATTTACATTATGAACCAAAAACTTGGTGGAACCATGAGCTGGGAGTATGTGGATTCGGAGCTGCGAGACCTGAGCATCTTTTCCTACGAGCGCGAAAGCAGAGAACTGGCTCAAAAACTGTTTGGAATCGCTGAACTGCCCACGGAAGCCAATTTGAGTGAAGCTGAACAGCAGATGCTTGCATACTATCTGGGGGCATCTACCTATGGAACGATTGAAAATCGGACTCTGAATCAAATGCAGAAATTGCAGCCAGATGGTGGGGCTATCACAGCGCACACAAAGCGGAAGTATCTTCTCTCGCGTATCTTCCCCGGCAGAGAATGGTGCAAAGCGTATGCACTCACTGTATATAAATACCCTGTCCTGCTACCGTTTTTCTGGGTTTGGCGTCTGATATACAAGGGCATTACGAAACGAAAGAAGGTCACACAGGAGATAAAAGCGATCAAAGCAGGGAAGTAAAACTGAAAAATAGGATGAGAGGGAGCCCACTGGCGTACTGAGTTATTTTACTTAGTTCGCTGGTGAGCTTTTTTGTTTGCCGCAACATTTGACCTGTGTCGCGTTTTTTCTTTGGCGGCGGAAAACAATGCAAGGACGAAAGAAAAAAGCGACATTGGAGCTGATAGGGGCAAGTGTGGCCAAGGTGGTTCCAATCCAAGATGCTAGGGGAATTGAAATCCTGTGCTTCAATACTGCTCCGGCATCTCATCAGGTCACAAATCGTCCATTCCAGATCATACATTGGAATCATATTCCCGTCATTGTCCTTTACAATAATCTTTCCGACATCAAGTAATTCCCTTTTTACCGTATATACGTTACAACTTCCATCCGCTGTAAGCCGGTGTGCATTGTAAATGGAATAAGCGCAGGTCTTACCGCATGATTGGAAATCCGTTCCCGGAGCAGAGGTTGGTCAGCTTTCAAATTCAAGATTGGGGCGGAGCATTCCAGAGACTGTGTACTTTGAGCAGCATCTGAGTACATAGTCACAGGGATGGCATTGCCTTTTATAAGAAAAGATGTAAAGTATTTGTTGAAAATTGGAGACTGAAATATAACAAATTTTGTTACAGGGATGAATTGTTCTCTGACCTGTGATATACTGGAGCCATGGGAAAACGGAGACTTCAGACGTGGTAATTCATAAAGTAAAATGCTCTAAGAGGGGCGTATGAGAAATTTGATATAAGATTGTGTTTCAACGAAGTACAACAGAAGCGAAGAAAAAGGAGAAGAATACTATGAAAATTGCAGTGGCAGGAACGGGATATGTGGGGCTTTCGATTGCGACATTGCTTGCGCAACACCATGAAGTTATGGCAGTGGATATTATTTCTGAAAAGGTTGATTTGATCAATAACAGAAAATCTCCGATTCAAGATGAGTATATTGAAAAATATCTGGCTGAGAAGGATTTGAATTTAACTGCGACGCTGGATGCGAAGAAGGCTTACAGTGATGCGGACTTTGTGGTGATTGCAGCACCTACGAATTATGACAGCAGAAAGAATTTTTTTGATACATCAGCGGTTGAATCTGTTATCCAGTTGGTGATGGAATCTAATCCGAATGCGATGATGGTGATTAAGAGCACGATTCCGGTGGGATATACGGTATCAGTTCGAGAAAAATTCCATTGTGATAATATTCTTTTCAGTCCGGAATTTTTGCGGGAGAGTAAAGCTTTGTATGATAATCTCTATCCATCCCGCATTATTGTTGGTACGGATATGAAAGATCCAAGACTTATAGAATCAGCGCATACATTTGCGGGACTTTTGCAGGAGGGCGCAATCAAGGAAAATATTGATACTTTGATCATGGGATTTACTGAGGCTGAGGCGGTAAAACTTTTTGCAAACACGTATTTGGCTCTGCGAGTATCGTACTTTAATGAGCTGGATACCTATGCAGAAATGAAAGGACTCAATACCCAGCAGATTATTGATGGTGTTTGCCTTGATCCGCGTATTGGATTTTTCTATAACAATCCATCTTTTGGATATGGTGGCTATTGTCTGCCGAAGGATACGAAACAGCTTTTGGCAAACTATGATGATGTTCCGCAGAATATGATGACGGCTATTGTGGAGTCAAATAAAACGAGAAAAGATTTCATCGCAGACCGGGTATTGCAAAAAGCGGGATATTATGCATATGATGATGAAAATACCTATGATGCTTCGATGGAAAAGGATGTTGTAATTGGAGTGTATCGCCTTACGATGAAGGCAAATTCGGATAATTTCCGTCAGTCTTCGATTCAGGGAGTGATGAAGCGGATCAAGGCAAAGGGCGCAACTGTGATTATCTATGAGCCGACATTGGAAGACGGTACAACATTCTTTGGAAGTAAAGTTGTAAATGATTTGCAGAAGTTTAAAGAGCAAAGCCATGCAATTATTGCAAATCGATATGATGGGTGTTTGGATGATGTGAAAGATAAGGTGTATACAAGAGATCTGTACGGCAGAGATTAAAGGAAAAGGTATTGTCAAAGATATTCATTGACGCATGGCTATTGAGAAAGGATGAACAATTGCACTTATGATTCCGAATAGGGAAATCAAATGGTTTTATATATTATTGGGTGTGACGAAGAATTTCAGTTACAGTTTGTGCAACGCATGAATTGTAACACTGAAATAGTGAGAATGGTGTTGGATTTTTATGTAGACCTTGTCAAGTTTTCCATTCAATGCTACAATCAGAAAAAGAAATCCTAGATAAGATCAGATATACGCAGAAGATTCTGCTGAATATAAGAGATACAATAAGCATATAGAGTGGGAAAATGGGTGCATAAAGAAACAAAGGAGAATACAATTATGAAAAACAAGAAACTGATCACGGCGACGGCGGCAGCGATCCTCTATTTATCGGCGGCGACGTTTCCGGCGTGGGCAGCGGGCAACTGGCAGCAGGATGCGCAGGGAAAGTGGCAGTATGAGGAGAATGGCGCGATTGCTCAGGACAAATGGGTGAATGTCACCGATGGTCGTTGTTATGTAGATGAGAATGGATACCGCAAGGAGAACGAGTGGTTTTCGATTGCGTCTGTTCCGACGGAGCCGAAGGACAAGATCCGTTATACCTGGTACTATGCCGGTTCGGATGGAAAGATCTATATAAATGGCTGGTACACGATTGACGGTCATGACTATTACTTTGGAAAGGGCGGGAACTGTACGCTTGATGGAATCATCACGGTTGATGACAAGAAATACTATATTTCCAAGGACAATGGTTGTATGAGTGGCGGTTGGTTCCACATTGACCGCACGAATGATCAGGGTGTCTCCTATTCAACCTGGTACTATGCATCTGCCGATCGCTCTTTGTATTGCAATGGCTGGTTTGATATTGATGGCGGTAGCTTTTATTTCTATGAGTGGGGTAACGCTCCAAGAAATGCCTGGGTAAACCTGGATGAGAAGCGATATTACATTGGGGAGAAGGGACTGGAGAAAAACGGCTGGTTCTCCGTTTCCGGAATCAATAAAAACGGTGACGAGTACACAAACTGGTATTATGCAGAGGCAGACGGTGATATTCGACGTGCCGGATTTTCTCAGATCGGAGAGGATACCTATTATTTTGACCAGAATGGTTTGAGTTTTCGTGCGCGTTGGTTTTCCGATGATGAGAAAAATCGTTATTATCTGAATGCGGATGGAAAGGTAGAAAAGGGCTGGTTTAATGTTCCGACGGTAAATAAGGACGGAGCGAATGTCGATCACTGGTATTATGGCGATGAGGACGGCAAGGTACTCAAGAACGGTTACTATGATCTCGATGGAAAGACGTATTATTTTGATCAGAATGGATCGAGATACCAGAGCCGTTGGATGAATCTGAAGAATGGCAAGCGTCAGTATTTTGATGAGAATGGCGTGATGCAGAGAAGTTGTTGGTTTTCACTCGATAAGACAAAGGCAGATGGAACACCGTACACGGAATGGTACTATGCAGATGAAAATGGTTACCGCCTGAATCGTGGAATCTACACGATCGATGGCAAGCGCTATTTCATCAATAATAACGGAACGATGTTTACCGGCTGGTATACGATGAAGACCGGAGACCGCTATTATTGTGGTGAGGACGGTGCTGTGGCAACCGGCTGGCAGATGCTCAAGATTCCGGTGGACTGGGATGCAAACGGTATTGTCGGTCGTTACGTCAAGGCGAACGGACGCGACGCTTATTTCTATTTTGATGAGACCACGGGTGTGCTTACGCGCAGTTTATCTGGAAATTATACAGAAATCAATGTCAATGGAACTTATTATTGCGTGGATAAGCGTGGAATCATGCAGAGAGGCTGGGGCAAGCTCCGCGATACTTCCCCGGAGATTGACGGCTTCCGCTATTATATGCCGGAGGCAACCGATACCTTGGCTCAGGGTGAGCGCGCAAGAGATTGCTGGGTAAAGACGCTCGGAGCGGATGATATGGTCGGTGAGCTGACTGAGAACTGGTATCGTTTTGACAGCAATGGAATGGCAGTGCGTGCAGGAAGAAATGAGATTGTTCTGAAAGAATTTGACGGAAAGACGTATGCATTTGATGAGAATGGACGTACTCTCGACGGATTCTGGGAGATCAACCGCGTTACCTATTATTTCAATATGGATGACAAGAATGCAGCGGCAACTGGAAAGATTCAGATTGATGATGGCAATGGAGTGACGGATTATTACTTTACAGAGACAGGTTCTGCTTATACGGGTGTTTATGATGGTTCCTTGTATTATAAGGGAAGAATGCAGAAAGCTTTCTCGGGCAAGGGCTATGAGGCGATTTCGATTCCGGATGGAAGTACGAAACTTGTTGATGAGGCAGGTAAGATCGTAGTTGGTCAGACTGTAACCGATGCAGACGGCAATGAGTGGACAACAGATGACAAGGGCGCAATCACGAAGAACGGAAGTCAGGACAGAAGAACCGCATTTGCACCGAGTGCTCGTGCATGGCAGAAGGGCGACGACAGGGATTGATGAAGATTGGTAAGAACTCTGTTTCCTGAATGAGTCATTGGTCGTTTTGCAAAAATCGGTCTGGCGGGAATTTACCAGAATACAAAGGAGAGAAATTATGCAGTTGTCAGCAATTCACCACATTGCAATCATTGTTTCGGACTATGAAAAGGCGAAAGAGTTTTATGTGGAGAAACTCGGATTTGAGGTGATCCGTGAGAACTTCCGCAAGGAGCAGGAGGACTGGAAGCTGGATCTGCGAATCGGAGATGGACCGGATGCGACAGAGCTTGAGATTTTTGCGGAGAAGAATCCGCCAAAACGTGTCAATCGCCCTGAAGCCTGTGGACTTCGCCATCTGGCATTTCGTGTGGATGATATTGAAGCGGTGGTTCAGGAGTTAAAGATGCTCGGAATCGAGTGCGAGCCGATTCGGCGGGACACTTACACGGATAAGAAGATGACGTTTTTCTTTGATCCGGATGGGCTTCCACTGGAACTTCATGAGTAGTTAATAGTTATGAATAATTATGAGCGTGGATAAAGGAGAATAACATTCACCAAATCTACGCAATTCGCCAGAGTTGTTTCATGGTTTGAAAATATGGAAATATGGAAAATATGAAAATAACAAGACAGACTGCTCGCCAGTGATGGCGGGTGGTCTGTCTGTTTTTAGATGTTGAGATTCCTGGCGTTTTGGGGCAGAAAATGTCTGCGAGGAGTTTGCCTTTTCTTTTGGGATTGGGCGGATTTTGTCGGCGCAGGGAAAGAAACAGTTGAAGAATTTTGTATTTGATAGTAGAATATTTGAGGAATATTTGAAGGAAAAAAGAAAATTCGTGAATTTGTCCGGAAATGGTTTCGGATGGCTGTCGTTTTTAGGGGACAGAATTAAGGAGGAAAAATTAGGACATGATCGCATATCAGATAAAAATCACCGAGAAGAACAGAAAACCGGTTGCATGGAGACGCTGTCAGGTTCCGGCAGGTCTGACCTACACCAGACTGGCTGAGATCTTGCTGGCGGTTTTAGAGCAGGATCAGGCTCTGCCTTTCGGATTTGAGTTCTATCATAAAAAAGTACGGATTCAGGAGAGCGGGGCAGGTGTATTTGGCGCAAGCACAGCTTATACGATGGAGGATGCACAGACATCCGCAGATGAGCTGATGAACACGGAAGAGTGGTTCAGCTTCTTTGCTGGAAAAGACGGAAAGTATCGCATAGATATTGAGAAACAGCAGGAAAGTGTGGATGCAGAGAGCCCGGTTGTGCTTCAGATTAAGGACGCAGAGAGCGCAGATGCAGAGGGTGCAAGGGATGCCCTGAATCAGAAGCTGGCTACCGAGTTTGCCATTTCCAAGACAGAAGCAAATGCAGAGGCAAACACAGGAGCGAATGGTGCTACCCAGAATGCGGATGAGATTGCACAGGTCGAAAAGGCAATGAAGATTGCAGAAACCGCAGAGAAGAAAGAGGAAGCATTAGACGCTCAGTCTGCAATGCAGGAGGGTGTTGTGCTGAGTACTGAGTGGATTCTTCTGAATCAGGAGATGAATGCCTTAAAGAATATGGCAAAGAAATGGCATCTCGCTCCAACAAAGGAGGAGGAGGCAGATCCGACAAAGGAGGAGCTTGCGCAGAAACTTGCTGAGATCGTTCTTCAGCCGGAAAATATGCGCCAGAACTTTGTGACGATGAAGGATATCTCGATCCATGTCTGGGAGCAGGTATTGGAGAATGAGGGTGCAGCTGCGATTGAGCGTGATAAGCTTGAGGCTCTGATGCCGTTTTACTGGAACGGCTATGTGATGCTGTATGAGAACGGTACGGCTGCTATTCCGGCAGAGGTAAAGGATGTTTACGCGCAGATCAACACGAAGGAATTCCATCACCGCAGAGCAGAGGTGATCTGGATGCTTGACTGCCTGTATATGCACCGCATGATCTATGCAACTGTTCCGGTTTCGGTTATGGTGCAGATGTACCGTGGCAGAGAGGGATTTGAGGTAACTCCGAAGCAGTTTATGGAGATCTTTGAGGCAATTCCGGCGGATCAGAACCCGTGCGTGATCAAGGATGACCGCGTGATTCAGAAGGATGTGCTTCATGATGATCTTTACCGCAAGATCGAGCAGGGACGCCGGATGAAGGATTTCTCAATTCCGTCCGCAGAGGAAGTGCGTGACTGTGAGAAGCACGGCTATCCGTCCAAGAATCCGTCCTACCAGAAGCTCGCAACGTTCTTTGCAGAGCAGATGGGACTGCGCGGTGCGTGGACACAGGAGGCTGTCGCAGCTGTCTGGGAGATGACCGCAATGGGATACAGCCGTGATGAGATTCTTCATGAGCTGACCGAGATGGGAATGGAGTTCTCCATGAGCGTAAAGGAAACCTTTGGCACCCTGTATCAGGAGGTTTGTGCAAATACGAGAATGTTCCGTTGCAGTGGTTACACCCTTGATGAGATGATGAAGGCACAGGCAAAGGGCATCCGCAAGATCTACCCGAACGATCCGTGTCCGTGTGGAAGCGGTAAGAAGTATAAGAAGTGCTGTGGACGTCTTCAGTAAAACTAAGACAAAAAAGTAAAGCCAAGTAAATTAAACGCAAAGCCAAGTGAGAGAAAGTTAAGTAAGTGAAAAAGCGGAGAGGGGGTTCTGTCATGCCAGTATTTGATTTTAATGATGTCCCGGAGAAGGAGAGAACAGCGGAGTGTACTTACACGACGTTTTCTTCCAATAATTCGAATCCGACACCGGAACAGCCGATTATGGTTTTGGACAATCAAAAACGGAAGTGGCAACATCATTCCTGCGGACGTTTCACAAATCCGGTGAAGCGGACTGCATTTGAGTTTGAGGAGGAGGACGGAACAGTCAGCGCAGATATTTTGCAGATTGATGCGCGTTTTGTCAGCCTGTTAAAGTGGCTGGGTGAGAACCACATCACGGTGCGCCTGTCCGGTGAGAACCAGGAGAACGGCTATGCAGTGTACAAGATTCGGGAGATTGCATTCGGAGGCGGTACAAAGCTGTCTGCGGAGGATGGTTTCTTGCAGTTTATGATTGAGCGCCTGTTGGCAAGCAGTGCACCGGCAGAGGAGGAAAGCGAGGAGGAGACCGATGAGCTCGGCGATGACATGAAGCTCACAAGTCTTCAGAGCATCACGGACTTTATGACCTGTGCGGGAAGAACCCTGCCGGAGAATATTCGTCTGTGGGCACGCCGAAATCTTGCGGTGGCACGTTCCCATGAGGTTTCCCCGGAGGAACGCCGTCACGCACAGCGCGCCCTCTCAATCATGATGAATATCCAGTGGAAGAACAATTACTTTGAGTCGATTGACCCGAAGGAGGCACGCAGAATCCTCGATGAGGAGCTTTACGGCATGGAGCGCGTAAAACAGAGAATCATTGAGACGATCATCCAGATCAACCGCACGCACACGCTTCCGGCTTACGGCCTTCTGCTTGTCGGTCCGGCTGGTACCGGAAAGTCCCAGATCGCCTATGCCGTGGCAAGAATTCTGAAACTGCCGTGGACGACGCTCGACATGAGCTCGATCAACGATCCGGAGCAGTTGACCGGAAGCTCCCGAATTTACGCGAATGCGAAGCCGGGAATCATCATGGAGGCATTCTCGATGGCGGGAGAGTCCAATCTTGTTTTCATCATCAATGAGCTTGACAAGGCAGCTTCCGGAAAGGGAAACGGCAACCCGGCAGATGTACTGTTGACGCTTCTTGACAACCTTGGATTTACTGATAACTACATGGAGTGCATGATCCCGACCGGAGGCGTTTACCCGATCGCGACCGCAAACGATAAGTCTCAGATCAGTGCACCGCTTATGTCCCGTTTTGCCGTGATCGACATTCCGGACTATACTGTGGAGGAGAAGAAAATCATCTTCTCGCGCTATGCTCTGCCGAAGGTTCTGCGCCGGATGAGCCTGCGCCCGGAGGAGTGCATTCTCACCGATGAGGGTCTTGATGCTGTGATCGAGCTTCATATGCAGACAAGCGGAATCCGTGATCTTGAGCAGGCAGCAGAGCACATTGCGGCAAATGCCCTCTATCAGATTGAGGTTGATCATCTTGAGAAAGTGGTCTTCACTGCCGAGATGGTAAAAAAATTGCTCTCATAAGCTTATGAGAATGATTTTGTTTTATTTGAGTACTTGGATTTTACCTAGATCGTATTTTTGATAGATTGATCCCCGACTTTTTCCTGAGATGGAGAGAGCCGGGGATTTTTATATATCGTTTTGAGAAAAATTTCTTTAGTGGATTGCATCAGAAAACAGAACACGTTATAATAAAAAACAGAGGACTAAATTTAATACAAAATGAGTGTTTGCAAAGAGAAAGCGTACTAGACTTAGTACAAAATTAGTATTTGCAAAGATGAAACGTACTAAATTTAGTACTTGCAAAAATTGAGAGAATCATGTATAATCTTATCAATTTGGGCTGAAATACGAAAGAGCCTGCAAAAAGAAAGGATAGGTACCCCGTATATGAAAGCATTTCTCATTCTGGAAGATGGCACCGTTTTTGAAGGAACAAGCATCGGTTCTACCAGAGAAGTAATCAGTGAAATCGTGTTCAATACTTCGATGACCGGTTACCTGGAGGTTCTCACAGACCCCTCCTACGCGGGACAGGCAGTTGTAATGACTTACCCGCTCATCGGCAACTATGGCATTTGTTATGAGGACATGGAGTCGGGACGGCCTTGGCCGGACGGCTATATTGTTCGTGAATTATCTCGGATTCCCAGTAATTTCCGCAGCGAGGATACCATCCAGCATTTCTTGGAAAAGTATGACATTCCCGGTATCAGTGGCATCGATACAAGAGCCCTCACAAAGATTTTAAGAGAAAAAGGAACCATGAACGGCATGATCACGACGAAGGAGTACGCTGATTTAGCAGAGCCGATTGCCCGCATGAAGGCTTACACCGTAAAGGGTGTGGTTAAGGCAACCTCCTGCAAGGAGAAGTATGTGCTCAAGCAGTCTGATAAATTTGAGAAGCCGATCAAGAAAGTCGCTCTTCTCGATCTCGGTGCAAAGCGCAACATCGCCCGTTCTCTTGCAGAGCGCGGTTGTGAGGTGACGATCTATCCGTGCGATACAAGCGCAGAGGAGATTCTGGCATCGAACCCGGACGGCATCATGCTGTCAAACGGCCCTGGAGACCCGAAGGAGAATGTCGAGATCATCAAGGAGATCCACAAGCTCTATGAATCCAATGTGCCGATCTTTGCAATCTGCCTCGGTCATCAGCTGATGGCACTGGCAACCGGCGCTGACACCTTCAAGCTGAAGTATGGTCACCGCGGTGGCAACCATCCGGTAAAAGATCTCTCCACCGGAAGAGTGTACATCTCTTCTCAGAACCACGGCTATGCAGTGAATCCGGAGAGTCTGGATCCGAAGGTAGCTGAGCCGGCATTTACCAATGTCAATGACGGAACGAACGAGGGTCTGCGCTACGTTGGAAAGAACATTTTCACCGTACAGTACCATCCGGAGGCTTGTCCGGGACCGCAGGATTCTTCGTACCTGTTTGATCGTTTTATCACTATGATGGGAGGAAATGAATAATGCCTAAGATTCCTGGTATCAAGAAAGTTCTGGTTCTGGGTTCCGGCCCGATCGTCATCGGACAGGCGGCCGAGTTTGACTATGCGGGTACCCAGGCCTGCCGTTCCCTGAAAGAGGAGGGCATTGAGGTTGTTCTGTTAAACTCCAACCCGGCTACGATCATGACCGATAAGGACATCGCAGACCGCGTTTACATTGAGCCGTTGACCGTTGAGGTTGTTGAGCAGTTGATCAAGAAAGAGCGTCCGGACAGCATTCTTCCGACTCTGGGTGGACAGGCTGGACTGAACCTGGCAATGGAACTCGAGGAGGCTGGTTTCTTAAAGGAGAACAACGTTCGCCTGATCGGTACGACGGCCCTGACGATCAAGAAGGCAGAGGATCGTGAGATGTTCAAGGAGACGATGGAGAAGATCGGTGAGCCGGTTGCTCCGTCTGACATTGTTGAGAACGTTGAGGATGGTCTTCGCATCGCAGAGCAGATCGGTTACCCGGTTGTACTTCGTCCGGCATATACGCTTGGCGGTAGCGGTGGCGGTATCGCAGATAACCCGGAGCAGTGCCGTGAGATCCTTGAGAATGGTCTTCGTCTCTCTCGTGTAGGTCAGGTTCTTGTAGAGCGTTGCATCGCAGGATGGAAAGAGATCGAGTACGAGGTAATGCGAGACGGTGCAGGAAACGTAATCACCGTATGTAACATGGAGAACATTGATCCGGTCGGCGTTCACACCGGAGACAGTATCGTTGTTGCTCCGTCCCAGACCTTAGGCGATAAGGAGTATCAGATGCTCCGTACTTCCGCACTGAACATCATCACCGAGCTTGGTATCACCGGTGGATGTAACGTACAGTATGCACTTCATCCGACGAGCTTCGAGTACTGTGTTATCGAGGTAAACCCGCGTGTAAGCCGTTCTTCTGCACTGGCTTCCAAGGCAACCGGATACCCGATCGCGAAGGTAGCTGCAAAGATCGCTCTTGGTTACACGCTTGACGAGATCAAGAATGCCGTAACCAAGAAGACTTACGCAAGTTTCGAGCCGATGCTTGACTACTGTGTTGTTAAGATGCCGCGTCTGCCGTTCGATAAGTTCATCAGTGCAAAGAGAACGCTGGGAACCCAGATGAAGGCAACCGGTGAGGTTATGAGTATCTGCACGAACTTTGAGGGTGGTCTGATGAAGGCAATCCGTTCCCTCGAACAGCATGTAGACTGCCTGCGCTCCTACGATTTCACTGATCTGACAAATGATGAGCTGATGAAACAGCTGGCACAGGTTGATGATCGTCGTATCTGGGTAATCGCAGAGGCACTGCGCCGTGGCATTTCCTACGAGGAGATCCATGCGATCACAAAGATTGACTTCTGGTTTATCGATAAGCTCGCAATTATCGTTGAGATGGAGAATAAACTGGAGAAGGGACCGCTGACTCCGGAGCTTTTGAAAGAAGCAAAGCGCATCGAGTTCCCGGACAACGTAATTTCCCGTCTGAGCGGTGTACCGCAGGATGAGATCAAGGCAATGCGTCATGCAAACAACATCCGCGCTGCTTACAAGATGGTAGATACCTGTGCGGCAGAGTTCGCAGCAGAGACTCCTTACTACTATTCCTGCTTTGATGGCGTGAGCGAGGTTGAGGAGGAGCACTCCCGCAAGAAGGTACTCGTTCTTGGTTCCGGTCCGATCCGTATCGGTCAGGGTATCGAGTTCGACTTCTGTTCCGTTCACAGCACCTGGGCATTTGCAAAGGAAGGCTATGAGACAATCATCGTCAACAATAACCCGGAGACCGTAAGTACCGATTTCGATATCGCTGACAAGCTGTACTTTGAGCCGTTGACCCCGGAGGATGTTGAGAGCATTGTGGACATCGAGAAGCCGGATGGCGCAGTCGTTCAGTTCGGTGGACAGACCGCAATTAAGCTGACCGAGTCCCTGATGAAGATGGGCGTTCCGATCCTTGGTACCGCAGCAGAGGATGTCGATGCGGCAGAGGACAGAGAGCTCTTTGATGAGATCCTTGAGAAGTGCCAGATTCCGCGTCCGGCAGGTCACACCGTATTTACTGCAGAGGAGGCAAAGAAGGCAGCAGAACAGCTTGGTTATCCGGTTCTCGTTCGTCCGTCCTACGTTCTCGGTGGTCAGGGTATGCAGATCTGTATCAACGATCACGATGTGGATGAGTTTATCGGAATTATCAACCAGATCGCACAGGATCACCCGATCCTCGTCGATAAGTACATCATGGGTAAAGAGATCGAGGTTGATGCCGTTTGCGACGGTCAGGATATCCTGATCCCGGGTATCATGGAGCACATCGAGCGCACCGGTATCCACTCCGGAGACAGTATCTCCGTATATCCGGCACCGAGCATCACTCCGGTTGTCGAGGCAAAGCTCGTTGATTACACTCAGAAGCTCGCTCGTGCCCTCCATGTAAAAGGCATGATCAACATCCAGTTTATCGTTGATGGCGAGGATGTCTACATCATTGAGGTAAACCCGCGTTCTTCCAGAACCGTTCCGTACATCAGCAAGGTAACCGGAATCCCGATCGTTCCGTTAGCTACTCAGGTGATCTGTGGTCACACGATCCGCGAGCTTGGCTACGAGCCGGGTCTTCAGAAGAAGTCCGAGTACATTGCAATCAAGATGCCGGTATTCTCGTTTGAGAAGATCCGTGGCGCAGATATCAGCCTTGGACCGGAGATGAAGTCCACAGGTGAGTGTCTTGGTATCGCAAAGACCTTCAACGAGGCTTTGTACAAGGCATTTGAGGGCGCAGGTATCAAACTGCCGAAGCACAAGAACATGATCATCACGGTTCGTGAGTCCGAGCATCAGGATGTTGTTCCGATCGCAAGACGTTTCCAGAATGTTGGATACAAGATCTTCGCAACCCGCGGAACCGCAAAAGTGCTCAACGATAACGGTGTGAAGGCGCTTCCGGTTAGAAAGATCGAGCAGGAGTCCCCGAACATCCTCGACCTGATCCTTGGCCACGAGATCGATCTCGTCATCGATATTCCGCACCAGGGCGCAGAGGCAAGCCACGATGGTTTCGTGATCCGTCGAAATGCAATCGAGACCGGAATTCATGTACTGACGAGCCTTGATACGGCCGCAGCACTTGCAACAAGCCTTGAGAATCGTGCAAAAGAGCTGACTCTGATTGATATTGCAACTGTGAAGGGTCGCTAGAACTTTATTTCCTATAAGATTACCACGTCTGAGGAGTCTCTTCAGGCGTGGTAATTTATTATTTCATAGGAAATTGCGTCCTATGAAATAATAAATGCTCCGCAAGGAT